>JAABUO010001539.1_pt1 | contig 29853 bp, 26 predicted proteins | sample 5559291 | NCBI WGS metagenome assembly JAABUO01 (sample SAMN10711878, study PRJNA513372) | rock metagenome | isolation source: Antarctica rocks | place: Antarctica: Victoria Land, Finger Mt sud | reverse complement strand
CCATCATCCCGCGCTGCCAGGAGGAAGGGCTGGGGCAGATTCCCTACTCGCCGCTCGCCCAGGGTCTGCTTTCGGACAAGTACCTGAGCGGCGCGGCCCCCGAAGGCAGTCGGGGGCAGGGCAACGCCGACTTCGAGAAGCGGTTGGGGGAAGTCCTGCCGACGCTGAAGGCGCTGGCCGCCTTCGCCGGGGAGCGCCAGGCGACCTTGTCCCAACTGGCGCTAGCCTGGCTGCTGCACCAGCCGACGATGGTCGCGCCGATCATCGGGGCCACCCGCCCCGACCAGGTGCGCGAGAACGCCAAGGCGACCGAGATCAAGCTGTCCGAGGGCGACCTGGCGCAGATTGACGCCATCCTGAAGCCATCCGAGTAAATTATGGAGGCCCCCATGCGCTACGGAGACCGCATCGTCGCCATGACGCGGCGCGCGCTGGATGACTTCTTTCGGACGGCCCGCACCGTCCCCGAGGAGCGGCAGAATTGGAAGCCCCAGGAGACGAGTCGCAGCGTTCTGGAACAGGCGATGGAGGTGGCTCTGACGCCGCTGTCTTTCGCGGTGACGCTGGCGACGCGCGTGTTCCCGCCAAGCGACGAGGCGGCAGGGGAAAAGATCGGGCGTCAGGTCCAGTCCTGCCACACCCTGGCGGAGTGGGAGCAGGCCTGCCGCGACAACAGTGAAGAGCTGTTCGCAGCCATCCGCTTGTTGTCGGATGACGATCTGGACGGCCCCATCGCAATCGGGCAGCGCCTCCCTTTCACCAGCGCCCCCACCTGCCCGCTCGCCGAGATCGCGATGTTCCACCACGACAACACGGTCTACCACACGGGGCAGATCAACTACATCCAAACCCTCTACGGCGACGACAAATGGCATGAGGTCTCCGCCTGAGAGTGCTGCCTGGAAGTGGGGACAGAATAGTGAGGGCAGAGAGTGGCGTTTGACATTGACGACCTGGTGGACAACATGCACGGCGCCCTCAAGTTCTTCCTGGCCCACCTGAACGGCCTGCGGGACGACCAGTGGGACTGGAAGCCCGTGCCCGCCTGCCGCTCGATCCGGGAGATGCTGCGCCATCTGTGCGAGACCTACGAGGACAAGGCCGCGCTGGAGGAGGCGCTGGCGCGGCCCGTCCCCGACGTGTCCCAGGTGCAGTCGCTGTTCGAGGCCGCCGCCCGGCAGGACTACGCCCGTTTGCGTCAAAAGTACGCCGACACGCCGCTCGACGCCGAGATCGCCGTGGCGGGCGGCGATTGGTTCCTGGGCCGGGCGCGCGTGAAGGCGGGGACGCTGCTCGCGCGCCGCGCCTGGGAAGAGTGTTACCACACGGGCCAAGTCGTTACCATCCGTCTGGCGACCGACCCCGAGTGGGACCAGGAGGCGTCCGTCTACGGCTAGGCCAGCGACGCTTGTAGCCGGGGGGCAAGTTCGGGCGGGTCCGACCCGCGCACGACCACTTGCGGCGTCTTGTGCCAGGCGGCGCAGGCGCGCAGGACGTCCGCGAGGGCGGCGACCAGCTCCTCAGTCACCGGCATACCCGGTTCGAGGTGGAGCGCCCGGACCTCGAAGACGCCTTCCTTCCGGTGCGCCTTCGGGTCCAGCCGCCCGACCAGCCGGCCCCGGTGTAAGATCGGCAGCGAGAAATAGCCGTACCGGCGTCGCGCGGACGGCGTATAGGTCTCGATCCGGTACTCGAATCCGAAGAGCGTCTGGGCGCGGGCGCGGTCTGAGACTACGGGGTCAAAGGGGGAAAGCAGCGTCGTTCGCGACGGTCTCAGGTCCCCGGATGTGGCTTGCCGGGCCAGGTCCAGGTGGTCCCGGTGGACATAGGCGGGCGTCTCCCAGCCCTCCACGGCGGCCCGCACGATGAGGTCTTCTTCGGCCAGCGTCTCCAGCAATGCCCCCAAACCTTGCTGCCGGAGACCATTAGGGAAGTACTGCCGCAGCCAGTGCGCCGGGGCGACCCCCAGCGCGCGCAATGCTTTGAGCGCCCACTCGCGGCGGGCTTTCTCCGGGGACAAGGTGTGTGCATCATCCCAGCCCGGCAGGACGCGCTCGCGCAGGTCGTAGATCCGCTGGAAGCCCTCGCGCCGGGCGATCATCAGGATGCCCGCGTTGAACAGGTGCTCCAGGGCGTGCTTTTCCGGCTTCCAGTCCCACCAGCCGCCGCCCTTGCCGCCCTCGCGGGCGAACTCCGCCGAGCGGACGGGGCCGCCCGCACGGACACGGGCGAGGACCTGCCGGATCGCCTCCGCGTGTTCCGGGTCACGCCCGCTCAGGTAAGCGTCGCCGTCGGCGCGGTCGAGCATCCGCCGCCGGTAAAGGCCGTAGTCCTCGATAGGCAGGAAGCAGGCGGCGTGCGCCCAGTACTCAAACAGCGCGCCTTCGGCCAGCAGCTCGTCCACCCAGCGCGTCGGGTAATCGCCGAGCCGGCTCCACAGCACAAGGTACGGGCTGCGGGCGACGACGCTGATAGTGTCTATTTGGAGGAGTCCCATCCGCCGGATCGCGGCCAGCGCGTCCTCTTTAGTTGCCGGGGCAGGCGGCTCCTCGTGCAGCCCCTGCGCGGCGAGCAGCAGCGCCCGCGCCGCGTCCAGTCCAAGTTCCATCCGCGCTTCCTCTCTTTTCCAGCCCCTCGAGGGCTTTAGCATGACTTCTCCTGTCGGGGCCGCCCGGGCGCGGCAGGTTCCGTGCTGTTCCCGGACTCACCCCGGCACAGTGAATCACCAGCCAAATCGCGTGGCTCGGTGGAAGGGCTTCGCAGGCTGTAGACTGCGACAATGCTCTCCGCAAACTGCATGACCCGTGCGCGCAGGGCAGCCGGCTCCATCACCTCTATTGCGGCCCCCAGTCGGAGGACGAAGTCACACGCCTCGCTTTCCACCTCAAATACCACGGACAGAGTCGCCCACCCCGCCTCGTCCGGCCCGTCCTCCCGCTCGACGCAGGGGGTACGGGAACGCCGCATCCGCGCGAGCAGGTCCGGGGCGACCCGCAGTGTCGCCGGGTAGCGCGGGACATTGGCCTTCAGCTCGGCCACGGACTGTTCCCAGAAGGCAGCCAGATCGAAGCCGGGGGGGCGCACACACGGCGCATCAGTCACACACGCCGCCTGCACCCGCGAGACCCGGTACGAGCGCAGGCCCCCCTCCGCCCCCGCCACGAGATACCAGACGCTTCCCTTCGCCACCAGGCCGAGCGGGTTGACCCGGCGCGCCACGGTGCTCCCGTCGGCCCTCTGATAGTCCATCTGCACCTGCCGTTCCTGCCAGACCGCCTCCTGGAGCGCGGGCAGCAGGGGAAACGCCTCGCCGGATTGATACCACCCCGCTCCGTCCACATGCAGGCGCTCGCGCGTGTACTCCACGTCCCGCCGCGACCGGGCGGGCAGCGACGCCAGCAGCTTGATGAGGGCGGCGTCGGCGGCCTGCCCCATCCCCAGGTCGGCAAGGAGGCGAGAAGACTTGGCAAGGAACAGGGCTTGTGTTTCCGCCGCATTCAGCCCCGTCAGGTCGGATCGGTACTCCTGGAGCAGTCCCCAGCCGCCGCCCGCCCCGCGCTCCGCCGTGACCGGCACTCCCGCCGCGCCCAGGGCCTCCATGTCCCGCAGGATCGTCCGCTCGGACACCTCCAGACGCTCGGCCAGCGCCCGCGCCGTCATCCGTTTGTTGACCTGAAGCATCAGCAAAATGGAAAGCAGTCGGTCAGCGCGCATCGTGTCCCTCACTCGTTGAAGATATTTCCTATTGTACCAGGCATACATGACAGGAGGTGTCAGGAATAGGAGCGCATACTTAAACTCAACGTCACAGTCAACAGGAGCATCCTCATGGCACATTCAGAGAACAAGCCTCTGCACGGCAAGGTTGCCGTCGTCGCCGGGGCGACGCGCGGCGCGGGGCGAGGCATCGCCGTCGAATTGGGCGCGGCGGGGGCGACCGTCTACTGCACGGGCCGCAGCGTCCGGGGCCGGCCTTCGCCCAGCAACCGCCCGGAAACCATAGACGAGACGGCGGAAAGGGTCACGGCGGCGGGAGGCGTGGGGATCGCTGTCCAGACGGACCATCTTGTGGAGGAGCAGGTCAAGGCGCTGTTCGCCCGCGTCGCGCAGGAGCAGGCTGGGCGGATGGACATCCTCATCAACGACATCTGGGGCGGCGAGGACAAGTCGCAGTGGGACACGCCGTTCTGGGAGATGGATGCGCCGCAGGGCCTGGGGATGCTGGAACAGGCGGTCCATACGCACCTCCTGACGATCCGCTGGGGGGCACCGCTTATGGTCGCCCGAGGCTCCGGCCTGATCGTTGAAGTCGGTGACGGCACGACCTATGACTATCGCGGCGAGCTGTTCTACAGCTTGGCGAAAGTCTGCGTGATCCACACCGCTCAGGCGATGGCGGCGGATCTGCGCGAGCGCGGGTTGACCGGCATCACCGCCTTGGCGCTGACGCCGGGCTACCTGCGCTCGGAGTGGATGCTGGACCACTGGGGCATGACCGAGGAGGAGTATCAGGCGGGTGTCAAGACTGAGGGGTTTCGCTACGCCGGGACGGAGTCCCCACACTATATCGGGCGGGCCGTGGCGGCGTTGGCTTCCGACCCGAACATCGCCGTGAAGGCAGGACAGGCACTCTCCACAGGGAGTCTTGTGGACGAATACGGCTTCACCGATCTGGACGGAAGCCGGCCCCGCTTCGGCCTCTGACAAGAGGAGGCGGCTCGCTCTCTAACCACGCCACAGCACGCCGGCCACTCCCGCCAGGCTCACGATCCCCACGACCGGGACGCGGCGCGTCAGGGCCAGACCGACGGCGGCCAGCAGGATCAGGACGCTGCGAACGCTGATCCCGGCGCTCTGCAAAATGCCGTGCAGGGCGACGGCAAAGACGCCCACGACGGCCAGCCCCAGCCCGCGCACGAAGCCCTCGACGGCGGGATGGTCCTGCACCCGGCGGTACAGCCGCTCGACGCCCAGGATCAGCAGGGGCGGCAGGAGCACGGCGAGCAGGGCCAGCAGACTGCCGCGCCCCCCGCCGGTCAGGTAGCCCAGGCTGATGACCCACAAGCCGGTCGGACCGGGCGAAACTTGGCCGATGGTCAGCGCCTCGCCGAACTGCCGCTCGGTGGCCCAGCCTTTGGGCAGCAGGTCGGCGTGCAGGGACGGCAGGTTGCCCGTGCCGCCCGTGGAAAAGAGCGAGGCTTTCAGAAAGAGCCAGAAATACAGGAGCCAGTTCATCGCGCTGCCCCTCGCGCCCGATGCCGGCCCCAATTCCAGGCCGCGCCCCCCGCGCCCGCGCCGCACAGGATGACCAGCACGGGCAGATGCCCCCACCCCGCCGCCCCCGCGCTGAGGAGCAGCAGGCCGAGGCTCAGAGCGAAGCTGCCGCGCCCCTCGCGGCGGCTCTCGACCAGCGGCGGGCGGGCGATCTGCCAGGCCGTGACCAGCCCCAGCCCGACCGTAGCCGGGAGGATGCCGTGCAGGGCATCTTTGACCAGCGGCGCGGACTGAACGCGCTGGTACGAGGCCGTGAGCAAAATCGTGACGAGGGCGCTCGGCAGGAGCAGGCCGGCCAGGGCCAGCGCGATGCCCTGCGCCCCCGCCGTCCGCCGCCCGAGGAGGATGGTCAGGGCCAGGAGGTTGATGCCGGGCGCGAGCTGCACCAGGGACCAGAAGCGGGCGAATTCCGCTTCCGTCACCCAGCCGTGCGTGTCCACGGCGGCCCGCCGGATCAGGGCCAGCGTCGCCGCGCCGCCGCCGAACGATTGCAGGCCGAGAGACAGCCAGACGCGCAGGAGTTCGCGCGAGGAAGGGTGTGGGTGTTGGGGCATCACCGCCTATTGTAGCACAGGCAGGCGACTCATTTCGGATAATAGACCTCTTGGGCGTTGTTGCCTAACCCCCACCCGGCCCTTCAGGGCCGGGTGAAGCGCAAGGCCGGGTGAAGCGCAAGGCCGGGTGAAGCGCAAGGCCGGGTGAAGCGCAAGGGAACTCCTGCCGCCCGCGAAACCATGTCAGACGAAACCAACATTTTCGTCCCCGCCTGGGACAAGTACAACCAGCCCGCCCGCGTCGTGACCCTGGGCCACGTCTACCCGCAGGGGCAGGCCCGCGCGGCCAAAAACGCTCTCCAGATCGTCCGCGAGGGCCGGGCGGGTTACGACGCCGCGCCGCCCCTCGACCCGCAGGCCGTGGCGCGGAACATCGGCTGGACGCGGCTCATCCACGCCCTCAACGCCGAGCGCCAGTGGCCGCTGAAGCGCCTGTTCGCGCAGATCGACCCCATCCTGGAGCCGGACATCGCCCTGGCCGCCGTGCCGCCGCACCGGGCGTATCAGGCATTCTGGCCCACGCGCACCCTGGCCCAGCGCCTGGCCGCAAGCGGGCGCGTGGACGCCACGGCTTGCCTGGTACGCCACGCGACGATCCAGCGGATCATCTTCGGCGGCCCCAGCACGCGCGCCCTGCACCGGGAAACGATCCGGGTGGAGGAGGTCGAGTTGATCCAGGGCCGGCGGGTATTGCTGCTGGACGACATCGCCAAAAGCGGGGCGTCTTTAGTGGCCTGCCGGGAACTGCTTCTCGAAGCGGGCGCGTCCGTCGTACAGGCGGTGGCCCTGGGCCGGGTGATTATTGGTCGTGAGGGGGCGTAGCCTAACGAGTGGCCCCAGCCCGTCGAAGCATTGTCACGACAGCCGGATGCTTGTATTCTCCCGCCATTTGCAGCGCCGTGCCCCCCGCATCACTGCGCCAATTGACATCAGCGCCGTGGGCTATCAAGACACGAACCATTCCTGCACTTCCGCTTGCCGCAGCCCACATCAGCGCAGAACCACTGCCGTTGTGGGCGTTGACATCCGCCCCATGCGACAGCAGGAACAAAACCATGCTGAGGTTTCCACCTTTGGCCGCAGACATCAGAGGCGTCATAAAGTGAACGCTCCGCCCCTCGATGCCCGCGCCTGCCCGCAGCAAGCCCTGCACAGACGGCACGCTGCCGACGGCGGCCGCACTGTTCAGCTCATCGTTGATCGCGATGAGATAAAGGCAGCGTCCTCCCAAAGCGAGGGCCGGGAGGAGCAGGAGGACGATGATCTTTTGACGCCACTTTTTCATGGATGATCGTCGGCTGGGGGAAGTTCCGATGCCGTCAGGGCTTCGGCAACCGCTTCGGTATGGTCGGCGCGGGCGGAACGGGAGGCGTCACGTTCATGTGATCCATCCGCTCCGGGTGCATCCCGCGCCCGAACGCCATGTGGTCGCCGCGATTGGGGTCCACGCCGGGCGGGCGGCGTTCAGAATATAGGCGCGGCCCGTAGGCCGGGAGCGCCTGACGGAGTCAGATTACCCCATGCCTGAAGGCAGGGGCTTGTCCCTCACTCGTTCGCCTACGCCAGAGACGTGGAGCGGAACATTAGGCTGTCTGACTGTTCAGCCCATGCCTTGATATTTAGAGCCGCGTTCGCGTCGGCGTTCATATCAAGGCCACACTTTAGGCAAAGGAACTTGGCTTGGCTCTTTCGGTTCTCTTTGGCGCAATGACCGCAAGCATGGCACGTCCGAGACGTATTCCTAGGGTCAACGCAGACGACGGGGACACCCGCCGCTTCTGCCTTGTACGTCAGGAATTCTCGCAGTTGGTCAAACGCCCAGTTGCCGAGAAGTCAGCGCATCTGCCGCCCAAAACCGTTGGCTCGTCCTCGTATACCTGAGAGGTCTTCCAGAGCGAGTGCCTTTGACGAAAGAGATGCGCGATGAACCAGTTCCTTGCTGATGATGTGGTTCGTCTGGCGGACGAACCGAGATTGACGGCGGCGCGTCTTTTGGAGCCGCTTGAACGCAGAACGGGAGTTCCTCTTTTGGAGTTGGCGGCGATGTTCTTTGACTCGCTGGCGTACCGCCTTGACCGCCGAACCAGAATACTGGTTGCCATCGCTGTCCGTCGCAATCTCGACTATACCGAGGTCAACGCCCATCACGCCTGTTGGCTCAGTGGGCGGCGGGGTCGGCAGGTCAATCGTGACGTACAGGTAGAAGGTATCGCCTTTCAGGATTAGGTCGGCCTGACCTTTCCTGCGTCCAAATCGGTCTGCCTGATAGTCGCCGAAACGTAGAGGTACGAGAACTCGGCATGTAAGCGTGAGCAGAGAAACATGGGATACGCCCTGAAACGACATGATGCGTTCGTCATACACCATTGCCCCGTGCGGAGCAAAGGTCGGCTGAATGTTCTTGTCCCGCTTGTAGGCTTCCACGGCTTTGGAGATGCAGCGCACGGCCATTTGGGAGGACAGGCCGAACTCAGCCCGCAGGGTTCCGTAGACGAACGGTTGCAGAGCAATCTTGTTCGGCAGGTGCTTGGCGAAGGCAACTCCGGCCACATAGTTACAGCCACGGTTGAACGCCTCAACGGTTTCCAGCAAAGCCTGATGTTGCTCTGGTGTCGCTTCAAGTTTCAGGACAATCACCTGTTTCATCAGGTCTATTATACCACACGAATAGCCTGTTTTAATCTATGCAGCACAATATCTTGCCCTCGGAACTAGTTCCTGCTTCGCAGGAAGGGCAAGGCGGCATTTCCTCCCCATTGATAAAGATTAATCTAAATCAAGGGGCCTCCATGCCGCTCAGATTGGTGAGGCTGCCGCTGCGACCTTGCGGAAGACGGCTTGTGGCGCTTAGTCTGAGCGTCGGCACGAGGGGCCGCGCAAGCGGCGACCGCTAGGAAGGCGGCGACCGCCAGGAAGGCGGTGGCCGCCAGGAGCAGTGGACAGAGGAGTGGCGTCGGTTTCATGGTTTTGCCCTTCCGGTGATGGTTTCCTGACACTCCCACCCGTAAATGGTGTGGGGTTCTCAGGCTACGCATAGGCCGATGCCTTACGTTGACGCCTGAAGGCGGTGCCCCCGCCTACCTTCCGTCAGGACGAGCCTGGCGAAATCAATTTCCGCAGTGCGGAAATGGTGACGTTCTGAGTCTGTCCAGTCGGGTCACTCCAATATCGGGTCACTCCAATAATGTCGCCGTGCTAGACCGAAGTTCATCAAGGGTATTCATCCACCCTCTAAAACGATGGCATACACGCCGCACACGGGAACGTGCCATATCACAGAAGCAGAAGTGTTTAGGATGATTATACCCAAAAGGAGGGCGTCATCAGAATGACGCTGCACTTATATCCCACCCATGAATGGTGTGGGCTTTACGCGCATTACTGTAAGGCGGATTGCGTTTAGTTCCTGCGGTATTTGGTACGTTGCCATCCGCCGCCACGGGTTGAAACCCGAGGCTCAGGAATGCCCACCGTCCAGGGGACACAAGAGAGGGAGACGGAGGGGCTTGCGCTTTCCCGTCTTCCGTCCCCTGGACTGCACTGGCAGACCTGGAAGGCGGTGGGCACTTCTATGCCTTCGGCATTACTGCGTATCAGCCTCGGGTTTCAACCCGTGGCGATGGATAGCGTCAGCCGATCACCCGTTCCCTTTCCGCCACTCCTCATAGGGAATGCGGGGCAGGTCGAACAGATCGGTTGTGCGCGCGTACCAGCCGCCGCCGTGCATCCGCCCGATGAGGCCCAGGGCTTCGGTGCGGACGCGCAGGCTGTCAGAGTCCAGGAACTCGTCGCGGATGTGCAGGAAGACGACTTCGGCCAGCACGATCCGGTTGTCGCCGAGGGGGATGATCGAATGGGGGCGGCACTCGAGGTTAACGGGGGACTCGGCGAGGCGGGGGACGGACACCTGGACGGCGGGCAGGGTCGTGAGGCGGGCCGCGTCCAGCTCACTCACGCCGGCGGGGAAATCCACGGCGCAGATGTTCATGGCTCCGGCCAGCGACTCGGGGACGAGGTTGACCACGAACTCACCGGTGCGCTCGATGTTGGCGCGGGTGTCTTTGGGCGTGTCCGCGCTGCGGTCGGCGATGTTGAGGCCGACCACGGGCGGGGAACTGCCGAGCAGGTTGAAGAACGAGAACGGGGCGGCGTTGGCCGTGCCATCGGGGCCGAGCGTGGTGACGAGAGCGATGGGGCGCGGGACGACGACGCTCGCCAGGAGGCGGTATGCCTGGGACTTGTCCTGGCCTTGCAGGTCGAAGTGCATGGGATTATTCGGCTTTCGCGGCGGGGAAGATCTCGCGCAGGTAGGCGAGGTAGACGTCGTCGCGGCACATCGCCTTGCCGGGGCTGTCGCTGAGTTTGGCAACGGGGCGGCCGCTGCACCGGACCATCTTGATGACGACCGACAGCGGCTCGAAGCCCATGTCGTTGGTCAGGAACGTGCCGATGCCGAACGAGGGGGGCAGCCGCCCGTGGAAGGCGCGGGCCAGGGCGATGGCCTTTTCCACGTCCAGGCTGTCGCTGAACACGGCGGACTTGGTGGTCGGGTCAATGCCCATGCGCTCGTAGTGGCGGATCAGCTTTTCGCCCCACTCGTAGGGGTCTCCCGAATCGTGGCGGCAGCCGTCATACGCCTTGCAGAACAGCTTGTCGAAGTCGCGCAGAAAGGCGTCCATGCCCACCACGTCGGACAGCGCGATGCCTAAATCGCCCCGGTACTCCCCCATCCAAGTGTCGAAGGCGAAGCGCTGGAAGTCGGGCAGGGCGACGAGTGCCTGGCACGCTTGCAGAAACTCATGGGCCATCGTCCCGTGCGGCTTCAGCCCCAGCTCGCGTGCGAAGGCGACGTTGCTGGTGCCCAGGAGCTGCGGGCCGAGGTGTTCCTGGAGGTAGGCGAGGGCGGTCCGGTGCCAGTCGCGGCGGTAGCGACGGCGGGTGCCGAAATCAATCAGCGGCACGGGCACATCCGCCGATTTTAGGCGGGCGACTTTGGCTTCCAGGCGCCGCATCCCCTCTTTTTGGTTTGCCTCATCGTCCGGCTGGGTGTGCCGGAAATAGACCTCGTTGATGATGGCGAGCAGGGGCACTTCGAAGAGGATGGTCTGGAACCAGTTGCCCGCGATTCTGACTTGCAGCCGCCCCTCCGGCGGCGCGTCCGGGTGGACGGTGATCTGGACGCGGTCGGCGCACAGCCGCAGGTCGGAAAGCGCGTCCACATAGCTCGGCTTGAGGAAGCGGATGGTCTTCAGGTACGCCGCCTCGTCGTCGGTCAGCCGCAGGTCGCAGAAGGCGGCCAGTTCCTCCCGTATCTGGCCCGCGTAGGGGGACAAATCTACGCCTTTGGTGCGGCACTGGAAGGCGTATTCGACCGGCACATTGGGGAAGTGACTCCAGACCACTTCCTGCATAGTCGCTTTGTAGAGGTCGTTGTTGAGTAAAGAATCGATGATCATGGCATTCCTTTGGAGAGAGTTTACCCGAAACATAGGTTCCCGGCACTGGAAGTGCCGGTCTACTCGGAGAAAGTCGCTCCGCGACTCAGGATATGCCCACGGTGGCTGTTCCCCAGTCGCGGAGCGACTTTCATTCACCAGTAGCCCGGCACTTCCAGTGCCGGGTTCCTGTCGCCGCTTGCCCCCTCCCCCGTCTGGCCTCACCTCGTCGCAAACCGGAACAGGACGTCGCCCCGCGCAAACAGCGCCTGCGGGCCGTTGTGGCGCAGCAGGCTGTCGCCGGTCAAACGGGCATCACGCCAGGAAATCGGTGGTCGTGGACGTTTTCATGCCGCGCGCGGTCATCTCGCGGATGAAGTCGTCCTGGAAGGTCTCGAAGCCGGGGACGGGGCTGGCGGCATCCGTCAGCAGAGTGATCTTGGAGACGAGGCGGTCGTCGCCGAAACCGTCGGCGAGGTCGCGGACGGTGTTGGAAACGCAGTGGCTGCCCGCTTCGCCCGCCACGGCGACCAGATCGGCCTTCTGCAAGGTCTGGATCAGGGCCGTGTTGATCTGGGTGCTGGGGTCGGCGGGGTCGGGCACGTCGGCCTGGATCGCCGAATAGTGCTCGGTCCAGATGTTGCTGCCTTTGGTGACGTAGTCCACGAGGGCGAACCGCTGCTCCCACTCGGCGAGGGCGGCGAACAGGTCGGGCATGACGGCGTGGCCCGCGCTGCCGATCAGGCAGTGCGGCGGCCAAATGCAGAGCGGGTAGCGGCCGTTCTTCGCCAGCGCCTGCACATAGGCCAGCGCGCGCCGGTACGCGCCGGGCTGCGTCGTGGTCCACCGCCCCGACTCGACATCGGGGGCGCTGAGGATGGTGAAGGGGGCGGGGTGATGGCCCGCGCCGTCCTTCCAGAAAATCGGGTGCGCGATGTCCACGAAATGGTGCGAGTCGAGCGTGACGTGGATGTCGTCCAGCTTCGGGGCCAATCGCCGGACCATGCGCGCCAGCCGCGTCGTGTCTTCGGACGCGCCGGGGACGTACAGCGCGCCCTGCGGGTCGCAGAAGTCCACCTGGGGGTCAATGATCAAGAGTTCCACCTGCATTTGTCGTGCCTCCGCTCTTTAGTGTTTGATTAACAAAAACACTATACCCGAAAACCAAAGAAAGTGTCATATCAACACTTTCTTTTTCAGATTTTCTCGCCGCCCATTCCATGCTATAATGTAGGCGTATCTCAGAGAAAGAGACGCTATGCCACAGACCGAGCGCCAATCCCTGGCCGAGAATCTCAAAGCCGCCCTGCGTAAGCCGCTCGGCGGGGGCGGCGACGTGCGCCTGACGGCGGCCCTGGCGGGGCGTCACCCCGCCGACATCGTCGAGGCGATGGGCGACATGACGCCGCCCGAAGCGCTGGCCGTCTTCAACTGGCTGGACAACGCGCGGGCGGCGGAAGTGCTGGACGAGCTGGACTCGGAAACGGTGCGGTTTTTGACGACCAACGCTCCGTCGGGCCGGATCGCCGAGCTGCTCGACCACCTGCCGATGGACGATGCCGCCGAGGTCGTCTCCGAGGCCGGGCCGGAGCAGGCGGAAGCGCTGCTGGCCGACCTGACGGCGCGCGCGCCCGAAGACGCCGCCGAAGTGCGCAAGCTGCTGGCCTACCCGGAAGGGACGGCGGGACGGCTGATGACGGACAAATTCGCCGCCGTCCCGCTGGGCGCGACGGCGGGCGAAACGCTGGACTACCTGCGCCGGAACGCGGACGCGCTGGAAACGATCAATGAGGTTTACGTCCTGGACACGGACCGGCGTCTGCGCGGCGTCTCCCCCATCCGCCACATCCTCACGGCGGCCCCCCGGACCCCGATCCGCGCGTTTATGACCCCGGAGCCGGTCAGCGTCGGCCCCAAAACCGACCAGCAGGAGGCGGCCCGCCTGATCTCGCGCTACGACGCGCTGACCCTCCCCGTGACCGACGAAGCCGGGCGGATGCTGGGGATCGTCACGATTGACGACATCATGGACGTGCTGGTGGAGGAGTTCAACGAGGACTACCTGCGCTCGGTCGGCTCGGACGCCGAGGAACTGGAGCGCAAGTCGCCCGTCCAGATCGCCCGCCTGCGCCTGCCCTGGATTCTGGCGACGCTGTTCATCGAGCTGGGGGCGGGCGTGGTCATCCACGTCTTCGATGCGACCCTGACCAAGTTCATCCTGCTGGCAAGCTTCATGCCGATCATCTCGGCCATCAGCGGCAACACGGGCTTGCAGTCGGCGGCCATTATCATCCGGGGCCTGTCCAGCGGGCAGGTGCAGCTCGCCGGCTGGCGTCACGCCGTCGCCCGGCAGATGGCGACCACGCTGATTCTGGGGGGCGCCTGCGCGGCGACTATCGGCATCATCGGCGGCATTTGGGACAAGCACTGGGCTTTCGGGCTGGTCGTGTTCCTGGGCATGTTCGCCTCGGTCAACATCGCCGGCGTCGTCGGGACGTGCGTCCCGCTGCTGTCCAAGCGGGCCGGCTTCGACCCGGCCCTGACGGCGGGGCCGTTCGAGACAGCCTTCCAGGACGTCATCGGCATCAGCATCTTCCTCAGCCTCGCCTCCGTCCTGCTGCACTGGCTGAAGTGACGTGAAGGGGACCCCGGCACTGGAAGTGCCGGGCTATTCGGAGTGGAAGTGCCTCCGGCACTGAGGAACACCCCGCAGGGGCGCGATTCATCGCGCCACTATTCTCAGTCGCGGAGCGACTTTCATTCCAGAGTAGACCGGCACTTCCAGTGCCGGGGTCCTGTCCCGAAAATCTCACCACGCGAGAATTCCGCGAAATCGCCGCCTCCCCATTCGCCATCAAGCCACTGCCGCCCTGCTCCCCTGCGGTACACTCAGGCAAAGGAGACACACCCATGACGACTGCCACCGAAACTACCCCCGATCCCCTGCCGAGTGCGCGGCTCTTTTACCGCGACGGCTCTTCGGACAAAGTCTACCACGCCTCCATCATCGCCGTAGACGGCGGCTATTCCGTCACGTTCGCCTACGGGCGGCGCAGCAGATTTACGACAAGCTGCTGGCGGAGAAGACCGCCAAAGGCTACACGCCGGACGGGGCGGGCGCATTATTTACGCAGACGGACTACGAAGGCCGCCGGTCGGGGCTGCACCCGCAGCTCCTGAACTCCATCGGGGAAGAAGCCGCCCAAGCGCTTCTGGCGGACGCGGCTTGGGGCCTCCAGGAGAAGTTCGACGGCCGGCGCATCCTGGTGGCCGTCGCGGGCGGTCAAGCAGGCGGCTCCAACCGCAAGGGGCTGTTCGTGCCGCTGCCCCAAGAGATCGGTGACGCGCTTGGGGGCCTGCCGGACTGCGAGCTGGACGGGGAACTCTTGGGCGATGCGTATGTCGTCTTCGACCTGCTGAAGCGGGGCGAGGACGACTGGCGGGCGCGGCCCTACCGGGAGCGGTATGACGCCCTGGCCGCCCTCGTCCCGGCCTCCCCCACCCTGGTCGTCGCCGAAACGGCCTGGGACGCTGGGGGCAAGCGGGCGCTGTACGAGCGGATTGCGCGGGCGGGCGGCGAGGGCGTCGTGTTCAAGAAGGCAGGCGGCGCGTATGTCGCCGGGCGACCCGCATCGGGCGGCTCCCAGGTCAAATGCAAGTTCTACGCGACCTGCACTTGCCGGGTGGCGGCCCAGAACGACCAGCGCAGCGTCCGCCTGCATCTTCTGGACGACGCGGGGAAGGCCATCGCCGTGGGCAATGTCACCATCCCCCCGAACAAGGCCCTCCCCGCCGCCGGTGCTTTAGTCGAGATCCGCTACCTCTACGCCTACAAGGGCGGCTCACTGTACCAGGCGACCTATTTAAACGAGCGGGACGATCTTGAAGTCGGCGACTGCGTGCTGGGGCAACTCAAGTACAAGGCGGAGGGCGGGGAGGGGGAGAGCGAAGAGTAAGGGGGACAAGGAGGGTCGGGGGACCCGACCCCTACGGGATGGCGTAGGGGCGGGGTCCCCCGCCCTCCTTTCTCCCCCGCCTTTCCTTTTGTCGGCGCCCCTTCCGCCGCCCGCGACGGCTCACCCGCCGCCTGCACCAACAATCGTGGGCGTCACGAACAGAATCCGCTCCGCTCCCTGCCCGCCCTCTTTGGAGGCTTGGACTCGCACGGTCCCGGTCTCGCCGGTTTTGACCCGCACCGTCGTTTCGGCGGAGTTAGATTTTGTGTCGCCGGCGCGGGCCGTGCTGTCGCTGCGCTCCGTGATGTCCAGGACTACCATCCCGCCCGGCTCAAAATGCGGCAGGACGCTGATGGTCTCCTCCCCGCCCGTCCCATTCTGGAGGTGCTGGCTGCTGACCTGGGCTTTGCGGCCTTCCTCAGCGATGATAGTCAGGGCGTCCACTCTTTTGTCAGGGGCGGTGCCGGAGGCGCCTGCTGAGGAGGCCCACTCGAACTTGAGCTGCACCTGTCGCGGGAGGCCGTACCCGACCTCGCCCGCGTGGAGGGCGCGGGGGCGGATGTGGTAGACGCCGTCCTCGATGGTCCAAGTGAGAGGCTCGGAGTTCGCGCTGAGGAGAGTGTTTAAAGCTTTCTCGAAGGGGACATCGTTCAGCTTGAGGAACACATAACCGAAGACGCCCGGCTCGATGACATAGTTCTTGTTGCTGTCTTGAAAGAGATTCATCACAGCCTGGTAGACCTGCACATAGGGCGCGTCAATGGAGACCAGGTTGCCATGAGTCACCGGCGGCGGAGTGGTCACCGTTGCCTTCGCGTATGCCTTCTTGTAGACAGTAAGTTGTTTCGCCACCGCCTCGTATTGCTGATGTGCGACGGCGAGTGTCGGCGCGGGAGCGCGCTTGACCAGCGCGGTCGGCTTGGCCTGGGCGGCGGGCAGGGTCAGCGTGGCGGCGAGCGCGGCCAGGGCGACGGTCTTAGCGGGCGTGAGCGTTTTCATGGGCAGGACTCCTTTGGATGTGGGTTGGGATGCGATCGGCGGAACGGGCAAGGGCGGCGTGGGCGAAGGCCCAACGGATTTCGGCGGCGTCAGAGACGGGGCGGGTATGGAAGGTGGCGATGGGAGGATGACAGACGGCAGGGACGCAGCGGCCAAGATGGTACGCCGGGCCGTCTGCCGCGCAGCGCGGGCGGCAGGGCGCAAGACGGCGAGTGGGACCAGGACAGCGAAAGCGAGGGCAAAGGCCACAACCGCGAGGCGGCGGCTCGGGGCGCGGCGGGGGCGGGCGGTGAGCACGGCGTGCAGGCGCGACTCCAACGACCCGCGCCCGGCCATCGGGACGGCGAGGGGCAGGGGACGGTCTGCCCCGGACAAGGCGGCGGCGACGGCGAGCAGGTGCTGGGCGTAGTCGGGGCCGGGTACGCCCGAGAAGAGCACCAGGTCGTCGCAGGCCCGCTCGGCTTCGGCCCGCAGCGTCCGGGCCGCCGCCCAGACCAGCGGGTTGTGCCAGTAAAGGGCGCAGACTAGCCGCGCCGCCGTCTGCGCCGCCCAGTCGCCGCGCCGGACATGGGCGAACTCATGGAGCAGGGCGACGCACAGGCGGTCAGCGGGCCAGGTGTGGGCCGCTTCCGGCAGCAGGACGACGGGGCGAAATAGCCCCAGCGTCACCGGCACGGCGATGCCCGGCCCGGAGCGCAGGGCGACAGGGCGCGGGACGCCGATCTGCCGACGGGCGTCGGCGGCGAGGGCAATAACGGCTGGGTCGGTGACGGGGAGACAGTGCCGGATACGCCGCACGGCCAGGAACCATCCCATGCCGAGCGGCAGGGTAGTCAGGGCGACGCCGCCCAGCCAGAGCAGGCAGACCCATCGGGGCCAGGCGGGAGGCGCGGAGGGGCGGGCGCGGGCTGGTGTGAAGAGGGCGGGCGGAGGCGGTGCGGACGGCGCGACGCGGACAATATCCGGGGGGGCGGCAATGGGGGCGGGCGTCCGGGCGAGGGGCGCGGCGGGCTGCGGCAGGACGGGAACGGGATGCTGGGGCAGGGTCACAGACAGCAGGGGCAGGGCGAGCAGGCCGGCGAACGCCAGCAGCCAGACCAGGTGACGCGCGGCGGCGGACGCCCGGCGCATCGCCAGAGTCAGCGCCCAGGCGGTGAGCAGGAGCAGGGCGCTTTTCGCCGAAAGGTCGCGCCCCAACGTCAGCCACGACGAGAATGCTGCACCGGTCATGCCTGGCCTCCGGGTTCCTCGCCCTGCGCGTCCCGCGCCCGCTCGATCATCTCGGCCAGGCGGGCCAGATCGCTGGCCGTCAGCCGGGCCTCGCGCGCCGAAAGCAGGGTGGCGAAAGCCTGCTCCACCGACCCCTCGAAGAACGTCCGCAGCACCCCGTCCAGAGCGGACAGGGCGGCGTGGGCGCGCGGACGGGCGGGCAGGTAGACGAATCGGCCGTCCTCCTCGGTGTGCGTCAAATGCCCCCGGCGCTCGAGGATGCGGAGCAGGGTGCGGACGGTCGAGTTGCTGGGCTGGCCGGGCAGGGCGTCCTCCAGGTCGGCGGCGGTGACGCGCTCGCGCTGGAAGACGATCTCCATGATCTGCTGTTCGCGTGGGTTCAGGTAGTCGCCGGGCGCGCGGGGCATGGCTCGCTCCTTATCGGTTAATGTTAATATATTAACACATATGCGCGGAGGTTGTCAAGGGCTGGGGCGGAAACAGTAGAAACCCGGCCCTGAAGTGCCGGGTTACTCCCAGTGAAAGTCGCTACGCGACTGAGAAAATGTCACCCGCAGGCTTATCTTCCTTGTTTTCCTTGTCTTCAGTGCCGGAGGCACTTCCACTCCGGGTAGACCGGCACTTCCAGTGCCGGGTTCCTACTATGGTCTTGACATTCGGTTGCGTCCTAGTTATAATGCTTTATACCGAAGGCCACATTGGGAGCCGAAGCCGACACGCCGATGCTGATGAGCCGCTGATAACACGCTGGAAGAGGAGAAACCGACCTGGCCGGCCGCCACGTCCTCCCATCCTTACGTCTTGTTGATGGCTCTTTCGGCTGCCGCCTTCGACCTGTCCGCTTCGGCCCGCCGTCCGCCTTCTCCACACGATGCCTCCTCGTCCAGCGTTCCCCCTAGTCTCTGCGCGTCGCCTGGCGACGCCGCCCCAAGAAAGTGATACCATGAAAACGCTGGAAACGGAGCGTCTGCTCCTGCGTCCTTTCACGCCGGAAGATGAAGCCATCCACCAGGCCGTCTTCTCCGACCCCGAAGTCTGTCATTTCTACTGCCGCGACACCAAGACGATAGAGGAGGTGCGCGAGTGGCTCGTGTACCGACAGCGGCAGGCCGCCCAGGAGGACATGGGCTTCCTCGCCGTCGTGTGCCGCGACGACCAGGCTCTGCTCGGGCTGGTGGCCTTGCAGCCCTATGTGAATTCCTGGATCGTCTTCGAGGACTCGTCCGACTCCCCGCATCACAGCCTCGAAGTCGAACTGTCCTACGCCTTTGGCCGTACTTACCAGAGGCAGGGGTATGCGGCGGAGGCTTGCCGTGCGCTGATCGACTACGCCTTCCGTGAGTTGAAGCTGCCCCGGATCGCCTATGGCGTTGACGGTGACAACGTCGCCTCGTGGCGCCTGATGAAGCATCTGGGCTTTCGGCTGGGGAAGGATCCGCACCCGGACGGGAATGGCGTGACCGGGGTTTTGGAGAACACGATGGCGACGTAAGCAGCTTCGCCGCCGTGCAGGGGCGCGATGGGTCACGCCCTTCCCTTTCACGCGCCCCTCCCCAGATTCTTACTTGCCGGGCGCGCGGTGGCGCAGGCGGTCCAGGGCGACGGCGGCGATGATGACGATGCCGATGATGATCTGCTGGACATAGGCGGGCCAGCCCATCTGCTGCGAGCCGTTCCGCAGGAAGGCCATGATCAGCGCGCCCAGGATCGTGCCCAAGACCGACCCTTCGCCGCCCGAAAGGCTGCCGCCGCCGATGACGACGGCGGCGATGATGTCCAGTTCGCCCCCCACCTGCACCGTCGGGTCGCCCTGGCCCAGACGCGCGAACTGCAAGGCCCCGCCCAGCCCGAAGTACAGGCCCGCGATGGCGTAGATGGAGATTTTTAGGCCGTCCACCCGCAGGCCGGACAGCCGCGAGGTGGTCTCATTGGAGCCGATGGCGACGATGTAGCGGCCCAGCACGGTTGCGCGCAGCAGCACGGCCGTCACCACGGCCAGCGCCAGGGTGATCCAGACGCCGGGCGAGATCAGCAGCCAGGCAGGCGTCGGGTAGGTCGCCGCCAAGTTGTTGATCCACGTCTGGGGGGCATTGATCGCCTGCTCATTCGCCAGCCAGCTTGCCACGCCGCGCGCGATTCCCAGGGTGCCCAGGGTGACGATGAAGGGCGTGACGCGCAGGCTGGTGATCAGGGTGCCGTTGACCGCCCCGGCCAGACTGCCGACCAGCATGGCGGCCAGCACGGCGAGGGCGGGCGCGACATGGTGGTTCAGCAGCAGGGCGACGACGATGCTGGTGAGGGCCAGCACGGAGCCGACCGACAGGTCAATGCCGCCGCTGATGATGATCAGCGTCATCCCCAGCGCCCCCAGGCCGGTGATGACGGTCTGGGTGGCGACGCCCTTGAAGTTGTCCAAGCTCAGAAAGGTGGGCCGGATCGTCGGCGGGATCGAGAACAGCAGGATGACCAGCGCCAGCCCGATGAACGGGCCGAGGATGGTCAGGACCTGCCGGCCCGACGTGGGAGTCAGCCGCCTCTCGCTGTCGGCGCGCGGGCCGGCCGTAGTGCTTGCACTCATAGCGATTCTTTCTTCCGCGTGCCGGGGCTGTGGAAAGCCCCGGCACACCCCGCATCGTCACTTCAGATACTGGTCAATCGGCGGGTGCAAGTACTCTTGCAGCTTTGGGTCGTTCATGGTGTCGGACGTGACCAGGGCGACGCCGGTGTCTACGGTTTTAGGCACCGTCTTGCCGCCGATCGAGTCCACCAGGGTCGTGACGCCCAGTTCGCCCATCTTGAATGGGTTCTGCACGACCAGGCCTTGTAGCTCGCCCCCCTGGAGCGCCGTCAGCAGGTCCGGGGCGGCATCAAAGCCGACGAACTTGACCTTGCCCAGCAGGCCCTTGTCTTTGAGCGCCAGGCGCATCCCGCGCGTGTTGGTCTCGTTGGAGGCGAAGATGCCGTTGACCTGCGCGCCGTAGCGGGCCAGCAGGTTGCTGGACGTCTGCTGGGCCTTCTCCGTGGTCGGGCCGCCGTACTGGTTGGACGACAGGACGGTGATGCCGGGGTACTTCTGGACGGTCTCCAAAAAGCCCTTCTCGCGCGCTTCCGTGCTGGCCGACCCCTGGGCGTAGGCGAGGACGATGACGTTGCCCTTGCCGCCCAGCAGCTTCGCCATCTGCTCGCCGGCCAGTTGCCCGCCCTTCTCGTTGTTGGTGGCGCAGAACGAGACATAGTCGCTGCCCGACAGGGACGAGTCGATGATGACGACGGGAATCTTGTGCGCGGCGGCGTCGTGGACGGGCGACGTGAGCGCGTCCTTGTCCAGCGGGGCCAGCACCATGCCGCTGACCTTCTGGGTGATGAAGGTCTCGACGAGCGTGACCTGCCCATTGCGGTCGCCCTCGTTTTCCGTCCCCTTCCAGATGATGTTGACCGGCGTCCCTTTCGCCGTCAGCTCCTGCTGCGCCTTCATGGCCCCGGCGTGGATGGACTTCCAGTATTCGTGCGACGTGCCTTTGGGGATGACCGCGATTTGGAGCGTACTGCCGCCCGCCGCTGGGGCCGTCCCACTGCCGGACGCGGGTGTCGTCCCTGCCTGCCCGCTGCTGTTTCCGTGGCCGCAGCCGGCCAGAGCGGCGGCCAGCCCCAGCAATACGGCCGCGCCTGCCCAGTTCGTGCGTTTCGGCCATTTCGTGCTTCTGTGCATGATATTCATGTGTGCCCCTCTTCTTTGATTCAATCGTACCATTTCGCGCAGGGCGCGTCACTTTCCTGCCTGCTTCGTCCCCCTAGCCCCCAATTCTGGGGGGACCGGAGAGGAAACAGCCTTCTTTATGGTTCTGGCTCCCCCAGAATTGGGGGCAGGGGGGTGATCCGGTCTCCTACGGCAGAATCTCGATGGCGCTGACCTTCGCGTTTTGGTCCGGGCTGGCCGCCGTCGCGGCGAAGGAAAGGGTGATGTTGCCGTTCTTGTCGGGCCGGATGCCGGGGAACTCCTTCACGACGGCTTTGTTCAGGCCGCCCGCGGCGGCGAAGATCTCGAAGTCCGTCAGCACGGGTTTCCCGTTGATCGAGACGTTCTCGATCCGCGAACCGGGGTCCGCGTCGAACAACTCGGCGAAGTGCAGCCGGACGGTGTACGGGCCGCCGGGCGGCACGGGGAGCGTATAGATCAGCGGGGCGCCATACCGCTCGCTTTGGTACACGGCGGCGGGGGCGGCATGGGCGGCGCCGACATCAATCACGGCATCGTTTTTGCTGGTCGCGCCGTCCGTGTAAGCCTCGTCGGACGTAAACCCTGCCGCCGCCTCCGCCGCGCTTAGGCGGGCCGGCAGCGTCAGCCGCGCGGGCGGCATGGGCGGCGCGGCGGGGGCAGGCAGCGGCGGGAGGGCGGTGGCGGCGGGCATCCCGGAGCGGGGCCGATCGGCGGGCGCCGCGCCCCAGGCGCGGTTGGGCGTCGGCCCCATCGTCAGATGCAGCTCACCGCCCCGTGCCAGGTCGGCGTGGCTAAACCAGGAGCGTTTGAGAGGCTTGCCATTGAGCGTGGCCGACTGGATATAAATGTTTCGGGGCGAGTTGTTCTGGGCGATGACCGTGAACGCATGGCCTTTCGCCCCTTTGTAGTAAGCGGGGTCCAGGTGCAGGACGGCGCGGCTCACGAGGGGGCTGCCCAGGACGTAATCGCCGGAAGCAGGGTTCGCGGGGAAGAAACCGAGCGCGCTGAAGACGTACCACGCGGACATCTGGCCGCAGTCGTCGTTGCCGCACTGGCCGGCGGGCGTGTCGTCATAAAACGTCTTCATCACCTGCCGGACCAGTTTTTGCGTCTTCCAGGCCGCGCCGGCGTAAGAGGGCAGGTAGGCGACATGGTGGCACTGCTCGTCACCCTGCGCGTACTGGCCGATCATGCCGGTGATGTCGGGGAGGTACGGGTGGAACGAAGAATTGGCCGTCAGCATGGCGTCGAACTTTTGCAGGAACCCGGCGTCGCCGCCGTACAGCCGGATCAGGCCGGGGACGTCCTGCTGGACGGAAAAGACGTACTGCCAGGCGTCGGCCTCGGTATATTCGTCGTTGACCAGCCCGTTGGCGGCAAAGGGCGTCCGCCACGCCCCGTCGGCTTTGCGCCCGCGCATGAAGCCGGTCGTGCCGTCGAAGACGCTGCGGTAGTTCGCGGCCCGCGCGTAGAACAGGCGGGCGTCGTCCCGGTGGCCCAGGGCGGCGGCCATGCGCGCCAGGCACCAGTCGTCGTAGGCATACTCCAGCGTCCACGAGGTCGCCTGCCGTCCTGGGCGCGAGGCGACATAGCCCAGCATCTTGTAGTCGTTCAGGCCGCTGCGACCCTGCATGGCCGTATCGCGCATCGCCTGGTAGACGGCCTCGGCGTCGAAGCCTCGGAAGCCTTTGAAGTAGGCGTCGGTGATGACGGGGATCGAGTGGTAGCCGATCATGCACCAGGTCTCATTGCCCCAGAGCGGCCAGACCGGCAGGGCGTGCTGCCCCAATTCGCTGTACTCGGCGGTCATGGTCCGCACCAGATCGTTCACGCGCCCCGGCTGAACCAGCGTCAGCAGCGGGTTTTCCGCCCGGAACGTGTCCCACAGCGATAGCTCCGTGTAGTTCTGGAAGCCCGCGCCCGCGTGGTTCCGGCGGTCCATGCCCCGATAGGTCCCGTCGGTGTCGTTGAACAGGGTCGGCGCCAGAGAGGACTGGTAAAGGTTCGTGTAGAATGTCGCGCGGACGTGCGGGTCGGGCGTCTCGATCGTGATTTCCCCCAGCGTCCGGTCCCACTCGGAGGCGGCTTGTTTACGGACTCCGTCAAAGTCCCAGGCGGGGATTTCGGCGGCGAGGTTCTTGCGCGCGCCCTTGATGCCCGTTCCAGAGATGCCGGCTTTCACCAAAATGGCCTCGCCCGCCGCCGTCTTGTAACTCACGAACGCCTTGAGATGCGCGCCTTTCGCGTCCCGCGCGTCGGGCGCGAGGCGGCTGCCGTCCTGCTCGATCCCCGCCGAATCGAAGGGGCGCGAGAAGCGCAGGACGAAGTAGACCGCCCGGTCGCCCGCCCAGCCGTGCGTCTTGCGGTAGCCCGAGATCGTGTCGCGGCCCTCGACGGTCAGCCCGGCCTCATACACACGGCACCCGATGCTGTGAACAAGGTCCAGGACGATGTGGGCGCTGTCCGTGGCCGGGAACGTGTAGCGGTGGAAGCCGGCGCGGGCCGTCGCCGTCAGTTCCGCCGTCACCTTTGGATCGTCCAGAAAGACGCGGTAGTAGCCGGGGTGCGCCGTCTCATTGGCGTGGGAGAAGCGCGAAACGTAGCCGTCGCCGGGCGTGCCGACGTCCAGGTGGACGTCGCCGACGGTCGGCATCAGCAGGATGTCGCCCAGATCGGCGGCCCCCGTCCCCGTCAGGTGCGTGTGGCTGAAGCCCTGAATGGTCGTGTCATCGTAGTGATACCCGGAGCAGCCGTCCCAGCCTTCCGTGCGGGTGTCGGGACTGAGCTGCACCAGCCCGAACGGGACGGTCGCGCCGGGGTAGGTATGTCCGTGCCCCGCCGTTCCCACAAACGGATTGACGCTTTCGCTCGGCGAGGGCGCTGCGGCCCGGCTTGGCGCCCCGCCCCAGACCAGTGCGGCCAGAGCCAGCGCCGCGACCGTGCGGGCGGCTTTTTTGATCGTCATGCTCTTTCCTTATGCAGTCGCCACGGATTGGAAATCCGAGGCGTCGTCCGCCTGACATCTATCTCCAATCCTACCCTGCCAGCGCCAGCGCCCCGACCTTTTCCTGGGTCGCTTCGGCCCGGTCCAATGCCCCCGTCACCCGCCCGTCGCGGACGACCACGATGCGGTCGGCCATGCCGAGCACTTCGGGCAGCTCGGACGAGATCATCAGAATGGCGACGCCGCGCGCGGCCAATTCGTTCATGATCTGATAAATCTCGCGCTTGGCCCCGACGTCGATGCCGCGCGTCGGCTCGTCCAGGATCAATACTTTGAGCGGGATCTGCAGCCACTTGGCGAGAATCACCTTTTGCTGGTTGCCGCCGGACAGGTTGCCGACTTTTTGCTCGACCGAGGGCGTCCGCACCCGGAGGCGCTGGATGCTTTCGCGCGCTTCAGCGCGTTCGGCTCCCTTCTGGACGAAGCCCAGCCGCGACACTTTTTTCAATGATGCCAGCGAGACGTTCTCGCGCACGGTCAGGTTCAGCACGACGCCCTGCTCTTTGCGGTCTTCGGTGACAAACCCGATGCCCGCCGCGATGGCGTCGTGCGGCGAGCGGGGGACGAATGGGACGCCGTCCAGCCGCATCTCGCCCGCGCTCCACGGGTCGGCCCCGAAGAGGCAGCGGGCGATCTCCGTCCGCCCCGCCCCGACCAGCCCGGCCAGCGCGACGGTCTCGCCGGCATGGACCGTGAAGGAGATGTCTTCCAGGACGCCCCGGCGCGACAGGCCATTGACCTCCAGGACCGGCTTGCCGATGGGGGCGTGCTCTTTGGGAAACGTCTCGTCCAGGTCGCGCCCGACCATCAGGCGCAGGACGTCGTCGCGCCCGATCCGGCCGATGGGACTGCTGCCGACGATGCGCCCGTCGCGCAGGACGGTCACGGCGTCGGCGATTTGAAACACTTCGTCCATGCGGTGCGAGATGTAGATGATGCCGATGCCCTGCGACTTGAGCTGCCGGATCAGCCGCCACAGGTTTTCGAGTTCATGGGAGGTCAGCGTCGCCGACGGCTCATCCATCGCCAGGACGCGCGCCTTGCGGCTGGTGGCTTTGGCGATCTCGACCATCTGCCGCTGGGCGATGGTGAGCCGGCCAACGAGGGTGCGGACGTCCATCCCCATGCCCAGGTTCTCCATCAGCGCCTGAGCCTCGCGGCGCATCTTCGCCCCGTCCACCCAGCCGGGCAGCAGGCGCGGCTCGCGGCCCAGAAAGATGTTCTCGGCGATGGACAGATGGGGCGCGAGATTGAGTTCCTGATAGATGATGCCGATGCCCAGGTCCATCGCCTGCTGCGGCGTGGCGATGTGGACGGGCTGCCCGCCAAGCACGATCCGGCCTTCGTCGGCCTGGAGCGCGCCCGCCAGAATCTTCATCAGCGTGGACTTGCCCGCGCCGTTCTCGCCCATCAGGGCATGGACCTCGCCGGGCCGGATGGCGAGCGAAACGTCATCGAGGACGCGCACGCCGGGGAAGGCTTTCCGAATTCCCTGCATTTCCAGCACGGGCATTGAATTGGGTGGTGTCGGGGCGGGCGTCTGTTCAATCATGGGTGTCTTTGGGATAGTTGTTCACGGGCGGGCCGTTTTCCTGCGCGTCTTTTCTCGATTTTGCGCCGATCCCTGTGTGATGGGCGCCTTTGCCGCACGCGGCCTTAACGTCGCCTTAATGTTGACGCGCCATAATGCCCAAATCACTGACGAATCGCGAAAGGAAAACACCATGCACACTCTGTATGTCAAGGAAGCCACTACGGATGCAACAGCCGGCTTCCGCCGCCTCATTGCCCAGGCCCTGACGGGCCTACTTCTCGCCGGCCTGGGCGCCGCCGCCCACGCCCAGACCGCCGCGCCCGGCTACACGCTCACCCCTTTTGCCGCCGGGGCGGCCATCGGGGCTAGTGCGCCGGATTCCCTCGCCGTCTCCGGCGGCGACGTGTTCGTCGGCTACGGCAACGGCGTGGACAGCACCGGCGCGAGCGGCAATGCCACCAGCACGATCGCCGAGTACACGACCGGCGGGAGTCTGGAAAAAGTCTACAAGCTCGTCGGGGGCAACGACGGCCTGCGCGTGGACCCCAAAACGGGCCTGCTCTGGGTGCTGCAAAACCAGGACGGCAACTCCCTCCTGGACGTCGTCAACCCGCGCACGGGGGCGGTCAACACTTACTCCTATTCGGGCAACCTCCACCCGGACTACAGCGGCTACGACGACATCGTTTTCCAGGGCGGCACGGCGTACCTGAGCGCCACGAACCCCGCCACGCCGGGCGACGCCGTCCTGTACAAGACGAGCACCCGGCTCCCGAAGCCGGGCGGCGTCGTCAAGCTCACGCCGATCCTGAGCGCCAGCCTGAACGGGGACCTCCCGAACGCGGGCAGCCTCGTGGACACCGATTCACTCGCCCTGACGCCGGGCGGCAACCTGCTTCTTGATGACCAGGGTGGGTCGCCCCTGGGCACCGCGCCGCTCCCCTCGCTGACCTGGGTGGGCGCCCCCGGCACGCGCTATCAGGAGACGTTCCAGATCTTCCCCAAAGATCAGGCGGGCAATTCGCTGTCCGTGGACGACACGCGGTTCGCGCCGTTCGGGTCACATCAGCTTCTGATCGCCGACACCAGCAAGAACGTCGTTTATTCCCTCACCGGACGCTTCCGCCCGCTCGGGGCCTACACCGCCACCAAGAGCAGCGGCACGGTCGGCGCCCTGAGCCTGGAAAACGGCGTGGTCACGCCCCTCGCCACCGGCCTGGGCAGCCCGCACGGCCTGGCCTTCATCGTCCGCTAGGGCGAAGACGGCGCTGCTAAACGAGAAACGATAGACCACCACTCGAAGCCCCTCTCTGACAATCAGGTGGGGGCTTTCGGTCGTGTGACAGTGCGGGGTCAATCGTCCTGGATGGTGAAGTGGTACAGGATTTTGTCGCCGTTCGGCATGGTATGGGTCGCCCCCAGACCTTCCAGCGTGACCGCCTTGACGTGCCCGTCGCACCAAATCACGTCCGTCCGCCCGTTGTGGCGCTCGACGGCCCGCTGCTTGGCGGCGTCTATGGGGTTTTGCAGCCGGCGCGGCGTGTCCGCCGTGATGACGGGTGTTTCGGAGACGTCCCTCCAGGCGGTGTCATAGATGGTCTGGTCGGCGTCGCCTTCGAGAATCCAGGCGGTGTCGGCGGGGACGAGGACGGCGGCCAGCGGGACGGGCCGGTCGTAATCGGAGAACGGCGGGGTGTACGGGCCGTTGTGGTAGTAGGCGAAGTTGCTGCGGTAGGTGCCGTAATTGTGGTCGCTGGGGGCTGGGAGGTGTTGGTAATAGACGTAGGGGTGGGCGCTTGCTGCCGAGTCGTCCGGGCAGGTGAAGACCTGTTCGCTTCGGACGTAGGGGTAGGCGACGTCCATCCACTTGTACTTGCCCGCCGCCGGGTCGGAGGCGCCGTTGGAGATCGGCGGCCCGTACCAGGACCGGGGCATGATCTCGTCGTTGTCCCCGACATATTGGACCAGCGCCACGCCAAGCTGTTTCATGTTGCTCTGGCAGGTCGTCCGGCGGGCGTTCTCGCGCACCTTCTGGAAGACAGGGAACAGGAACGCGGCCAGAATCGCGATAATAGCGATAACAACGAGCAGCTCGATCAGGGTGAAGGCTCGACCCAACCCCACTCGTCCTGCACCCCCATTCGGGGCGCGGCCTCTGTTTTTGCTCATGGTTCCTCCTGAAAGAACACGATTTCGCTCTGCGTCAGGGTTTATTATCACACATTCGCGATACTCCCGTCAAGCGTGACGGGAGCACCGGCAGGGCAATTGCATTATGAAGGGCAGGCACGGGGGCCTGCGGTGATGGAAGGGCAGGCACGGGGGACAGAGGGCAGGCACGGGGGCCTGCCCCTACGCGCCCCGTCATTGATGGTGATTGATACATTGATGGTGATTGGTAGGGGCAACCCTCCGTGGTTGCCCTCTGTCATCTATATGCAATCGCCCTGGGAGCACCGGCCAGGGCGAGAGCCTCTTGATTTATCAACAGCAGCTACAGTGATATTTTGGTGACTACTCCCCACGCTCTAAAGAGCGGAGGCTTCTACAGGTGCTACGCCCTGACTCTGTGTAGTCCCACAGAGATGTGTTGCCCTATTCAAGATGTTGATGGCGGCATTTGTGTCCCTGTCCACGGATTCCCCGCACATCGGACAGAGATGCCACCTGTCCTTCAATAGAGTTGTGGTGCAATTATTCAGTCTCTTGACTCAGGAATGGCTTTTCTTGCCGCTTGGAGCGGCTGTGAGGCCCCTGGTGACGATAAATTGACAAGATTTTCATTCAGGAAGCTATAATGCGCTCAGGGAGCCTTACAGAGCCAAAAGGCTTATTTGCACCACAACTCTAATGTCTTTTTCGTCCTGCATTCTTTGCCATCAGGACGGTAGCCACAGGCGTGGCAATCCTGACTGGTGTAGCGAGGGTCGACCGCATACACCTCACGGCAAGCACTTTCAGCCTTCGCCGTGAGGACACTGCGGAACATCGACCAGGACACATCTGCGATGCTTTTGTTCAGACCCGCCTTTTGGCTGGCCCCGTTGGGCAGGAACTGACCCTCGTTCTCAGGGTCTGGCTTGGACGCGGGCGACGCCATCATGTTGTCTACGGACAGACTTTCGACAGCAATCACGCCGAAGCGGTTGACGAGTCTTCTGGCCGTCTGGTGGGTGAAGTCGTGCCGCCTGTTCCTGATGCGCTCGTGGATACGGGCGACGACTTTCTTGGCCTTGCGGCGGGCTTTCGTCCTGTGCTTGTTCTTAACCTTCTCGAACTTGCGTTGTGCCTTCGCCAGCATCTTTTCGTCCTGGCGGACGAACCGGGGGTTCTCGATGAACTCTCCATTGGAGAGGGCCGCGAACTTCTCCAGCCCCACGTCTATGCCGATGGCCTCCTCGGACTTAGGCAACGGCTCTGGCGGCATCTCGCAGGTGATGGAGACGTACCACTTTGCGCCGTCACGCTTGACCGTCGCCGTCTTTGGCGTCCCCACCATCTCGCGGTGGAACTTGCCTTTGATCTCGCCGATCTTGGAGACGTACAGGCTGCCGCGCTTGAACTGGACGCCGCTCCCAAACTGCTTAAAAGTGAACGAGGCGTACTGCCCACGGCCCTTCGGCCTGGGGTAGCCCGCAGGCTCTCGCTCATGCGGGGGCTTCTTGGCGTTCTCCCGCACATGGCGGAAGAAGGCACAATAGGCAAGATTGACGCGCAGGGCGACGCTTTGCAGGAGATGGGCATGAACCTCTGTGAGTTCAAGGTGGTCTTTCTTCCAGTGCGTGAAGTGCTTCTCCTGGGCGAACTGCCCAATGCCCTTGCCCGTGGTCTGGTACAGGAACTCGCGCTCGTGCAGGAGGGAGTTGTAGACGCCGCGCAACACTTCCAGCGTGGAGTTCAAGGCCGTCTCCTGAGCCTTCGTGGGATAGAGCCTGAACTTGTCGACCTTGTGTCGGCACTGCGCTTCTTCTGTTGTGACGTTTTCAGTCTTCACATGGATGTTATACCGTAAAACACGTCATTTCTCCTGTTCCAGCGGAAACTTTCTTTGGCACGGGAAACCCGTGCTCCGCTCGTGCCTCGCTCCGACGGGTTCAGCCACGGGCTTCGCCCAAGCCCGCCTAACGCCCCGCTAAAGCAAGGGTGCTT
>JAABUO010001538.1_pt1 | contig 29886 bp, 38 predicted proteins | sample 5559291 | NCBI WGS metagenome assembly JAABUO01 (sample SAMN10711878, study PRJNA513372) | rock metagenome | isolation source: Antarctica rocks | place: Antarctica: Victoria Land, Finger Mt sud | reverse complement strand
GTTTTTAAAAGAATAATAAAAAAAAAAAAAAAAAAAAAAAAAAAAAATTAAATTTCAATTCAATAATTGCTGATCAATCCGTATTCTATAATAGCGAAAGTAATATTATTATTACTGCTTATATTAATGATTTATTAGTTTTCGCTGTAAATAAAAATGAAATAAATTCATTAAAACAGCAATTAAATAGAAAACTAGAATTATCAGATTTAGGCGATATCAGTTACTATCTCGGAATGGAAATATCACGAGATAGAACTAAAAATAAGTTGTTTTTATCACAAAGGAAATATATAAATGAATTATTATCAAAATTCAATATTTCAGGTGATAAACCAATTTATTCGCCTAGCGTACAAGGTGTTCGTTTAGAAAAGAACACAGAACAAGCCGAATTAAAAGATATAAATTTATATCAACAGCAAATCGGTTACAGTTGATACGTCTCGTACATAAAAACCCACAATTCCGCTCCAGGATGCACGAAGGCTACCGTCGGAAGGATTTATGAACATCTCTAACCTGGCGGCATACACCAGAGAATACGTCCGAAAGTCAGGACCGCATAATTGCCTTAAATGCTAGCGGTTTAGCCATAAAGCTCCAAGATGTACTGAATCTGTGTATACCTACAGCTTCTGCCCCGATATGTATTGGTAGAATGCGAGTTCCACCGCTCTCTCAACTTTATATTCCAACTTCGACTGTTCTCATTTACGTAGCGATATACAAAATGTGTTTTTGTTATGATATACCATTAATCAAGTTTCCCCAGTGGGCCTTATTTCGCAACATAATTATCCCAGTGTGTACCGCCATGGCCACAACGAATACAATAGTACTTGCTCGCAGATGGAAGCACCGCCTTCCAAAGATTCCCACAACTTGGGCAATTATCTTCTTTGGGAGACCAGTTGTCGCTTTGAGCCATAAGCTGGAGGACATCAGCCGTAAACCCCGCAGTTTCCTCAAGTACACCCCGGAAATCATCCTTCTCTAAAAGTGCGCTGATATGTTCATGGGCGACCTCAACAACTGTGTCACGGAGGCCCCGGTCTGTTGAAGGTATCGAGCTGTAGAGATCGGTGATACAATGAGCGAAGTCGTCCATGTCCCAGCAAGTCCTCACAGCTTTGTCGAACTTGTCCTTCGCTCGTAGTTTCAGGGCCAAAATATCATATTTTTCCGCAGTGCCATACACTTCCACGTTGAAGAGCATGGGTGAGATCCGTTCTTGATCGTTGCCGCTACCATCATAATCAAATGTGTACAGAAATCGGAGCATTGCTTCAATAGCGCGGACATTGTCTTCTTTGAGCTCTATTATGCCATCGGCAGCTTCCTAGTGATCGTAAATTAATATTGTGCGCGATACCAGTAATCATGGAGTCAAGACATCCTGTTCCCGAACGTACCTTCCAGTCGCCATCACATATGCTGGAGAAGTATTTTGATTGACCGCATACGACTATCTTGTGGACTTTGAACTCCTGGGCCTCACAGCGGATAACAAGGTCCGAGTACTTCGAGGAGCCGAAACAGCTGAAAACATTAGCAGTAGGTAACCACCAGTCCCATAGGCTAAGAGCATACTCATTCAGACTGATATGCAAGACATCAAACGGATTCTCCGCAGCCATATGGTGTAGACTATCAAGCGCCACTGTGTTGACTGGAGCGTTGCATTATTCTAAAATACGGTAGTGAGCATGTTGCACTCGCTAGAACTACAAGCTAAACCATTTTAGGCCTTGCTTTGCAGAGGGATCTGCTGACCAAACCATATCTGTCCGACTAGTCAGCTGCTCTAAAAGACCAGCCATTGAATAACTTCCTTGTCCGAAGAGATGGATCCGTGACATCTCTCCCCGTACCAGTGATCCCGACAAGAATTCACCGCCTATTACAATCAAGACAAGAATCCATAATTGATGCTGCTCCGGTTCTGCTCAAGTCCCCATAGTGTCCGTATAGGGCGGGGTAAATGCTCACAGAAACCCCGCAATAAAAACGTTTGGAACCGCCTTCCGCTGTTCTCCAATTTAGCATTTCTCAAAGCCTGGCCGGATCTTTGAACATGTCTCATTACTGCGTTGCCTGCAACAGGTGTTTCATGTTTCAACGGGCGAAGATATTTGCAGCAGCGTCTCGATTCCTTTGCTCACGCTGCTTCTTATGAGTGCGATAGCTGCGACCGTTTGTTTGGCAGTGAACATGCTTTGCAACAACATCTTGTCTCACCTGCTCATACTTCTTCTTCAATTGAATGCGAAGATTGCGACCGCGAGTTTGGAAGTCAACAGGCTCTGGATCAGCATCTCAACTCTCCCGCTCACGCTCCGGTGTTTGAGTGCGAAGACTGCGATCGCGAGTTTGGAAGTCGACAGGCTCTGGATTAGCAGTACAGGAGTTATAGCCGTTGTCATCAATGGCACTGAGGCTAATGGTCGTTTACAGATGCCGCCGCAAGGCTCCGTAGACGTCTGTAATGGACTCAAGGTATTGGGCTGCCGAAGCTTGCACACATCCCTAGTGCGAGGCTTCTTCATATTCAGCTATGGCTCGAATATTGACGCTGTTGACGGAGCCTGAGCTTCGACACTTAACGCCCTAATAGCCGTATTAATTCCCTGGCCCATGACGCCTCGAGATTGTAAAAGTGCCCCAAGCCGTCTGTTCTCCTCAGCTACGAGCCTGGCAGAAGCTTGAATCTCCATCGATGCTTTCACGCCCATGTTCTCATATTTCCTTAATTTACTTTCCAACTCCTGCAAGTACTCTTTCCTTCGTGCTCTCGATCTCCACTGATTGTTTCTGATCCGGATGACGCTGTTCGGGTTCTGCAGCTCGGACTCCAGATTTAGCTCACTCTTCAAGATCAGAACTCGCTTGAATCCTACTGTAGATGACATTTTTTGCCTAGATGTATAATCTTTCGACATTGAGATGTTTCTTGAGGTCGTGAATCTAGTAGTGTGAAACCCGTCCTCCTATTTGTTTTTGGTACTTTTCCTAACCTCGTTTTGCTTGCTGCTCAATCGGGATATTCGTCCCAATCGGGTGTCGCTGCATCTCATTGGCACGTTTGTCTCAGTTGAGACGTTCCAAGGTGCTCTTCCTTCCGTTTACAGAATCTGCCTGCCCGCAAGTCGCTTCCGCACTCGGTTACTTCTTCGTTGATTCTTCTACAGGCACGGCTTGCACTTGTCTCAAAAGTCTTTAGGTTGGCTTTTTCCTTTCTTTGGCAGCTTGTAGGGAACAGCAAACGCCGCGATCGTCTGATCGCCATGGATGAGTGAGTATATGTGCGTTGGTCTCGGGAGTGCTGGTTGGGCTTGATATGTATTTCTGTGCAATCACATCAACACATTACAACGAAACAGCAATCGCAGGATAGGGAGGAGGTAACAAAAGAGCAACGATTCAACCACGTAATACACACAGACGAAAGGGAACGTTTGCATGAAGCAAACAAGATCCCTTTCAAATGAGGTTACCATCGCGCGTGAAAACATTCTGCACCTCACCATATGTGGTTGCCGGATACCTTAGCACATAATGACGGTGTAATCTGCAAAACGTCCCAAAAGCCCCCCAATTCATTTCGTGGATGGAGTTGAATCATAGAGTGTGGAGCCAATATCCACTGAGCGCTTATGCAAACCATTCTTTAATACTGTTCCGATCAGTGTAATGGCTCCACTATACGTGGCAATACTCGAGTTACGCAGCGTCAATCACAATACCCATGAAGTAGAGGTCTAACCTTGCGATGGTGTTGAGAATTCTTTACGTTGCGCCTGGATCAATTCCATGATGATAACGTGTGCAGATGAGATCAGAAGGAAACAACGGAGGTGAACATGTAAGATATCAGTGAGATGTCGAAAAGCTTGTAGTTCTCAACTAGAGCGGAAGAGAGCCATGTTGTACGCCCTCAAGTGATCCACAGCATCAACATCTTGGCTTACTATGGGTGACTTCTTCGGAATCCTACAAGCTGCGGAAGACTTGAAGAAGTTCCGGTTGGCTGAATCCTGTGTGGTGGATAAGCTTGATGCTTCTGTGTGGTGCCAGGTTATCGTTCGCTCCACGTTGCGCTCAAGCCGCCGCACCAACGCACGGAGAGGACACGTTTGAGCGCAAAAACTGTGATTGGGCGCAGCGAGGTATGGTTTGGAGTGACACCGGGCATTGCATGCAAACCTGGCTCACAATAATATAGTCTTCTTGGGAGATCTATTCACTTCCGCCGTGGTCTCCCCAGATCGGCTCGTCTACCATCAGTGGCGCCTTGAAAACCTAAAATCAGTCGACAGTGAGTGTGTCGTATTCGCGCTTTGGTTGTGTCCGTATGGGTAACTGGACGGTAGATGTCTTGGGTGGAGATGTATTTCTCTAGGAAACCTAGTCCCACTCCACATCTACAAGCATTTTTCAAAAAGTTGGTTCACACAAATATAGCTTTATCACAGCCTCGCGAGAGGTCGCTCGGTCATTGTGTCCCCGCTATATTATCGCGTTCATCTTTCAGCCATAAACATGAGTCTTGTTATGACCACGACACCGCATCCCGACAACGAGGCCCTTTAATGCCTAGTTACACCTCCCAAAGACTATAGCTTTATCCAACTTTTATGATCCAACACCATCATCATAAACACTATGATGTCCAGAGGCACATCCCACAAGAGTTTGATGGAGGTTGTCGCACTTTTATACATCCTAAACATTTCCCGAAAGTCCGAAAGACAATCAGCCGCCACAAGCTCTTTCAATTCTTTCAGCCTTATACCAGCTACCATTCCAGCGTGAAAAGGAGATTGTGGATAATTTGGCGTTTTTGTCAGCTACTACAAATGACTCGACTAGAGTTATGGCGGTCTGCCTTGAGGAGGCTCGTGATCGTGATAGCTGTACAATCCGATTGACTTCCAATACTGGTGACCTTGACGAGGTATTGTATGGCTTCAATCATATGGCAAGAATCCTGGAACGAGCAGCATCAAAAGGTCTGATATACAGCATTCGATGAGACATAATTGTGATTAGCTAATGATGTTCCAGTTCATAGTAGAGATGACGATACGAAGGCTCTCTTCCGATGCATCGTCACTTTAGATTATTTCCGCATCCTATCTCGACTGCGATCAAGACATGCAAAGAAAACCTTCAGAAATAAGAATAAGCCGGTACTACTTACGTTGTTGGACACTGCCATACGCGACCAATCCGTACAGCCTAGTTCGAATGTCACAATTCTGGAATTGGCGAATATCCGAACAAAGGTAAATGCTCTAAAAGCTTTATTTTTGAGATTTGAAGACATTCCAAAGCATTCTGCAAAGTCTGCCGAGGTCCAAGATGCGGCCATGGATCTGATAACTCAGATGCATGAATTGGATTCGCAAATGAATCTTAAGTTGGCTCTCGAATCCTCCTCAAGACTAGAAAGTGGCGTCAAAAAATTCCTCCCTGAAGCTGTCGGGAAGGTCGGTCGGTATTATTCAATCAGTTACGAGCTTGTTTGTGCTGCTCGAAATAAGGAGTACTCTATATTCAACAGCATTGCCATAGAAACAGCTCCAATCCGACGTCCCTCTCAGCCTTCAAACGTGGACAAGAGTTTTCATCCTCTTACAGCACTCCAAAACGTACTTCGACCGAGAACAGCAGTGGAGTCAAGAGCTTTAAAGCCATCGTTAGAAAGAAGTTTGGGGAAGCCAGTGCAAGTCATACTGAAAGAATTCCGCTTAATCATTGCGGATTATTATCAATTCGTCAAAGTGCATGCAGAGATTCAGCTTCTTTTTTTCTACGAGCAAAATCCGGAGAGACTGCGGCCAAGGGTAATTTGTTCCAGCAAGAGTGCCTGCTATCTTTGTGATCTTTTCTTCAAGCTCCACGGTCGATTCTACGTTCCCAGAACTCATGGCCGTCTGTATCATAAATGGACATTGCCAGACTGGCGCATTATAGTACCCGAGATGCGTCGCCTCGACTTCGACGTCCTTTTGAAGCAGTTCAGTGACGTTTTGAAAATTAGAACTAGAGCAGCCTTAGAGAGTGGCCCACTGCGAGTTAACCATCCAAACGAAAGCGTCTTAATCATGCCTTCGCATTGGTCTTCATCGACTATTACTCAGGTAATACCCTCAGTTTCGGAATCAGTAGCCGCTCTTCGCCCTGCACCAACCCAGGAGTTACCGGGAATGCTTGATAGTGTTACATCTATTGGTCCGGTCTCCTCAGAAGTCCCTGCGCCTTCAGGCCTTACGAACTCAGATCCACTCTTATCCGAACCACCTCCGCAAGCCGAACTTCTGATTAACGCAACATGCTCTCCTTCAACAAGCGCTTACACCCTTCATCCACCAGCCCAAGGACCTACCACCCCAAGAGATATCCCACCACCAGTTACATTCACCAAACCCACCACAACATCTCCCCACACACCCCTCAACCCTTCTCCCATAGCAACACCGAAACCATACTGCGAATTAACCAAAGGCGAACCTACCTGGCACCAAATCCCATACCCAAACATGTCAATCAACATCGGCACCACCCGTCTCCATCTACACTTGTCATGCGACATTAGCCCCTCTCCTACTCCAGACATGTTTACCAATCCCAATAGTCGTTGTTGGGTACGGGTCAAATGGCTCCAAGGCAACGAAACCGATAACATCAACACAGAAGCAGTCAACGTGGAAGACCTAACCTACGACACCGAAATGAAATTTGAACACGGCGCAGCATCGACACCAACAGAACTTCATCTAAAGCGAGGAGATGATGTCGTGTCGATTAAATATACGTTTAAAAGACCGAGATGAGGATGAAGTCCATTAGTTGGTCTCACAGTTTGCAAATTGAGTCAGGAACCACTATCTTCACTCTCAATACAGTTACGCTGGCCTGCGATCCAGCTTTCATCGACTGGTAACAACATTATCCACGGTTGGAGTGCTACTTAGCCACGTGGTCAGGGTGCCTACTCCTAGACGATTGCGGTCAGGTTCGTTTGGGTGGAAAAGGCTGTGAATTTATTCCCATGACGGGCCACTTAGGTCCAACCAATGTTTCATTAACCCGTGAAGCCTTGCGGGGTGAGAAAAGAAAGGTTCTGTGGTGTTGATGAGGGCCCCATGATTGTTTATTGAAAAGGATATAGAACCCTATCAGTCAATTGCTTCCACCTCAGTGACAGAAAAAATGTTTAAGTAGTGGGACGAAAGACGAAAGCGGCGTTTGAAGAGTAGGCTCAAAAGCACGCTAAAACTGCAATCAGGGCTGAGCGGGGTAGGAGAAGAAATGCAAAGAACCCCTTCGAAGGAGATGATGATTACTGACTTTACAACACGAAATTAGCAGTGCAGATTGCCTCTATCGACAATGGCACTTCTCAGCCTTCCCAATGAAATGATGTTCGAGATCGTTGAAAACTTGGATAAGGAGCAAGACGTCTCTTCTTTAGGCCGCGTTAATAAGCGATTTCACAATCTCTTCGATGACTATTTGTATCGCTACGACATAAAACATCGGAGATGCAGGGCTCTGTTTTGGGCTGCGAAGCATAGTCGTGAATCTACAGCGCGCAAAATGCTTCACCTAGGAGCAGACGTTAATGTCAAAAAACAACAGGCAAGAAGCAATAGAACTAGGTCACAAGCTGGCTTGACGCCTCTTCATTTGGCAGCTGGAAAGGGCCATCTTGCCATTGTGAAATTGCTGCTCGAAGTCGGAGCTGATCCTGAGGCCAGAGTCCAAGAGCGCGTGACACCACTCTTTTTCGCACTTATTGCGAGGCACGAAAAGGTTGCTTGTACTATTTCCAGACGTATAAGTAATTTGCAAAATTGCTTGGTGGATTCAATGAAAAGACTGACTCCCTTACATGTGTCATGTCGCGAAGGACTTTGGAAGTATGCGCGGTATTTTCTCGATGAAGGTGCCGACGTTGATGCTACAGATGTGGGTGCAATGACACCCCTGCACTATGCGCTGCTGTAAGGCCCTCCGCCTTTAGAATCAGACTATTAGCTGACTATATCTAGAACCAACATCGGTAAAGGGAAGTCCAGCCCTGGTCCTGATGAGACCTTCGAAACCGCAAAGGTGTTGTTGGAATCTGGAGCAAATCAAAACCTCGAAAGGCAGCCGCGATTTATCGGGGAAAAGAACATCACAGCACGTGAATGTGGAATAAATCATCCGCACGATCGGGTGAGAGCCCTCTTCTCCGATTATGTTGATGGCTCTCTCCACAATACCTCTAAAAAAAGGCCCGGTCCTCTGCAGATTGGCCGGACCTGGACGCTGCCGTCGCTTTCAGAGAGAAATGGAACGGAATGCGATGGACCTATTCCAATGGATTCTGTTGACACTGAACGCCTCTTCAACAGCTACCGCAGCGTGCGAACTTCTGATGAAGACCAGGATCAGCCGGATAACCTCGATCTCAATTCCTTCCCAATTCTTGAAAGCGCCAATCAAACGCACCTCTCTCGCTTGAGCAAGCATGTCTCTGACGACCCATGGTCACCCTCAAACATTGACAGTCTCATTAAAAGCATTTCGATCATTAACAAACCTGAGACTCCGCCAGTTACCGACCGAAGCGCACAAGTCAATCCCTTTCCTCAGCTTAACACCCGTATCCCCAAGAATCCTCTGGAGACTGAGGCGGGTAAATTGTGGGCAGATTTTGGGAAGCCAAAAGGTCGCCCAGCAGCTGAACAAGTGTTTCCCAGGTCTGCTAGAAGCGAGAAGGACTCGCTGCCGGAAACGAAGAATACAAAAGTGCGTGGCAAAAATCGATGGCAGCTGTTGAAGTTCTAAGGGCTTGACAAACCGATGCTTCTAGGACCTGAGAGGTTCGAGGGACGTCTGAAATAGAGGATCAGGGCCTGAAGGTCGATGACAGTCATGTAGTGGTTCTTCGCGGTTGTGCCAGGCAGACGTTGCACTGATCATCCGCAGAAATGGGAGGTATTATATCTATCGCTCAATTGATCATGACCAGTGGCCTCCGAGTCTATCGGAAATCGTACGTACCAGCCCAACATATCGAATCTGAGCTGATATGTGCGTAGAAAGCATCGTACCCGTAACCCATCAACCTGCTGTCCAAGGACTTCAACTGCGTTCAAACGACGACCACGCCGATGATGGAGGACTCGTCGAATGATCTGTCTGATCCAGCCGAAAGGAAGTCTTCGGAGGCAGAAGAGAGATGAACACTCGATGATGTCGTGGCGACATTGAAGTCGGCGGTTCGCGGCGGATAATTGGAAACCAATGACACCGTCTATTCCGGAAACTCTGTGGACATAGAACATAACCATGTTTTTACATCTTGCTTTTTTCTCCTCTTCTCACATATTCTCCAAACATATTCCAAGAAAACCAAAGATGTTTTGTGCTGACCACATCGCAAAGAGCTTGTAGGTGGAAGCCGTAGAGGAGAACGATGGTAAAGAAGTGGGCATGCATTTGACCCCGAAAAACGGGCCTCCTGATTTAGCTCGTCAGTCGCATGAAACTTCAACAAAACAGCTAGGATAGATGGGACTGCCCTTGAATCACGTGCAAGCTCAGGTAACTCCGGGAGGACAAAACTTCCTCACGTGATCCAGAAACGAGTAATCGGATAAGGCTGTCAGATAGAACCTTCTGGAATCAGGCTTCCCAACCTCGAGGTCCGCAAGGTTTCGCAAGCCCGGAGCAGCCGTGTTGTCATCGACCTTTCCTGAGTCTAGATTTAGCTTTATAGCACGTACTAAAGATGGATCTTTTAATATCTAACCCACTTCCGTAACAGTCAAGTGGACGTTGACCTGGAAGTTCTTTGTCCCGGGGCAAAGAATTTCCTTAGTTCGATCACGTGATATAAGCTCTTTACCTACAGGTTACCTCAGCAAGCTCAGACCTGGCCGACGAGGGCGCCCATAGGCGCACGCTAACCGTAAGCGGTAAGTCGTCGTCGGTCAACAAAAGCTCAGGCTCACCGTGGAACACCTAATTTTCATTTCAAACAGTTTTAACAGACCAGAACCAGCAAACCAGCTTCATTACTATCAGAGTGGTCGATCGAGTTTTCTCCCTATCTGGATCAACCTACCATGCTTCCGCTATTGCCAAGTATTCCTGCTCCACGGCGAGTTCATTATCGAAGGGCAGGGACGAGTAATAGAGCCTGGCTGTTCATATGTCGTCAAAGATGAAGTCTGGATTGGGCTGTGTGGAAGGATGACCTTAGTCGTTATGGAGGAAGGGGAAGAAAGGGGCACATGTCTCAAATACGCGCAAGAGTCGTGGGCAAGAATACTTGCTGAGATGCAATCCCTCAAAAAGCTGAAGAAGTCAAAGTCCAGCCGTACGGAGGGCTACACCCAGAGCGTTTCTTCATAAACATTCGAATTTCGCCTATTTCCTTGTTTACCGAAGTATGAAGGGATGGCCTCGGACGATCGGCTCGGACTGCACTACTCTTATCGGAAACAATTGGTCTTGGACCTCGTCAAGAGTCAAGATCAGCATTGGCCGCGAATCTTTCTGTTCCTTTGCACACGCCACCATATTCGCAAAGCGGGCTGAATCAAAGGACCAACATTATGCCGAAAAGTGTCCATGGGGGTCGAAGTAGCCAAGGTCTCGACGAGCCGGACCCACTGCCTGGAGCCAGCGGAGGTGAGTTTATCTAAGTGAATTGAGAGGCAGAGTCTCACGGCGGCGCAGAAAAACCGATAGTCTTGGGCGACGATGACGGCAATAGCCATACGTCCATCTACGACATCCACGATTCTAATTAGAGCACTTGCCAAAAGAGACGCCTCCGCAGATTTCGTCATAAGGTAGAGGCGAAGGAGCAAGAGATCCAAGAAACATGAGAAGAGGAGCCACTGGTGGGACAAGATACACAATGGGTGCAGCAAGAACCGCAGGAGACGGATGGGATTAATAACACGCTACAAAGCCGGAAGAGCTGCAATAGGGAGTACCGGTAGATCAAGGTGGCCAGGAAAGACTACAAGGTCACAGAAGGCCAGGCTTGTAATAAGGACAATTTGTAACTAAGCCCTGATTAACATAGACCGAATGAGACATGGGATAATGATATTGATGATGTTGATGCCAAGCGCAGCGCGTTTTACACCTCAACGACTCACTCAAAGGCCGAGGATTTCTCACAGGCCGTTACCTCTTCCTTTACAGTCTTCAACACTTGTCTCATGTTATTGGGATCAATTAAATCCCAGAATTCTCCTTTCTGAGTGGGAATGGTTTTTTGAACGACAGGCATTACGTTTCGAATCCGAAAAAGACAACAGCGAAGTCGTGTAAGTGTGTTCGTTCTATGGAGCGAAAGATTCGGGTAAATAGAGGGGGATCACATGACTAGATTAGCCACAAGCTAGTCCCAAATAGGCCTAAGCGTCTCGGTTCGACAGTTCTAACGGCAGGGCTTGTGTTCTTCTCCGGAGAACAGGGAATTTGCAATTGATTTAGTGTGGAGGGCAGGCGTGGAGGCATATGGAGCGTCGTAGAAAGTAGTTTGCCTGACGTGCTTACTGCTATTATCGCTCTTGATGTCACTAGCATGGCTCGTTCAGCCCTATGGATCGCCAAGGCTACGAGATCCTCCTTTACCCAAACACACATCATCCCGCACATATGTCTCTAGCACGCCGTGATGCCGCATCTTTCATGAAATCCTCACCAGAATGAAAATCCTTCTGTCCTGCCAAACCTAACGTTCGATATATTGTTTTGCTACGACCATACCTGTCTAGTCCTCCAACAACGACGGGGATATCGCCCGCAGCTTCCGCCATCCGTAGGCCGTGGGTGGTGGCAACAGTAGTCTCTCTCCGTTCGCCCTCGCTGGAGACGAGAAGTCTTTGGTGAATCTTATGAGAGATTTGAATCGCTGCACACGGTAGGTTCGCCCTTTGACTGGTTAGTAATTACCAACTGGACGTCTAGTGCACACTTCTTACATTTCGTCTTCATCACGAAGTTCTACTCGCTTTGCAAATTCGTCACCTTCGAATTTGGTGCAATTCTGACGCTTTTGATACCTACTCAAATCAGCTTGAACTGAACAGAGGCCTTGTGAAAGCGCCTTACTTTCCATAGCTGTCTTCTTGCTTTCCTCTTTTTCCATGCCGTTTCTCGACAGCCTCTGCGCATTCTCTCTCGTCGCTGTTATTTTCCTCAAAGCCATCCATATTGAAGTGCAACTCGAGGTTGTGTTCGACCATTGCAGCGTTTCTACTGAGTCCGCTACGAGTCGTGAGCGTGAAGAGGAGGGATGTCGAGAGATCGTGTCAAAGAAGTACGATGTGCGCAAAGAATGATTGTCTGCAAAAGTTTGCTCCATATACAGACACGTCAATATTCCAATGCAAGGAGAGGGTTCCCAGTGCTCTTGGTTGAGAATGATTGGACGGATTTAACCCCCTTACTCTCACCCCTAAGCAGCTACCCGAATCACGCGTTGTCTGGAACCTGGCCATCCTCACATTCCCAGAGGCCAACGAGGTATGCAATGCGAATATGGAGAATGCGGAGCTCCTTAGGCGGTCTCAGTTCTTCAGTGCTGCGTTGAAGGATGGCATCTGAGGGATTAGATTGATAAAGGAACGTCTAACAAATGACTTATCGCTATGCTTGTAAGTTGTACATCATAGTATCGGGACCACCGTCAGCGCTACCGCTTCCTGCGCCCGATTGACCTCCTGCTAATCTGTATTCGCTACCTGGCCGTTGCTGCCTCTCTTCTCTGGCGGACTGAGTCTTGAATAAGTTAACCTTATTGTCAGAGGCTCTGAGTGTTGCAGAAAATGAGAGCACTTGCAGGTACGAGAAGAAGGGAAAGCAACGTACTTCTCGATACTTTGTCAGATAGATCTCCAGCGCTTCCCCGTAATTTTCGAAAGCAAGTGATCTCATGGCAAATAGAATGTCATTGCCGCTCATTATTTTCCGTTCCCCCTTTCGACATTCCTCCGCGGCTGAATCAATTCAAGGTTAGAGACCGTACATACCGAAGATTGACCTTAACCACCTTCGCTTGCGATGAAAGAAATGAACTCGCTCACGCATTCCTGCATGCATTCTTTCGCTTCTTTGGAAAGTTTGGCATCTTTTGGCAGAGCTGTCTTCATGATTCGAGCAACTGATGCGGAACTACAAGTGTTAGCAAGAGGTAGAAGGCTAATGTGTCTTGAACCACGTTTTTGTGAAATAGGCTGAGGAGCATTGAATTATAGGGAGGGTATGCATGAATGAACAGAATGACTAACCGTTTGCTGCCGGCAGCCATTTATCCTGCTCCTTCACATCAACCTCGTGAGCAAGCATTCGCGCTTGTCCTTCTGAACCGTCTCTATCCATATGCTCATTCAGATGAAGAAGTCCTAAACGAATACGAAGCGAGTTCAAGCCGAAGAGCCAATGGAAGTGCAATTAAATAGAAACCGTTCAAATCCAGCGCTCGTATCTCCTGCATTTAGAAATCTCAAACATCTCACCCATCCTGATTAAGGAAATCATCATCAATCTCAGCCACTCCCACACATCCTGATTAGGAAATCCTTACCACTCTCAGCCACTCTCACCCATCCTGATTAAGAAACCTACCCACTCCCACCCACACTCATCAACGATATTTAACTCTCACTCCCTAAAGCACCGCATCAAAATCTTTGATGCCCTATTTCCTCATCACATTCATGCTCAAGCGTATCAAATTGCAGGTTCGTTGCCCAAAGAACAAGGCAGCCTTTTGCGTCAAGGCATTCCTCTTTTCTCGTCCCCATGTCAGACTACTTACACCATCTTTTTAAAAGGCTATGATGGTCTTGAAAGTGAAAGATGTGTACCTTTCTAGTTTCATAATGATTTGCGGGCCTTGTTCTCGACTCTAGCAGCTTGAAAAGATGAATTATTACGCAGTAAGCACACAGTTTCTTTTCTCGTTAGAACGCTAAACGAGGATAGTCACGGCCTAGAGCCGGAAGACATCCACTGCAAGAACCGCCCCGCGTCATCAGTGTTTCAACCTTCAAAGAATCTTCACAAGCCCGAAAGTCTTGCAGAGATCACTGAAGGTGGAATAGGTAAGCAGTATCCTCCTCCCTCCCGATAGCGCATACATGATGAGTTTATTGAGCCTTGCGCCAGCGCCTAAGCAACTCCTTAATCATCTGGGCCATCCGTTTTCCCCCCACCACTCTCACACGGCTGCAGCATCGAAGATGGCTGAGGTTGAGGTTATTGGCTACAAAGTTGAAAGGAATACAGTTCCTGTGGCACAGATACAGGCGCTGGTAGTCCAGATAGAGCGTGGACTGGAAGTCTCAACCGTACGAGATAAATGGACCGAGTTTAAAAGTCCTGTTGAGGCTATTGCAGTGCGGAATGAGTTCATGAAGGTAAGTTCTAATCCTAGTCTTTGGGAAACCCAAGATCTGACTATGACAGACGAGCAGTTCCAAGGTTGCAGGGTTTTTTGCGCCTAGGTCTGTTCCTGCAGCACCCAAATCGATCAACGTCTGTATGTTTCACTCCACAAAGGTCGATACCTCAGTGCCGAAGACTGGGCTGAAAGAAAACGCGCTTGTAATCATTGCTCTCACCAAGCTTGACTATACGTCTGGGTTGTTCAAGCTTTTGGAAGGATCCCACCAACAAACCCCGGAACACCCGTCAGTCGAGAAGTTGAAAAAGGCAGACTTTATTCTTGAGCCTGGTGATGCTGTGATCTGGCGTGGGGATCTTTCGTACTACCATACATCTGGTGCGGGAGGGAAGTTCGAGATTCTCGTTTATGATATTTAAGGATGAATGGATATCACAAGTCATTCCGTTTTATTTACATTTTAGGAATTAAGGAACGTTGTGCTCCATCACCAGCGAACAGCGACTAATTGGCCGTTTTTGAAGCATGAGATTTCAAAAGATTTCATCTACCCCAGCTGCCGTTGAGGAACGGACGCCCTCAAACAGAGTCTGCAGAGCTATTTGCCGAAAGGTCTCACTTGAAAACCTCAAATGGCTCGCGGTCAGACGCACGTGATCTTAAAAGTAATATCGATCGTGGCATATTCTCTATCAGACTTTGATTTGGCGTCTTGAAGAAATTTCAATGGAAGTGATACCGGAACTTGTAGTGCATTGTCTATCAACTCCGCTTCCAACGCCCCTGGTATATTAGTTGCTTTCGGTCTGGAGAATGAGTGTAACTGCGGCGTATCGCCGGACCTCGATGAAAGCGGGTTCGAAGATGAGGGCGGTTGCGGCGTGGCGTTTGTCTGACCAGCGTTCGGTAAAAGTAGTGTACTGCCATGTTTTGAGACCGAAAGCGATGATGGTAGTGATGCAGTGTCTGTGCGACTTGAATTCCCATGGCCCCAGACGCTGTTAAAATCCAATGGAACCAATCCCGAGATAAAAGGGAAAGGTTCCGCGTTAAGCCCCGATGCTGGGGGGTTTAAGATTGAGGACGGGTGTGCCGTTAAAAACGAATCCTCGAGTCCCGATGAAAGTTGTGGTGCACGGTCTTTATGATCTTGATTTATTGACCCCAGCGGACTCTCAAAATCCAAGGGAACCTGTTCCGAGAAAGGTTGACCCGACTCCGTTGTAGTCCAAAAGCTCTCCAGGTCTAATGGAACTGAGTCCGACAGTAAGAATGCTCCTGTTTCCATATTCGAGGGTTGTGTATCTGTTACCGAATAGCGGTAATGAGTACGGAAGGGCGCTTCCAATCCGAAATCATGGCCGTTGGGAGTCTCATTGTTAGACGTCACCTTCGGCAGGGCCATGTCTTGAACGCAGCTCTGCAATGTGTAATCATCGGGGCTATGCTCTGAGCTATCAGAAACTGGCGTGGGTGGAATTACTATGCAGAATTGAAAGCATTAGTATTTGTGAACGTTGCAAGACAAACCAGCAAGCGGTAACTACACACTTACAGGTATCTCGGCAAGTCCATGCCTCTCCACCCAAGATTCTATCGAGTCTTAGACCACTGGTGTTATGGTCGTCTCTTTCGTGTCGATTAAGGTTTCTTGGTGCGGCGGTGGTATCATGGCACTTAATGCAGTGCGTCTGATCCATTACGGTTGCGAGCGATTTATGTGTAGGGTCATCTGTGTTGCAAATGTGTCTCTTGAGCGTGTCTGCACGACCGAATCGTTTTCCGCATGATGAGATACGGCAAACGAATCCTTCCTGGGTTGCAAAAGGCTCATACTTTTGGACGATGAGATGCTGCTGGCATGAAATGATCTCTTGAAGAGTTTCTATGGTCTTTCTTAATGGGCTAGGATCATTTTTGATCTTTTTGCACGCTAATTCGTTCTCTGACTCGCCAGAATGACGACGCTTGCGACCAACGGGCTCCGTGTCAAAGTCGAGCACAGAAGTGCCAGGAATACTTCGTTCAGTTGAAGTTGTCATTACGAGTCCAGTTGATGAAGTGGAGCGATGAGGGAGCTAATGTTCCGAGAAATTGGATCATCTTAGTCGGACAGAGGGTCCGAGGTTTTGCCGACCGGAGGTTATTTCTCCCGGCTGCGCCACGATTTGGCTACATGGGTAATTCAACGATATCTTTCTCTTCCATTCATCCACGTAGAAGACGTAATTCTCAAGAGGTGTCTATCAATAAGAAACGATTTGGGAATGCGTGATTTCTGAAATGGACGCTCCTAAGAGCGTGAGATAAGCAGTTAATGATGTGCTTTGAATTCCATCTTACCGCTGCAGCATCGTAGATATGGAACCTATTTTGGCGACTGGCAAGGGTGAATTCCTCTGCTGCCCTACATTGCGCATTCCACCGATACTACATCTCATAAAGATAATTGCCGGTACGCTGTCGAACATAAAGGCTCGTCGCCGAATGCACGTGGTGACCGAAACAGTGTCCAATCCAATCCACAAAGGAGCTCTTTCGAAGAGTGAGCTCACCCATTTCAATGGCTTTTCGTTCGGTACCCGTCTCGTTAATAGCCTTTGATAGTGCCCATTCCCAAGATATGTTGGGAGGAGTTATCAACCTTTGAATCTTGACTCAGCGCGTCTGTCTTCATGCCAAGTTCATCAAGAAAAGGGAATCAGTTTGGCTGGCCACCGCCGTTCAGATCCGAGCCGTGGAAGATTCTCATCCCGATAGAGGCAAAATCCACAGAGAAGCCTATTTCTTGGATATCTGAGCTTGCACGGAAGTTATGGCTGCCTTAATCTCTCTCCCATCTTGGACTCCGCGGGGTACAGACTGATGTTGTGTTTACCGAGGCGGACTTTCAGAGGCGAGCGCGAAGGTATAGTCAGTCATCTAAGGTATAACAAGGCGCAACACAGGCATGGTTCTGAAGAAAGCTGGTGGATGACATATTGACCTTGTAGCCACTTCCTAGCATTAAAACGTTTAAAGCTATTGGCATTATATCCCGTTTCTGGAAATACAATGAATCTCACACATTAATTACTTTTATTTCGGAAATACAAGGATTCACAACCAGTGCAACACTTAATTGTTCCGTTTGAGCGACTTTAGAGCTCTCACCCACAAGCGTCCAGGTCACTTCAGCGAGGGAACCGGAAGAGGAACTCCCTTCTTCCGGATTGAGAATTGGCATCCCTAACACTTCTCTTCGGACATACATTGGGTGACGCCTGCAAGCCATATTCTAAAATGCGGAGTCTGCGCATCTTGCATGAAACCTGTGCCAACCTATAAGACCCCCAGAATGGCTCGTTGCCTTCTTTTTTCATGGAGTATGCCTTGAGCGGTCGCCCGGCGCCCGACATGCGTGTAGTCAATGCAGTGCCGTCTTCGACGCCTGATCCCGGAGCCGCGTGGCCAGAATTCAAGGAGGTCAAGGTTACAACGGTGGTCGAGGATACGTCAAAAGCTGATGCAGAGGCAACATGCTCTAGACTTTTCGGGAAATCACAGATACGAAGGCCGCCTGACCTTGGGGAACGATATACGATTTTAACCAACGGGCCATGGAAGCTTGTCTGCGCAACCGCGAATTCCAAGTCATACCAAATTATTTCAGACTTAGGACTCACTATTGCCGGAGAAAGCAACGATGGCCAATCCTACGAACTTGTTGTTGGTGGATTATGCCTTTCGTGGCTCTCCTTCCATGGGCTGGAATTGAATCTTGACTATAATCCGACGAAACCAACGGAGAGTGACATTTTGATCCACGGTACCTGGAGGGCGAACAGCAGAGCTCAAGCATTCTTCCTTGACCGAGCTCTCGAAGCGATCCGCTTAAGACAAAGCTACGAACCACAGGACCAAGCACGCGAGGCATGTTATCGTGACGTTGCCAGATCAAATGGCCTCGTGGTACTGCTTGAAAGAGCAATTTTGAATCATGATATATTGGTAAGCCTTCCACTTATCATTCCTTTACTATTCTAACACTCCCAGGAATCTGATAGCCAAGTTCGCAGACGTCTTACGCAATGTCTTGTATTCCTTGGTCTGAACTTGCTGGGAAATTACGACTCTCCTCTTGCCGTGGATCTTCTCGCGAAAGACCAAGACGATTTGCTTCGACCTTTCCGAAAGAGTCATACCGATCTATTCGAAGCTATATTAGAAAATGAGGTACCGGTCAAGACGTTAGAATGCTCGAAGCTTCAGACCATCTCACTAGTTCGAGGCCTGCTTGAATTTTCCGGCGGGAGGGTGGAGTGTCGACAACACGCATTCGATCAAGAACACACAACCAGTGACAACACCAGGCTATGCGGTCTCCTTATTGGCATCACCGGTACAAACCGATTTGGAAATTTCGATTCGAAGCAAATGCATGACGCGTTATTGAAGTCAAAAATTTTCGCTGATGATCCCGATATCAGCGCGCTGGATACGGTGAAGTGGAGTACCCAGATGCTGGAAATTGTTCCCTTTGGCTTTTCGAAGGGATACTTGGTACGATACCCTGAGGGGCGGGCCTGGCTAATGCTAATGGTACCAGGAGCTTCCGTCGCAGGTGTTAAACGGGTTGGGTTCAGGGCAGGTGGATTTAATTCGCATACACCTGTAATTCCTCTTCCAATGAATGCAGAAGAGTAACACTAACGCGAGACAGTGAGCAAGTCTACTACCAACGTCCATCGCTTCGAAGGCCAGAAAACAATGTACTATTGCTTCTCACTTGGAGCTCAATAGCTCACGGTCAGCCTCTTCGAGTACTAAGTGAGTGGGCAAGCTCGGGCGACGGTTTGGAGCTATATCAACAAATGATTAGAGATCTTCGGACTTCCCAAAAACCGGACCAGCTCGCACTGACCTTGGCTGCCTTGCTGTGCCATGCACGACTTCTTCCTTACACTTCGAACGATACTGCCAAACCCATCAGAGGTAGCTATTTGGCCGACTTAGATGCTCTCTTGAATGGCCACAGTCTTAGTAACAGGCGGATGGTCTTTGAAAAGATGGGTTCTGCACTTCTACCTATACTTTATACCTTTGGAGACGAATATAGGGATATGATCCAACTTCTCGCCATCGTACTTGGCAACACAGCACCCATAGCCGAATCATTTGACGCATCTACGGAACTGTATTTTACAGGGAGGATTGTCGATCTACTCACTCACAATAGCGCTTTCAAAGCAGTGGGTTTTTGGCTTTTGACGGAGCCGATGCCAGAGCTTAGCATGGATGGTGAGGAGTGGATCATGGTAACGAGCCAAAGCTGTGACAAGTCGGCTTGAGTCGCCATTGTTTAGGAAAGGCGATAAGAGGGCGAGTAGGGGAAAACCGGATTCCAGGCTAGGGAAAGCGTAGTGGTACATCGATAGCTCAATTTAGTACAAACCCTAGCCACACACGGCACCACACACCTCGAGCATTTTACCGAAATCATGTTGAAAGACAGTGGATGGCCAAGTGATCTCGCAACTTTAAGATGGAAATGGACAGGCCCATCTACAAGACAGAACGATACCGTATTAGCCAAGACAACAATCGTTATGAGGGCCCTTGAGACTGTCATTTTATACACTCGTGACCCTGAAAAGAAGTCCCACCGCTATAGAAGACACAGAATGGCCTAATCTCTAGAAAATTTCAACCATGTGCTTGCAATTGGGTTTCTGATATTCCAGCGAGGCCTTTTTTTTTTATGGGGTGGTTTGGCTTGCCCGCTGTCTTCCGTCTCATTCTCCTTGAATTCCAGCCGCTTTTCTTCTTCAGCTCCTACCTCGCTAACAGTCCTCACGTCTATGGGTCAAATTAGCGAACATGCTCTTGGTGTTTAAAAAAACTTTTATCATTACTACCGTTATCGTGGTACTCCCAGATCAATTTAGGCGCTGCGTGCCTAAATACGTAATGCATCAATAACAGAATCACTTCAACCTCAAGGACGCTGAAATGATCTAGTCGCCCGCTCTTTGAATTTGAGAACAGGTTGCGAAAGTCTTGCACCATTGTTGCGCGTGTCACCCGATTGCAGTCGTCCATCTTCAATAGTATAGACAATATGGTGGCTCCAGAATCGTCTGACTCTTCAAGGGAAGAGGCTATACGAAGGTCCGTGTGCGCAATAACATTGAACATGCCTCGCTGGAACGACGAGGTCAATAAAGATCAGCTTATGATGACGTTGATGCTCACCGATGCTTCGTCAAGGTAATACAACCTCATGTGTGGGGCAGCTTGCTCATCCTTAGGAGTTAATAGCTCAAGGAGGATAGCTTTTGCCTCATTGTCTTCGATCTCTTTCTCTTCCCATTGCACCTTGCTCGTGGTTCTGTGCTTTGGTCGTTCAGGAAAGAGAATGGTATTCCAACCGAAGCCCGCAAAGTAGTCACTGGCGAGATCTGATGCCATTGTGTACCTTTTGAAAGAGTGCACAGAGAAGAGCATCTCATATTGGGAGCCTAGTCGACGATTTTGGTTCAGCTACGGTTCGCGGAGAGGATAGACAGGTGTTACCAACCCAATGATCTAGGGACGCATATGCAATAGCCAAAGTCCGATCGGCTTCATGTGAAAGCAGAGCAATGCAGGAATCAGCCGGGGTGTCAGCCAAATGAAATCAGTATCAGTGGAAAGAATGGGACCACTTGCTGAGCAGAGAGCATTAAAACGTTTCAGACACTTCGCACTTTTTTCCGTTTCGGGAGATGCAACGACTCTCAACCACTGCAACACTAAATTGTTCCGTTTTGGGCAACTTTAGAGCTCTCACCCACCCACTTCCATCACCTCGTATTCGCGTACATGCCATTTGCTCACACGCTGCATCCCAAGCGTTGTCGTGATGCAATATGGAGCTGTCCCCCCCTGACAATCTCTTGCAACCCATAGGACGCCTGTGGGAACTTGATGCTAGCGTCAGGCTCACATTTAATAAGAAGAGCTGCTGTTGGAATGCATCTTTTCATTTACAATATCGACCCAATCTCAAGTGATCTCATAAATCATCTTAAGATGTCACTTACGACATTCCAGGTTAAAGTACCTAAAGAAGGTGTAGAGCGATGGCTTAATGATTGGATGCGCAGCGGTTTGGCGGATTTCCCCACAGATGATTCTTCGAAACAAGTCTTGCAAATTATCGCCAATCTCTTCAAAGACTACAACTCTCAGGTGCGTTCAGATTACACCATGATTGCGCCTCTTTGTTGATTCTAACAGAAGTGAGATAAAGCTTTTATACCCTGGATTGCGAGTTATTCTTTTACAATCTGTTCTTCTGACCTCCCTCTTTCCGGAAGAAGGAGGTTTAGGTTCTCTACCCAAGCCATCTACAATTGTGATCACAGGTGAAGAAGAAGTCAAGATGGAACTGTTCAACTCTTCACTGAAGACATTTAAAGAGAAACAAGAACAAGCTTTTCAGAGCAACACATCAACCTGGACCGAGTTGTTTGGCTCCATCATTCTATCGTCAATTATGACAGAATGGAACCAGGTCCACTCTTTGAAGGATGATAGGATTCAAGAGGTAGAGTATAAGACGAATTTTGATAGGTTTTGCTCTATCAGTCGCGGCCTGAAGACAAATTTGGATTTGCCGTCTCAGAAATTTGTTGATGTTCTCAGACCGTTACTCTACACTGGTAAAGTTTCAGAGACCGAAAATTTGACTATGTGCTGTCTAATCCGAAGATAGGAAATACGTTGCCTGCCATGGTGTTCCGTTGCGTATCGCAAGGCATCGATGTTAGGATTAAAGCAAAACAGCTAGGGATCGACGGACCCGAAGACGAAGCCTACTAGGGAACTAGTCACCAAGAACTATAAACAACGCAGACACCAACCTGAGTTGAATACTTAGTACGTGGCTGACTTTAGCTGAACTGTCAGTATGTCGCATGACTGAACTTCGTTGCGAATACAGGGAATACTAAGGTAAGAGCCTTGGAGGAGGTAAGTAGCCTAATCACCAATCGACGAGTTCTGAGCCTGTTTGTATTATGATTATTTGTCGGGACCTCCAAGGATTAAGCAAGATTAAGTTGACCAATTTGGAATGTCTACCAAAATTTGCACTTTACCCAAGCACACAACTTTGGCAACATCCCGTCTTGTTTAGGCTCTCGCAGCCTTTCTCCCACTTTTGGCTTCAACTCTAGGGCAGGGATTTCGTGATTGGTGTCATAGCGTAGAATGCTCCCATCTTGTCGCCTTGCATTTCTCTTATTCTACATGGACTTCAGGTGGTCGGTGCAAGTCTGTCAATACGTTCTTTCTCTTCACTTTCCCACGCCTTCCCCGGACTTTGCGTTTTCTCTACTACTCACTATTCTCGAACGGAACCTGTCCTTGCCCCGGATCCTCAAATGTGTACTTTATCAGTAGCAAAAAAGCTCTATTGCACCAGACACCGTTCTGCTTTCAATAGTCCTGTCTTGATTACTCCCCAACGTATCAAGGCCAATACATCCAAACCTTGCATCTTCTTGAGTGCCCTGACTACCACAACCAAGCCATTTGACTTGAACCCAGTAGATATTATGAGCGGCAAAGAGACCATGTGTAGCCTCCATGGCCTTGTAATCCCACGACGCATGTAGACTTACTACATCTGTCTGCACAGTAAAGGTATCGCATGGGTGGGTAAGCTTGTGATACGCTCAGTCACCTCGAGTCAAGCGCTGAGAGGCTGCAATTGATCTTGATGAGATCACGATTGCTCCTCTCTCTTCATTACGCTGCTGTTCCTTTGACGTGTCTCGCTTGACAGGAGGTGTCTGAGTAGTATACAAACTATCCTTCAAGGCGATTTTGGAAGAGCCAGTATCAGCGAACGCGGAGCTTTGAGGTGAAGGCTCTTCTTAGTCTTCGAAGACGTCATTGTAAGCATGGTCTGACGCCTCTGCAGTCGAATACCGTGTATATGCTCGAGAGAGTGTAGAATTTGACGACCAAGGCTCACGTAAAGGCAAAGTGCTCTCATTCGGGTGCCGACACGGAAGTCGTTTCCGATTCAACGTGTGTAGAATTTTGGCTTCCAATGCGGCGTTGAATTGCTCAATCACTGAAAGGATATATTCATGGGCAGGAGCTTCGCTAATTGGCCACTCTGGTAATATCCATTTATCGTAGAGCCTCCCGTGTGTCCGAGGGGTTTGGAACTTGCCATGGGTTTTGATGAACGGATCACAAGCGCTCTTGCTCGAACAGATTATCCGTGAATGAGGTATATCAGGGCTATGCTCGTAGAAGCACAGCAGCTGAATTTCGGCAAGAATCTTCCAAGGGGTGGCGCGGCTGGACAAGCGTGACTGGAATTTCGTTCGCTGAGAGGCACCCAGAGGTATAATTCTCACAATGTCGCCGATGCGACGAGCGAGTGACCCGTTGTAAGGTCTCATCAAAGTAGGCCAGTTCGTCTGTGATAGAGGCAGTGTTGAACTCAGGTTCTTTCAATGCTTTAATCGAAATGCGTCCGAAGAGCGTATATCTCGAGCTTCGCGCGGCATCAACAAGATCGCACGCAATACAGTAGTAACGTCCGAGCTTGCTGATCGCCTGAGGTAGGAAGTTCTTGAGAGTGGGATCGATAGAGAACGAGGACTGAAGAGCTATCTAGAGACTGCTTGCGTCAAACTCGTAAGCCTGAACAAGAACATCCATAAGCACATTCTGTGAGAGACTTGAAGCAGCAGGGTCGTCACTAGTAGTCTCGAATTTATCGAAGGTCTCGGACAGTCGTATCGAGTCCAATCGTGCTTTGGCTACCTTGGCCTTAACTACTTTTCCCTGGGGGTTTATTAAAGGGTCGTTGATTGTTCTGCGCAATAAGGATAAGAGAACAGGCTTCCCCGCCGTCTTTCTCGTTCTCTCAGCGTCTCTGGACCTTAGGCGGGATAAAAAATGGGTGGTATCTAGCACGACGATTTGTCGGAATACGTTTTGCCTGATATCCGTCCTCGACTCTACTGGAAATGCGTGAATTAGCAAAACCCCTTCTCTTGAGCGAGTCCAGTCATACCCCTTAGTGCTGCCCTTTCAAGCGCGTTTGAAGTACCGTTCAAACCCTCTGTAATGCGTGAGAGATCTCCAGTGTTCGAGGCTAGACGAATTGTCATCCCCATCCTTATTGGGATCTTCTTCGACGCAGATGGCCATAACCCTCAGTATATCGTCCGTCGAGGCTGAAGTGAACGCGAAGCTGTCGGCAAGTTACCTTTCTCGCTCTGAGGAAAGCTGTCGTGCCTCGTCATTTCCACAGCTTAGTTTGTGCTCTTTTGGCTGCTCAGGGACCTCGGTCAATGTCCATAGCAGCGTGATGTTTTCGACCAAGCGTTTCCGAATTATTTGACCGGAAAACGGATTTGACATAACTCGCAATTAGAACAGACATACAGTGTGAACTTTTGTAAACTCGAGGGGTGTGCAAATTGGAAGGGCATGTAGACTAAAAGGTTGTGCAAACTGGAGTGATATGTAAACTGAGAGGGTTTGTAGACTAAGAGAGTGTGTTGAAAAGTGTGCATACTGGAGGGGTGTGCACGGAGTGCAGCAAACTTCGAGGGTGTGCAACCCTAAAGGGTGTGCAGCCTTCGTGGGTATGCAGCCGTGGGGGGTGTGTAGCCTTCGAGGTTGTGTACGATGCTTTCTAGGCTCGAGTCAGCTCAAGATCGATGTACTGGGTTCATACGTACGATTTCTGTTATGGTAGGAGGCCATCGTTCGTAATCGGTCGATCGATAAGTATAATACCTTCCATTCTTGCGGATGATCAGGGCAAGGTCCGCGTGACACAATCGGGCCAGCTGATCTGCCTTTTCACCAGATTTGATTTCCTTCTGGTGAACTGCTGTGTCTTTGCTTTTGCTGCGTTAGTCATACTGTATATTTCCAGATAACTCGAATGCGGCAACATGCAACTCATCCGATGAAACTCTCTTTATCTAAGACCGAGTGAGGGGCTGGTTCTAAAGACAAGTACTAATATATTTCTGAACTTCCTGCTCCGCTTCTGGATCGTCTCTATTCTATCTTGCTGGTCCCCCAAGGCTCCATTTCTGGTCCCCCTTCCCCGCTCCATTCCTGGTCCCTGGAGAAACATTTGTGGACGGGGTTCACAGGGTTCACAGGGTTCCCCTAGATACGGTAGCCTACGAGGTACTCTGACATGGCCTTTAATTGGAGCGATGAGATAGTGCCCAAGTCTCTAAATGTGTACACTTTCTAGATTTTTATACCCTTTGAACTTGCGCACCTACATCCTTGAAACGTATATACATTCATGAAGTGTATACCCCTTAAAGGCATATACCCTTAAATGGTATATACGCTCGAAAGGTATGTACATTCGAAAGGTATGTACACATAGAAAGTGTATACCTCCAGTAAGCGTATACCTTTGCAAGGAAGCGTATACCTTTATAAGAGGTATGTACACTCAGGAAGTGTATGCGCTTTGAGCTTACCCGTTGCCTATCAACCTGCTATCCAAAGACTTTGACCACGTCTTCGGTGAAGCCCCGTGCAAGTCGGGTGTGGAGGACTCATTGAACAGGATGTCCGGTTCGGCTGAGGAAGAGTCTTCAAAGGGCATGTAGGATTTGCGGGATTTGATATCGCTATTGTAAAGCGAAGCCGGTAGAGATCCGTAACCGCTGGATGTAATACGCTTTTGCTATATGAGTCATCTCAGGCGGTGGCAATGTTGAGGAAGCCGAGAGAATATAAAGATGTCCATGGGTCTACGAATGAGAGCCTTGGTCGTGTATTCCTGTTGTTTCCACCGCGAGTAGAACTGTCTGTTCATCCCGTTCATGAGTGTTCTAAGCCTAGGCTTCTTGATAAGAGCATCCTAGGAGTAGGCGCGTCGTCTGGATTCTTGGTTGACCTGCCAATTGTGCTGGATGACTCGTTGAAGGTCCTGAATCATTTCGAGGTGCCTTGGCTGGGGCTGGTAGGAGTATTACTGGTAGAAGCAGTACTGAACTGAGTACTTTTGGCTGGTGCTCGAGGAATGACGGCTGTGGTAACCGTAGGAAATTGTGCTCCGAGATGCTAGACGTTGTTGTGGCGGCAGCACTGGGAAGGCCGGTACTGCGAAAGAGAGCACCAGGTAAGACGGTACTGTCAAAGCCAGCACTGTGAAGGCCAGTACTGTAAAAGACGGTACTGTCAATTTTGGTAACAATTCTGTCAACTGGCAGAGCAGTGCACTTGGCTTGCTATCTAATTTTAGATTAGGCAACGAATCCAAAGGGCGATGATGAAGATGGTGGCTGAGATTGTTTCAGGTTTCGGACCAGAGAAGCTCTACTTGAGTACTATCTCATTTAAAGTCTACGAATAGTAAGCTAAGAATTTTCTAGACCACATCACGTAATATCTAACCCATTTTCGTAATAGTCAAGTGGACATTAACCTGAACCCGTCGCGAAGGGGTGCTAGATCACGTGATATGGAAGTTCCTTGCCCCGGGGCAAAGAACTTCCTTAGTTCGATCACGTGATACAAGTTCTTTACCTGTAGGCGCAGAGCTTCTTTGCCCATCAAGGGATGGGAGAAGCCCTTACGAGTGCGTCTGCTTTGATATACCATATACTTTATAAGATTTCGAGGAAGTCGCTTTTTTGTTAGTAGCTTGTGAAATTAAAACAAGAGCATGTAGAATAAATGAACAGGAAGAAGTCAATTGGATGATACAGCACGCCAAGACTTTCGTGCGTTCAGCCTTTCCCCAACCTTGTTTCCAGGGACAGATCAACTGTATCACGTTTGAGTCCGAGATGTCATCCCTTCGGTCTCTGCAACGCATCGCAGGCGAAGGACTCATCAACCAGCTCACCGACGCTAAATGATATATTACTTCTTCAAAGGCTGATAATTCAGTTCCAACAAGCTCACTTTCTGATGTTTCAAGAGCTGAGCGTACTCGCGTTTCTACGCAAAGTTGGCGCCTGCCTTAAAGTAGTTAGCCTGATGACTCGCCACGTCCTCCTTTTCCTTAGCCAGCTAGCGAGCTAACTATTCGGCTCCGCTCGAGATGAGATGACAGTCGCTCAATAGAAGACGTTTTATATTTTATTTTCATCAGCCTGATGACGGACTAACTTTCGAACAGTCGACGGCTAACCACCGAAGATGGGAACCAGAGGTTATGTTGCCCTGCGGTTTCGGGGTAGGTACTATATCTTTTACAACCAATTCGACAGCAATGCTGAGGACCTGGGGGAAGAAGCTTCTGTTTTCGGGTTTCCTAGGAGAGGCCTCCTGAGCCCATTTTCCCAGGAGACCTAACACAGCTTGCTCCCTCTTGATCCAATACCGACTCGCCCGAGCTGCACCTTTAGCCCTAAGAGAAGTCTCTTGGGAGATATTACCTAGGAGAGCCAGGATGACCATACATGCACCACCTAATCTGCCCAATCACGGGCCATTTTCAGAGTGCCTCCTGAATTAACGTATTTTGGGGATGCCAGTGGAGCGGGAGGATCCAGAATTGGAGATGGGGAGCAAGAAGTGGATGCTGGGAGCAAGAAGTGGATGGTGCAGAAGGATGAGGCGCGCCAACAAGCTTCGAGAACAAGGAACTTTCATCACGTGACTAATAGCGGGCTGCGGTGCACACCAAAAATGGTCCACACCACCAGCCGTGGTGTACACCCAAAGTGGTATACACCACGAGGCGTGGTCCACACCACCAGCAGAGGTGTACACCTCAAATGGTTTACCCCACGAGGCGTGGTTCACAACATCAGCTGTGGTGCACACCAAAAGTGGTCCACACCACAAGGCGTGGTTCACACCAAAAGTTGTTCACACCATCAGCATACTCACCGGAAGTTGTTGGCTAATTACGGTAGTGCCGACTCATTGACCATCCAAAAGATCTTGCTATATAGAAGCTAACGCAAAGTATTGTCGATTTGGTCGATAGTTCAATTTCAGCAAACTCGGCCATTCAATTTAGATAATTGTATGACATTAGCCAATGAATGAGTGCTTTCATGGCTCAAGTACTCGTCGGGGGAGTACTACCAAAGTGAGTGCTCTTTAAGGATAAATCCCACAAAATTAAAGGAAGTACCCGCCAGGGAAGTACTCGTAGGGGGAGTACTACCAAGGGAAAATCCCACAAAAACTAGAGGGAGTACTCACCAGGGGAGCACTCCCCCGGCTAGTACTCCCCTCAGGTTTGAAGGATTTACCTGTGGCGAGTACTTCCCTGGCGAGCACTCCCCCAGCGAGCACTCCCCCGGTGAGTACTACCAAAGGGAGTACTCTCCGAAGGCAGATCCCACAAAAACTAGAGGGAGTACTCACCAGGGGAGCACTCCCGGCTAGTACTCCCCTCAGGTTTTGAAGGATTTACCTGTGGCGAGTACTCCCCTGGCGAGTGCTCTTCCCGCGAGTACTACCCTCAGTCTTTGAGTATTCCCGATTCCTTGCTCAGTCGCCACACCTTCCGCAACAGCAATGCCCATCGAATCCATCCCTTATTTTGCGTCTACTTTTTATTCTGTTTACTTTCTATGTATCTCATATTTACACGCCGTCCCTAATTTCCCTCTACAGCTATGAAAAGGGGAAGTCGGCCACGTTACAGGTACTGTCTGCCGAAGAACAGGATTTCTCATCTTCTGGTCGCACTAAGGAAGTTCTTTCCCCCGGGGGAAAGAACTTCCAGCACGTGATAAAAATTCCCTGATTCTCCAGGACACCACATCGTTTTCGATCTCTCGAGTTAGAAATCGTGGTCACCCCCAAGTGTTCTCGAACCTTCTTGCTGCGCCTCATCCTTCCGCACAGCATCCGATTCGTCCCAGTTTCTATTTCTAGAAAAAGGCCCAAGGCTCAAGTGTTGCATAGCCGAGGACAAACCCGGTGCTAGAAAATTCTCTGGCTCGTCTGGCAGGAATTTCGGCGCGGGCCGAACCGACCTGAATCACCTGCAGACAATAAGCGGAATGACTTAATTGTATGTAGGATTACTGGAAGAAGGTGCACCAGCTCGGCGGGAAGATGAACGAGCGCCACTCATGGATGCTGCCGTCAATGACCATATGGCGAAAATCACTCTGTTGCTCGGCGCCTGTGTCTCTGACCGACAGCACAACCTGCAGACAGCGTTATATCTAGCGATAATGAACAGGATCTCTGGACTGGCAAGACGTACGGAAGTGGCAACGATTCTTCTTGATAGAGGAGCCGACGTATCTGCGAGGGACAAGAAGGGAGCAACGCCACTGGACTTTGCAGTGACGGGGTATCAATGTGATCAAATGGTCCCGCTTCTCATCGACAGGGGTTTTTCCTGTGACATTTTACATAGGTATTTACAAAAGTACGAAATGGCCTAAGCTTTTGGAAGCCCTTGAAGGGCCATAAGGACCGCAAGGAGCTTATAGGTTGGCACT
>JAABUO010001534.1_pt1 | contig 29927 bp, 33 predicted proteins | sample 5559291 | NCBI WGS metagenome assembly JAABUO01 (sample SAMN10711878, study PRJNA513372) | rock metagenome | isolation source: Antarctica rocks | place: Antarctica: Victoria Land, Finger Mt sud | reverse complement strand
CGCCTGCCGCTGGACATGCCAGGGCTGAGCGCTGACTCACCGCAGCTTTCCTTGTTGAACGTGTGACTCTGACCGCCCGCGCCTACTTTGCGGTTCGCAGCACGAATGTTGGGTCGGCCCCCTGTAGCCGCGGGCGGCTTTGGTCATGTCCGGCTCCAGTAGGCGAGGCCATAGCCGCCATACAGCAGCACGGCGCCGCCGATCAGCGCATACCAGAAGTATGGAGTGTTGATAAAGCCCAGCGAGCAAAGCAGCGGCCCCACCGACAGAAAACGTTGATACCGCTTGGACAGCAGACAATCGGTTAGCGTGCGCAACAAAGCCTCCTGAGATTGATCCGCGCCACGTCCCCGGCGATGGCATTGAGCGCTAGACATAGCGCGGAACATGGGCGCGCATGTCAGAAATTGGCGCTGTCCCAGGCGAGCAGGCCATTATTGCTGGCTGTGTGCTTTGACGACCGGCTCTTTCTGGTTATGCCGGCCCAGGTAATCTCCAGGTGATCGGCACCGGGAAGCCGATGGCTCGAAGCTGTCTGGCAGCGCTCTCAAACTCTGTTTCCGCCTGTTCGCCCCTCCGGAGAGCCCCTTTCTTAGATTCAATCAATTTTTCTACTCGCGCAGGATGCGTGTCGCAGGCGTGGCACAACGCATAGGCGTTGGATGCCTGCTCCGTACGCCAGCTGGTGCCCTGATCACGTCGCAGGCGGCGTTCCCACGTTAGCCGCCCCAACTGCCGCAGCCTGTCTAGGCACCGCCTAGCGGTGGCAACGTGGCAGCCCACGCGGGCGGCTATCGTGGCGTGGCTGGGATCAAGCCGACCATCCTCACCGAGCAGCTTCACCAGCTCGATCGCCACGTCCTCGCCGGACGCTGATAGCCGGCCCTGCCGCCGATCGGCACGGACAAGCCAGATGAACCGGGCACGGGCGTTGCGGTCGAGCGGCACCTGTCGGCCGGCGCCGAAGGTCGAGGTACGTCTCCATTTGGGCATGGCTCGGGTGTTCCTCGGTTGAACCGAGGCCAGTGGCGGCACCCATCAGGCAAGCCGCTCTCGTGGCAAGTCAGGGCTTGCAAAAAGCGCGGAGAACAGGGAAGATCGACTTCTCACAGACAGATCGTCCCGGCTCTGCCGGATTGGGGGCCACCTTCGGGTGGCCTTCGGTGTTTCAGGGTCTGGGCTTCAGGCGATCCCTCCGTTCAATGCGGGCGCAAACAGAGTGTCACAACCTGCTGCAGCGACGCAATTTTCATGATGTGCACGGCCTGCCCGTGTTGCTTCACCCGGTCAGCTCTCGGTCAGCTCTCGGATTTGAGGATGATCGCGAACCGCTCGAACTCGGCGTGTTGGGGGTCACCTCACCGTTTGCTCAAAACTGCACGATAAGGCCCATGCACGAACTACTTGCCTTTCGGCCAAGTTCTGAAAGAGGGTTTTGCAATGCGAATCGTCAGATTTGGCGTAGGGGCGACAGCTCATCCGAATACCTACGTTTGTGGAATGGCCTGATTTCATGGCCTTTTCCGCTTAGCGTGCGATTTTGAGCAAATCGTGAGGTGACCCCTGTTGCACCAGATTGCCGTCACGCTCGGCCACTCGGGTCGGCACCACCATGCGCAACCGCTTCGGCCCGCTGGGCGTGTCAATCAGGATTACGGCATTGCGCGGTATGCCCTGTAAGGCGCCGGCCAGATCGGCGATCGTCATCTCGTCCATGGTAAGAACGTAAGGGGAACTCGCTAGCAGAGTCCAGACTTGCGCAACTTACACTAAGACAGCATACCTCTATACGTTCATGGCTGCATAAAGCTATGCAGCGTTAGGCGCGATCGGTGGCTTGCCATGCCGCTCGAACAGCAGGTTGACCGCCTCCATCAACAAAGAATGCTGGGATCTGCGGGCAGTGAATGCCATTTCCCGGAGCTGCTCATGCACCACCTCCGGCAGGCGCAGCGTCAGCGTCTTGGTGTCGCTGGTCGGACCCGGCTTAACCGGCTCCGGAACCACCGCTGCTTTCTTGGCCATCACGGCAGACAGGCTAGTTGGCTTCTTGGTCACTGGGTTGCCTTTCTGACTTCGTCCCAAAGGTGCCTCATCTCTGCCGCGGCCTTGGACCCCGGCGCGAACTCATTGACCGCCTCGCCCTCGTTCAATGCTCGCGTGTAGTCCAACCGCTGCGCCAGGGACGTCTCTGCAACGGGTATGGGGATGCCTTCGAGGGCCTTTCGGGCTTCTGCAGTGGTTGGTGCCTCCCCTGCTTCCTTGGGCGGTATGCAGGCGTTCAGCACCAGCAGCGCCTGAGTCTTGGCGGCCGTTACGACAGCTGCAGTGCTCTCAACCGCGTAGATGTCCAAGATGCTCGGCCGCAATGGGATCAGGATCAAATCGACCGCTGCTGCCACCTGCGCCGTGTCGAACGTGACGGCGGGCGGAGTATCGACGACGGCTAGATCATAGCTTTCGGAAGCAGCCGACTTGAGCAGGGCAGGGAGCCTGCGCGCGTCAGTCTCGATCAGTGCCGGCGTGCCAGCGGTCCGGCTTCGCCACCAGGCGGCCAGACTGCGCTGCGGGTCGAGGTCGAAAAACACCACCTTCAGCCCAGCCGCCTCAGCAAGCACGCCCATGTGGATAGCCAGCGTGGTTTTCCCAACCCCGCCTTTGCGAGCCAGTAGCGCAACCGCCTTCACCTTGTTCCACCTGCGAACACAGCACGGCTGTATGCGGGTTTAATGTCATACAGGCAAGAATGCTTTTAGTCATTGCATAGCTTTATGATGTCATGCATTCATGACAGCACCGAGCCGGGCGGCCCCTGGCGCTTTGATAGGATGCCAGCCATGCCCGACACCACGGCGATAACTCCGCCGCTGCCATCGGTCACCGATCTTGGGCGCCGGTTGGCGGCCTTGGATATTGCTTTTTACCGTGAGGATGAAAACCAAGCGCGCAGCAAGCATGACATTAATTCGTTCCAGCGGACCGAAAGAGCCATGGACATCATTGATGACCAAAGGCGAGCCCTCCGTGATTTGATCGCGTCCATGCCGGCACAGACACTTGCCGACGCAGCCGTGCAAATCGAATGCGCGGCCTACATCGCCACCATTCTCCATGCCGACCAAGCCGACCAATACGCTGAAGAAAAACTCAGAGGGTTACACCAGAAGTTAGAGACGATCTGCCTAAGCGTTCTGCCGATCGTTGCCGCAGAAGCTGGACTGGACATTGAAGCGATGGATTGGACGGATCATTGCCGCCTGCGGGCACAGCGCTTTCAGGGCTTGGAGAACGTGGCATGAGTGGCATGACCCGCCGCGGCTTGCTGGGCGGCGCTGCCGTCCTGGTGGTCGCACCCATGACAACGGCCGCATTGGCACACGCACACCCCGACGCCCACTTGATCGCAGTCTGCGCCGAGCACGCCGTCAACGTCGCTGCTTACCATCGCGACGGCGGCTTGGGCGACTTCGATGACTACGACCCGCTCTGGGAGGCTTGCGCGCGAACCCGGGACGTGATCAGCGAGGCCAAGCCGCACACTTTGGACGGCATGCTCGCCAAGGCGCGGGCGGCCATGGCGGAGGCTACCGCCGGCTTCAGTGGTGACGAAGATCCGGACGGCACGCCAGCGGCGACCTGGGCCTGGGATCTGGTCAAGGATCTGCTCGCGGGGAAGGCGGTGGCATGACCCGCCGCCGCGACTTCCTGGCGTTCACCGCCGGCGCCGCTGCTTCGGGTGTCGCACTGCCGATCGCCATTGCCCATGCGGCCGACAACCCCGACGCTGAGCTGATCGCGCTGTGTGGCCAGTTCGACGCCCTGGAACGGCAAACTCAAAATCTCGGAGAGGGACCCGCCAAGCTCGAGGACGAGGACGCGCGTGATTTGGCTGTAGTCCCCATCGAGGCTGCCCAGAAGCTCCTGGCTAGGCGCATCTGCAGCATCCGCCCCAAGACGCCGGAGGGTCATCTGGCGCGGATGCGGACGTACCTGCTGTGGAGCGGCATCCTCGACCCGTCTCTCGACGCAGACAGTGCTCCGTATCTCGAGGATCGGTTCATGGGGGCGATGCTGCGCGACCTGGTCGGGAAGACCTGAGCATAGTCGACACGCGCGTTGCACCGGATTGCAGCGCGGCTAGACTTCATGACTTGGCATGGAGATCAACCATGAACCCCGCCGAGAACGCCCAGTCAGACCTGCACGTGTGGCTGACACTGGACAACGTGGAGACTGCTCAGGTGGCCGGTGTCCGCTTCGCACGGGCACTGGCAGGCGCTCCCGACACCGCGTTTATGATCGCCCTTGGCGAGCAGCAGGATCTTGTCCGGGCGGCGGTCCTGGAGGCGGGCGTCAGTGCCAGAAGCGCTGCGCTGACCGCCCGTGCATTTGAAACCGGCGCAAAGCTGGAATGGGACCGCATGGCGCCCCTCCTGCATCAAGAGGCGATGGGCCATGCATGATTGAGGCATGGAACGCCAATGCCGACCTTGAGCCTGCAACATGAGGACGGTGCTGCTGGTCATTGCGAGATGCGGTGTCGTCTTCGTGGCAATATGGTTCGGGGCTTTCGCGACTATGCGCTACAGGGCAATGCAGAGGCGCCGGCGACTTCTGGCGCGCGTTCGGTGAGCAGACTTCTCGTCGATCTGCCCCGTGTGACTCCCGCCTATCACGACCACCGGCACACGGTCGCCCCTCCCATTGCCAGTTAGCCTGTTTGCAACGGTATCGCCCTTCGTCGAATTAACTATTTACCGCCTGTCAGGCGAGGGAAGTTCAACGGGGTAATAAGCTTGGGCGAAGGGCTTCGAATGAACCAGAACGAATTATGATCGAGGGCGCCGCCAGGTACCACCTGTTGATTGCCGGCACCGGGCGGGCAGGAACCACGTTCCTGGTGCGCTGGTTGACCGCGCTCGGGCTAGACACCGAGCAGTCGCGGCGCGGCGAGGCGGGGTATTACGAGAGCGCGCAAGCCGGCCTGGAGACGCTTCCGCTCAGCATTGCCTCCACCGATCGGCCGTACGTATTGAAATCACCGGTGGCCGGGTTGATGGTCGACGACGTGCTGGCCGACCCACTGATCGCACTCGACGCGGTGGTCGTGCCGATGCGCGACCTGGCCGACGCGGCAAACAGCCGGATCGTCAGCGAGCTGGCGGCGCTGCATCGCGAGGTACCGTGGCTTGCGACCCTACGGCGAACGTGGGACCAGCGCTGGTTCACCCCCGGTGGCGCACTGTTCAGCACCGATCCGATCGATCAGGCGCGATTGCTGGCGGTTGCATTCCATCAGCTTATCGAACAGGTCACCGCCGCCGACATACCGCTGATCTTGCTCGCTTTCCCGCGCATAGTGAACGATGCCGGCTACCTGTTCCGGCGGATGGCCAGCGTGCTGCCCGGCATTGATGCCGACCAGGCAGCAACGGCGCATGCGGCGATTGCCGAGCCTGCGCGGGTCCGGGTGGGACGGTCGGACGACCGCGGCTTCGAGGCCGCCGATAACGCCGCATTGCGCCGCGAACTGACCCGCGTGCGAGAGCAACTTGCCACATCTGAGGCTAACTACGCGCACACCGAGGCAGCCTACCGCGACAGCCAAACGAAGCTTGCAGAGGCGACGCGAGCACCACGTCGCCGGTGGCGTTGGAAGTAGAGGGCTGTCCAGGCCTTCCGGTCCTACGTCAACCCCAGTTAGGGTCGCACCATATTTACTTGCAAGTTTGCAACAGCGGCGTCACGTATGCGCCTGAAGCAAAAGGCGACATGCCCGTGCGGCCGGCGTTCAGGATGGTAGGCGCGCTAGTAGGGGTCACCTCACGATTTGCTCAAAATCGCACGCTAAGCGGAAAAGGCCATGAAATCAGGCCATTCCACAAACGTAGGTATTCGGATGAGCTGTCGCCCCTACGCCAACTCTGACGATTCGCATTGCAAAACCCTCTTTCAGAACTTGGCCGAAAGGCAAGTAGTTCGTGCATGGGCCTTATCGTGCAGTTTTGAGCAAACGGTGAGGTGACCCCTAGTAGGCGTTGCCGCACTCGGTGGATGCGCTCACCACCCCGTTGACTGCGCAGTGGGCTTTGCCTGGGCGGACTGTTTGCCTGGAACCGCTGGCTACACGAATGGCGTTGGTGGCCAGGCCGTCAGCCGCGACGACGCCCAGTGCCGCTCCTACGGGCTGACGTACGGCACCGGAGACTACGCTCAGTGCCGGGCCACACTTGATGATCAGCATGCTGCAGCGGCTCGCGCCGCGCTCGGAACACAGTCTCCCGCTTCTCAGAACGATAGATGACAGGCCGTGGCGTTGATCGTGGGATTATTCGCGGGGCTGGCGCTGTTCTACTTCTGGCTGCTGGGCCATTGGTTCGCCCGCTGGGTTGTCGCCGCCATGTTGTTTGTGCCGATCTATATGCTCGGCACGGTGGTCAACGGCGGTGGACCAGGCAAGCAAACTACCTCGGTTTATGTCTTCGCGCTTGGCCATGCCGTATTTGGTCGGCGGCCCCTAATGGGAGTTGATCGATTGGCGAGAACAGCATGCTTGGTCATATTGATCGCCTTGGCCTTGTCCCCCAACGTCGGCAACGCTGCCTGTCGCTGCACCTACGTCGATGGTATGCAGCAGCAGCTATGCGACAGCTCAATTGACCTGCCAGCTATGTGCATAGGAGGCATCGCTCCGCTTCCACCCGCGTCTATCGCGCCGCTACCCTCTCTTGCGCTTCCACCGCTTGGCACATCGTCATGCAGGCAGGCACAGGTTTGGAACGGTCAAAGCTATCAGTGGCAAACAGTCTGCCAGTAGCGGGATGTCGCATGCGGGGTTCGGGCGCCGCATCGCGTCGCCGATTGGGCCTGAGTAAGACGGTGCACGGGGTTGTCGATCCGGTTTGTACTATCCCTCATCCCTGGCTAACCTCCGCCGGTAGCTGCCGGCGCGATCCTGTGAACATCGGGGACGGCCAGCGAGGCGGCGCGGCACCCCGACCTGCTGGCAATGCGCGTAGCGGCCAAATCAAGCCAAGCGGCCGACAGGAAGAGGGTCTGACGCATCGTACAACCCGACACGCCGCCGGCCACTGCGCGCAGCACCGTCGGCCATGCCAATCTCGTGCCGATTCAGCGACGGCGGCGCTAGTCGGCGGGCATGACCCCGGCTACCCTGCGGCGGTGATGTCCTCTCCCCGCACTGATTTCCATGCCCTGCAGGTTCCGGACGGCGCGGGCGGGGTATCGGTCATGCTGATGGACCCGCTCGGCGGGCGCGACCAGATCGTAGCGATGGCAGCGGCGGCTTCGTGGAACACGTTCGAGCGGCCGTTTCCCTCAATGTTCCACGCCTGCGTCGCCGCCAGTCCGGGAATGTTGATCGATGTCGGCGCCAACACCGGCTTCTATGCCCTGCTCGCCACTCGGGCGTCGCCGGATGTCTGCGTGCTGGCGTTCGAGCCGTATGCGCCGGTCTACGAGGTGCTCGGCCGCAATATCGCCGCCAACGCCATCCGCGGCCGGATCGAGAGCCTGCCGCTGGCACTCAGCGACCGTGCCGGAAGCGCCACGCTATACGTGCCGACCCAGGAGCATGGGCTGATGGAGACCAGCAGCTCGCTCGAAGAGGATTTCATCCCGGGGCACAGCGACGCGCTGACAGTGGAGACCCGCACGCTCGACAGCTTCCTGGCATCCCATCCGCGTGGCGACGAGCGCATCACGCTCATCAAGGTGGACGTTGAGGGCCATGAGGCAGCGGTGCTGGCGGGCGCGCGCGCCACCATTGCGCGCTGGCGTCCGATGCTGTTCATCGAGGTATTGCCGATGGCCGACATGGCGGCTCTCACCCGGTTGCTGGCCGAGAACGACTACATCGACGTGCCGCTTCGTCCCGACGCGCCACTATGGGCGGAGGCCGAGGTTCGCCATCACCTTGATGCCTGGAATCACGCCCTGGTCCCGGCTGAGGGAGCGGCAGAGTTCCTGCGGCTTCCGACCGGCTGACCCGCGCCAGTCACAAACGGCTCAGGTCCCATGCAGGACCCAAGCCCTTGGACGCACCAGTGGAGGCACCGAATGATATAGCGCGCGCGTACTGCGCGGAAAACCCCTCACGATCATGGATCCAGAACCTTCCTCACGGGCGTGGGCGCGCGTATTGCGCCGAAACGGCTCTGGCGCGGCACGGCTGATTTCCATTCATTTCTATTTTAGAAATCATATCCAACCAGATCAATGCGATACGGTGCCTCGCCCGCGCGTATTGCATAGCTTGGATTTGGCGTGCGGTTGACGACGCGGTAAAACCCGGGAGGCTCTGCGTCGTATGCTGTCATCGAGGGGGCTTAAAGCTGGCGGGGGTATCCAGTGGTGTGGCAAGCCCGCCAGCTCGCCATGCACTGCTTCAAGCCAGCTCCACCAGCTGCTTCGCGTCAGCCCGCAAAGCCCGCACGATCTTGCGGAACCGCTCCATCTCAGCGGTGCGCTGCCCATGCGTCGTTCGAGCAGCCCGCACCCGCTCCAGCCCTTCAGGCGTGCGTGGACCGGTGCTGGCGCCCCCGTGCATGCGACATCGCCGGTTCGGCATCGCCGGCTGTTTGCAAATCCCGCCGCAGCGGGTCCGAGCACCGCATCGTGGCAAGCCGTTCGCCAAGACCAGCCCCGTTCGCCAGGGTAACGCTGGGCGCGTGGGGTCCTTGGGGCATTTTGGGTTCATCAACCTACCCCTCCCCCACCTTTGGCCTGCCTGCAGCCTGGACGTTCCCGACGATGGCCTGCCCGCCTTCGTGCACCACCACACGCTCCACCCGAACCACCTGCGGACCCTTGCCCCGCTTCCGATCTAGCGCTTCAACCATGTCGGTCATGGCTCGCGCCATGTTCGCGCCATCCTTCCGCAGCTTCGACGCAGCCTCCGGGTGCTGCCCGCCCAGCATTGCCCGACGCAGGCACTCCATGGCGGCATGGTGCAACGCTACGGCCTGCCCGGCGATCATGCCCTCGATCTCGTCCGTGGGCTTGAACGCGGCCAGCGCGGCAGCTGCCGCGGCGATGACGTGGGTATTCTCAAGACCACTGGCGGGATTGAGCGTTGCCACCGTTGCGCTCAGCAACACCCCGTTGAAATGCGGGAAGTCGGAGCCGCCCATGACCCCCAGCTTCTCTCCCGTACCGTCCATGGTGGGCGGTTTACCGGGAACGTGGTGCAAGACATTGCCGCCAGGAAGCTTGATGCCTTCGGGCACCTTAACCGGTGCTGCCGCGGCAGCTGGCTTGTCTCCCAGCTGCTTCATAATCCCACGCATCTTTCCCGTCATCTCTGGCCTCTCGACTGCCTTGCTTTCGTCCTGCTCGGGTGGGATCACGTCAGGGCCGCGCTCACGGTCGCCGACAGCGCTTGGGCCAGCCATCATGGCAAAAGCTCGGCGAGAACGACCGGGTTGGTGCCGGCGCCCGCTTCCGCCCACATCACGGCCAGCACTGCCAGGCGCAGCCGGGTTGCGGCGTCATCGGCATCGGCCTGCGCCGCGGCGTGGCGGGCGGTGGCGTGAGCCAGGATGGCCCGTTCGCGGCTGTCGAACCCTTCGATCTCTGGTGCGGGTAGGCGCTTCGATCGCAACGTGCTCATGGATGAACGTATTACCACGGCCTGGCCTCGCTCGGTGGAGGTTTGCGGCCCGCCCACGGCGGCGGCGTCGCAGCCGGCACGGCGCAAGACAGGTAGGGCAAGGTGTCGCCCACCGGCTGGCCTTTGGCGTCGTACAGCCCTGCCGGATACAGATCCTCAATCATCGGACGGACCCAAAAAACGAAGTCCACGAAGTCCACGAAGTGTTTTAAGTAAGCTCGCGGGTCCGGGAGTGTGTTTTTTGTCTGTTTATCCCCTGACGAGCTGGAAATCGGCCCTGTAAGGCCGGGAGTCCGGCTGGAACACTTCGTGGACTTCGTGGATTGCATGTTCACAGCACCCGGACCTTGAACGAGGTCGTGGCCCGGCGGGCGGTTTGATTGTCAGGCTGGTTGCGTATGAGCTTCATAGTCCGCTCCTCGACCAGCACTGGCGCGTCAACCAATGTGCCCAGTCGCTTCCCCACCATGATGGCGCTCACGTCGCCCGAATTACGCCGACCGCTGTTATCGAAGAAGGTCCGCAGCCTGCCCGAATTTGCAGCCTCGCCTTCCATGGGCACGTTGATAAGCCGCGCTACATCCGACGCTTGGAAGAAGCTTTGCGGCCAGGTGGAGTAGAGTATTTCGAGCACGTCAGCCAAGTCGGAGGCGTCCTCGTCGTCGCCCTCCACGCTTGCGAACAGCTTGACGAAATCAATCTCGGTTGCCGCGCGATCTACTTCCGGCGGCGCGGACTGCTCAGCCCTTTTCAGACACGCCGCAGCGTTCTCAACGGCGGACCCGACAAGGTGCCACCACCGCTTGAACCGTGTCTTGGGTGCTTTCGGGGACTTGAGCTGCGGGTTGCCTAGCAGGAGCACATACAGGGCGCGCAGGATTTTGCCGCGATTGCCAAGCGTCCAGGCTATCGGGTCGGAATGCTTGAAGGGCCGGTTTTCCGGGTCGGGCCGGTCAACGTCCAGTCGGGCCATCAGGCTGCGCGAGGCCAGGTCGCCCTTGGGGCCGATGTTGTTCCCGGTGAGCGTCAGGATCGTGAAGGCCGGCACCGTCACAATGGCCGTCTGGCCGAGGATGCGGTCCGAGTAGGATTCTGCGGTCAGTATCTTCTCGATGGTCGGGCAGGTGATGGTCGCGCCGAGTGGGATGTTGTCGAACACCATCGCCGCCAGGCCTTCCGCCAAGTAGGCCGCCAATGCCTTGCGCCGCTCGTCCTCAGAAGTGGACCAGGCCGCAGCAGGAGGTTTCTTGCCTGTGACGGCAAGGATCACCATGGCCAGCGCCGTCGTCTTGCCGCCGCCCCGCTTGCCTGCCGTGACGAAGAAGGCGGGGCGTTCCGGCAACAGCACACGTTCGAGGATTGAAAGCGCGAGGGCGATCAGCACGCACTTGCCGGCGAAGTCGGTGGCGACGTCGCACAGCCATTCGTTCACCAGGAAGTCCAGGGCTCGCGCAACGTGCTCGGGTTGCGGTGCGAAATCTTGCGGCTTGGGAAGTATCGCGCGCAGCTCTGGCGGGATGCGGAATACCAGCTTGCGATCCCGGTCCAAGCCAGACAGCGCCAGCATCGAACCATCCGACAGCACCAAGGGAGCGGTGACGACAGCTCCGACCCGGGGAAGGTCCGAGTCTCGGTAAGCCATGAAGTGGTCAACGAACGTCGGAGGGAGCGCGACGGACCGCGGCCCGTCATCGCCGCCTTCGCACACGAACTCGATGTGCCGCTCGACCTGGTGCGCGAAGCTGTAGCGGTCATGTGGCGTCAGGAGCGGCATGGCAGGCGCCGGAAGCCGGGCCTTTTCGGGTTCCATCTTGTTCGAGCCGCCTGAGGTCAATTCGTGCAGCATCATCGGAGGCCGGCTCCTGACCTCGACCGGGCGCCCCTCCAGGTCACGCATCGGCGGTTCGGGATCGTCCACCGCGCAGAGAACGTCATCGAGGGCTTCAAGGACCGGAAGGCGCTCATCATCCGGGGCCGGAACCGGCAGGCGCTTGCGGCGGTCATCGCGTGTTGCGGTTGCCCGGTCACGTTCGGCCCTGGCGTGCTGCTGCGCTTGTTCGGCCCGCGCTTGCTTGATCTTGGCGGCCAGGGGCCGCGCTTTCACGTCCGACAGCTTTACGGCCAGATCCCGCAACCGCTGTTCGTCGTCTGGCGGCAGGTCCGCCAGCAGGAGCAGCCGAACAAGGATATCGGCGGCTTCGGCTGGTTCGGCCCTGAGCATTGCCTTTTCTACGCTGGCGGCATCGTGTTTGATTTCATAGGCAGTTCGGCCGTGCGCGAAACTGTTGATCCACAGCGTCCCGTCTGGACGCTGCATGATCTTTGCCTTGCACCGTCCATAAGCGATGCCTTCCAGCGGATCGGCTAAGGTGGCGTCAACGAATCGGTCGGGATCGGCCAGAACTGCGCCAACGGTAGCGCCGGCCATCTCGTCGGCATCGAACGGCAATTCCACATCCGGGAGCAGAACCCCTTCGCAGAGCCGTTGGACTGTCCGCTCTGCCTGCGCGGACGTGCCGTCAACACGGGCCGCAATACGTGCGGAGTGGTCCTTAATGAATTTCGCGCGGACGTGCGCCGCGTCCTTGCCCATCCGGTGCCGTTCAGCACCTTTGCGCTCAGCCAGCGTTGACTTCTCGACCATGGACAGGACACGGCAGGCCACGGAGGTATCTGCAGGTTCGCCATCCGACACCGCCGGGGTGCGCGACTTGGCGCTTTGCGCCAGCGGCCCCATGAGCAGGGGCGCCCCCTCGAACACCAGGCGTTCGGCCGCATACACCATGCGGTCAACGATTGAGCGTTCCAGGAGCTGCCCGCCGGCGCCGACCATCATCCAGCCGAGGCCGTGCAGCCAGCACCGATCATGCAGCGTGCGCAGGAACCGTTCGATATCGGCGCCGTCCTGGACGAGGACGAAGGCGTGCAGGCCGTCAGACCCTTTCAGCGCCTCCCCCGTGTCGCTTCGGACAATGCCGGAGCTGGTGGACCGCCGGATCACCTTCGCCGCGTGTTCCAGATCAGCTGCGACCGACACCACCGCGGACCAGAAGCCACCCAAAGCCTTCACGCGGTCCGCTACCGCCCGCGGCATTCCCTTCGTGTCGTAGTCCAGCAGCGCCAGCGCAGGCCGCTTGGAGAGATAACCGATATGGCCGGCGGTGCGGGCGATGAGATGAGGAGGAGCAGTGCCGTTCAGCTCCGCCAACTTCCGGGCCGTCGTGATCTGCACCTCGTCCGGCAGATCGTGATGCAACGCGCCAAGCGCGATGGCCTCGCTCGGCTTGAGCCCCCCTATCCAGTCGGCAAAGGCGGAAATGCCGAGGAGCCGCACGCGCCTGGCCGCTCCCTGCCCCATGACACACGCGCTCCCGTCGCTGACAAGCAGGCCGTCATCGCCAAGGCTGATCCGCTTCGTGAGCACGCCCGAGGCGCTGGTCAGTCCGACGATTTCGAAGGGGACGCTCATCATCCTGCACCGTTCTTGCGGACTGCACCGTTCTTGCGGAGCGCGTCCGCGATTTCTGCCAGCTTGCGGGATTGGCCGGGCGTCCGCCGTAGCACTGTGGCCACCGCCTGGACGAACTGCTGTTCCCAGCCGTTCAGGTGCCCGAGGTGGCGCAAGCACACGGCGAGGTCTGTGCCGGCCGCGGCACTGCGGCAGGGGTCGGCGCGGTCCGGCCGCTTGCAGTCCCGGGCGGTATCGGAGCGGCGTTGGTGCCGATTCATGCTGCAGTCTCGTCGAGCGCTGCGGGCCCATGGTCGCGCTTGATCGCCTCGATCACTCCAGCAGAAAACCGATTGCTGCTGTCGCGATCGGCCCACTCCAGAACGGGCGCGTAGCGTTGCCTGCCGTTTGTGTCACGTAGCGCCACGCCGTCTGCGCCAACCAGCGGCTTAGACGGCATTGTCGCCCATGCTTTGCCGTGTGAAACCAGTACCGGCACGTCGTGGATGGTCAGTGATTTGCCAAGGCGGACCTTGGCGAAACCGCGAAGGCCGCCTTTCACGACAGCCCGCCACTCGAGCAACATGACGGGTATGGATCCGGCGCTCATGGTCCGTCCTGCCTCTGCAGCCCGGCCGGAACCAGACGAGGCACGCAGCGGAGCGTCCTATCACCCCCAGCCGCCCACATCATGCCTGGTGTCAGATCCCAATAAGAGGCCAATCGATCGAGGACATACGAAGCGTTGCCCGGGCGCTGAGCGAGCTCAGTAAGCAATTCGCCCAGGGCGCGCGGTCCCAAAGTGAAGAGGTGCTCGGCCCCGCGTCGCAGGCAAAGGCGGTCAAAGTGAGTCATGAATCGGTCTCCAAAAAATGGAGCCGGCCAAGCTGGAAGCTGCGGGAAAGATGTGGCAAGATGCAGATGGGCCTGCATTCTAAATCCATATTCACCATCGGCCTGTGCTCCCAGCACGGTCCGGCGGTGTCTATGCAGCGACGTCGTTGCGATTGGCTCCGAAGGTGGCGGGCGGCAGGCTAGCCATGTGCGCTTTCAAGCTTTGCATCACGACCAGCGTGCGAACCCCTGCTTTCACTGCCTGTATCTGTCCATTGGCCAAACGCCTGTACAACTCCGAGCGTGATAAGCCGGTTAGTCGGACAGCTTCCGACAAGGTTACGGCCAGTGGCTCGGTTAGTTCTATGATTTTGGCCGCCGTGGTCAGCAGCCGAGATTGCTCGACAGGCATTTGCTGTTCTCCGGTAGCGCACAGGAATGTCCCTGGGCGTCGCGGGAGAGCTTTGCAGGGAGCGGTCGAAGTCGGGATGCAGCAAATAGCCCGATTTTTAGCCCTATTTGCTCCCGGTCAGGAGTTGATCCCGTTTGCGGGCTGCTTTGCCGTAGTTGTCTGTGGTCGCGCCATTACACTTCTGGCAGGATCTTTATCCCGTACCACCAAATAGGGTCATGATTGGTTAAAGGAAAAGCAGATGCATGTTCCTCTCGCCGGCGCATATCCTCAAGGCATGCGTGGGTACGGCGTCGCCATTCGCCGTCTGTGTCGCGTGCCTTAGCAAGGTGATTTTTCCACCGCTCGTTCAACTCTGCTTTAGGAGGACCGCTGCCACCAGTTGCCCGCCAGAAATATTCAGCGGCGTCTTGAACGGTCCCACTGGCTATGCCTGGAGGATTCTGGCGGACGAACTCCCACGCTTCGTAAATCACAGACGCGCACACTTCCATTGCTGAGAAGTTATCGTCCGACTGTTTAACTTTTCCCCTCCCTCCACCGAGTGGGATTTCGGCAGATGCTTTTCCTGCCTCGATAGCTACGTCCTGCATGTACAACCAAACTGTACTTATGTTTAACCCATGCTTGGCAACTAGGACTTCAAAAATCCTGAAAGTATTTATATCTGTAGTTGCAGACTCGATTACCTTCGCCGCAGCTCGCAACTTAATAAGTTGCTTTCGCATTTCTGATCGAGTCGGCTGTTCGGCTTCTATTTGTCGCAAAGTCTTTATGGATCTCGCTTGTATCTTTAAGGCAGTTACAAGCCACTCACGCGGGCTGCGCCCGGCAATAAGTCCCGCAACTTCCTCAATAGTGTGTTCCAGATCATCGGCGTTTGCATGCCTAGCTGGCGGATCAGGTTGTTTGGCGATGGCCCAGACCCTCAGCGAGCAGCGCCACCGCCAGCGTGTTCAAACTCACGCCCTCACGGCGCGCGCGATCGGCTAGGGATCGGTGCAGCGACTTTGGCGTGCGCAACACCCATTTGCCGGAATAGTCGGTACCAGGCTCGGCGCCAGGTGGCGGCACGGGACGCCCAGCCTCGCGCATGGCAGCGATCCAACCCACTTGAGCGTCGCGACCGTTGGCGACAGCTTCCTCGACCGTCTCGCCATCGGACATGCAGCCCGGCAAGTCCGGGTACTCGATAAGGTAGCCGCCGCCTTCGGCTGACGTCAGTGGCCGGATCGCGAAGGAATAGTCAGCTTGGGTCATCGCTGCCTCGTACTGCATCGACCAGACGGACGAACCGGGTCACGTAGATAGGCTTGATCGGCCGCCGTGCCGGCACGGACAATGCCTCCATTACAGCCGGATGCTCGAAGATGACGTGACTGCCGCCTGGCTTGCGGCACCGCACACCAAAGGCCGCGGCGACTGTCTCCAACTGCTCTATGCGCCAGTCGCGCGGGTTGCCCCGCATCACATCCAGCGTCTTTGCTGCCCGTGCCATACTGTCCCATGCTGTGCCAAGTAGTATCGCGCTTGGTATCAGTCAAGCTGTCTGGGGAACAGACATGTCGTTGCGATCGGGCGCTCGTGAAAAGCAGGCGCCAGGGGCTTTGGGACTTGCCGATCCCAAATATCGCAGGGCTGATTGCGCTTGCGCATCCGTTTATAGGCTGTATAAGAAATGTCAACGAAGGTAGTCAGGATTTACCAGTATGGCCCAGGGTCGCTTCATTGCCTACTACCGCGTCAGCACCGCCAAGCAGGGCCATAGCGGTCTCGGCCTTGAGGCCCAGCGCTTCGCGGTGGTGCAGTACCTCAATGGTGGCCAGTGGACGCTCACGGCCGAGTTCACGGAGGTGGAATCGGGCAAGCACACCGCGAACCGCCCCGAGCTGGCGCGCGCGATGGCGGAGTGCCGCATGACCGGCGCCACCCTTGTGATTGCCAAGCTCGATCGGCTGTCGCGCGATGCCGCCTTCCTGATCGGCCTGGAGCAGGCGGGCGTCAGCTTCGTGTGTGCCGACATGCCACACACCAACAAGTTGACGGTGGGCGTCATGGCGCTGGTGGCGCAGCAAGAGCGTGAGGCTATCAGCCGGCGCACCAAGGAAGCGCTGGCCGCCAGCAAGGCCCGTGGCACCAAGCTGGGTGGCTGGCGCAATGGTCCCAAGGTCGACGGCAAGCTGGGTGGCGTGGCGCGTGCCCGGACAGCCGACGCCTTCGCGGCGCAGGTCGGACCGATCGCCACCGCGATGCGTGATGAGGGCAAGAGCCTGCGGGTCATTGCAGCCGAACTGGCAGCACGCGGCATCCGGACCCCCCGCGACACGGTCTGGACGGCGGCGGCCGTGCGCAACGTGCTCAGCAGGTGCCAAGCCTAGGAGCGCTAGATCAATTGACATGAAACAGCGTTCTAGTGGGCAAAATCATACACTCGGTAATCGCTGGCGGAGTGACGAGAAGCCACTAACCGCCGACCTACAGTCCGACCACGGCTATGGCTTGGACGGGCCGAACTGGACAGTCTGGTCTAGAGCAGGCGATGCGGGTAAGCGGACGTCGGCCGGGCCACACGAGGGAAGAGCCGGAGACGACGGTGACAAACTTCGCCAACTTTAGAACTATGGAGCCGGAGACGAAGGACCTTGTCCTCAATCTCATGCAGAATGCCGACCGGCAACGGTCCGCGTTCATGTCGTTCGTCAATATCTGGATGGCCTTCAACGGGTGGATGGCGGCGGTCACCGGGCGGGAGACCGATGCCGACATGATCCGCGACTTCTCTGCGAACGATCGCCTAATCGATGCCTATGCCGCGCTCATGGAAGGCTCTCGGCCTTTCCATCGTCTTGTTTCGGATTTTGCAACGATGTGGCCGGTTCTGAACGTCCGTGACGTGCATAGGAAGCTTGGTCGCGACGCTTTCTGGCGGCTTCAGCGCGATGATTTCGCCGCAGCTTGTGAGGCAGCCAACGTCAAGCGCCAGCCCACGGTATGGACCGCCGGCGATACGGCTTCATGGGAACAGTTGTTACGCACAATATACCAGGTGCGGTGCAATATGTTTCACGGAGAAAAGTCGCCGCAGAACGTGCGCGACCGTCCGCTCATCCTAAAATCCGATCGCATCTTAAGGATGTTCCTCGCCGAGACCGACTGCTTTGAGTGGCACGAATAACCGCCTCTACCCTCGCGGTCTGGCACGCCCAGAAGATCGTTCCGGTCACCGTCACCATAGACATGCGCCCAGTCCGGTCGCGCCAGACTTCCAGCCGCCAGCGCCCGCGGCTTCCATCTCATTCGGCGCGCCTGTGGTCGCAACGCCAGCCAATGCCGACCATCGCCAGCGCGGGCAGCACCACCAGAAAAATCAACCCTCGTGGATTAACCTTTGGTGCCAATCGGGATAGCCCCGCGCCACATTATAGCCGGTGAAAGTCGCGCCGCCAACGATGATGCAGACTGCATCCCTGTAGGGGCCGACCCAACATTCGTGCTGGGAACCGCAAAGTAAGCTCGCGGCCTGAGTAGCGCCTGTGGTTGCGAGGATGTCGCGGAACTTAGGAGTTCCACGACAGCCGTGACCATCCAACAGGGCCGGGCACTTTCCTGTTGCAAAACTATGTCGCATAATGCCGACATTACGCGACAACTTCTGCGATGCCATCATGCTCCTCGGCTACGCCCGCGTCAGTACTGACGACCAGAACCTCGCCTTGCAGCGCAAGGCATTGCGCGAGGCTGGTTGCCGGCGCTTCTACGAGGAAAAGTTGTCCGGGGCTCGCCGCGACCGTCCCGAACTAGCCCGGCTGCTCGATCAGGTGCGCGACGACGATGTGCTCGTCGTCACCCGGCTGGATCGCCTGGCCCGTTCGACGCGCGATCTGCTCGACGTCGCCGAGCGGCTGCGGGAGGGCGGGGCCGGCCTGCGCAGTCTGGCCGAGCCCTGGGCTGACACGACCAGTCCCGCCGGCCGCATGGTGCTGACCGTATTCGCAGGGATCGCGGAGTTCGAACGGGCGCTGATCCTGGGCCGCACCAGCGCCGGGCGCGTTGCGGCACAGCAGAAGGGCGTGCGCTTCGGCCGCCCTCCCGCGCTCGCCCCTGACCAGGTGGCTCTCGGCCGTAGGCTGGTCGCAGAGGGTCATCCCGTGCGCGAGGTCGCCAAGCTGCTCAAGGTTCATCGCGCCACGCTCTACCGCGAGCTTGCCAAAACCTCGGACAGTCCGGCGTGACGTTGCATCAAGCGGTGCGGCGGCTTTGCCGGATGGCGCCGCCAATCTGCCGGCTTTGAAAGCTGAGCGGCATTCCGGTTCCTGACGGAAAGGTAGGATGGTTCCCATGAAGCTCCTGATCGTCGAGGACGAACCAAAGACCGCTGCCTATCTCAAGAAGGGATTGGAGGAGAACGGCTTCGTGGCCGACGTCGCCGGCGATGGCGAAACCGGCGCCTACATGGCGCGGCAGGGCGGCTACGAGTTGGTCATCCTCGACGTGATGCTGCCCGGCCAGGACGGCTGGTCGGTGCTGCGCGAGCTGCGCCAGCGCCGCAACCAGGTCCCGGTGCTGTTCTTGACTGCGCGCGACGGAGTGCCCGACCGGGTGCGCGGGCTGGAGCTGGGCGCCGACGACTACCTCATCAAGCCGTTCGCCTTCTCCGAGCTGCTGGCCCGGCTGCGCACCATCCTGCGCCGCGGCGGCGTCCGGCCGCAGACGACGACGCTCGCGGTCGCCGACCTCGAGATCGACGTTGAACGGCACAAGGCGACCCGGCGCGGCAAGCCGCTCGACCTCACGCCCAAGGAGTTCCTGCTGCTTTCGCTGCTGGCCCGCCGCGTCGGCGACGTGCTGTCGCGCACCCTGATCGCCGAGCAGGTCTGGGACATCAACTTCGACAGCGGCACCAACGTGGTGGACGTGCACGTCCGGCGGCTGCGCTCCAAGGTGGACGACCCGTTCGACACCAAGCTGATCCACACCGTGCGCGGCATCGGTTATGTTCTCGAAGCCCGTACGACGGCTGCCGGCGCGTGATCAGCCTGCGCCCCTGGACGGGATCGATCATCGCACGGATGACGGCGTGGTATGCCGGCTCCGCCCTGGTGCTGATCCTGGCCGCAACCGGCTTCCTGTACTGGGTGCTGGCCACGAGCTTCGACGCCGAGGACCGGCGCACCATGGCCAACACCGTGACCGACCTCCGCCTGCTGCTGCGCGCGTCGGGCGAGCTGCGCCTGCCGGAGGCGGCGACCCCGGCGCCGAGCCATTCGCTCCGGCAGCCGCAGGAGATCTGGGTGCGGATCGTGGATGCCGAGGGCCAAACGCTGCTGGAGTCGCCCGGCATGGCTGGGGAGCTGCCCGTAGCGGTGTTCCCGGCGCCGGCCCAGGTCGAAGCCGGGCAGGACGTCAACGGCGAGGTTGCCACCGCTTCGGGTCGGCTGTTCCAGGTGCTGAGCGCGCGCGCCTTGGGCGACCCCGGACACCCGGACGGGCGCGTGCTGCAGGTGGCGATGGACCGCGCCGCCGAAGAACTGCTGCTGGTGCACTACCGCGAACGGCTGTGGCTCGTGCTCGTCGTCTCGGTCGTGCTGTGCTCGGCCATGGGCTACGTCATCGCGCGGCGCGGCATGCGGCCGATCGAACGCGTGACCGCGACGGCGCGCAGGGTCCGCTCCTCGACCCTGCATGAACGCATCGACACCACGGACCTGCCGGCCGAGTTGCGGGCGCTCGCCGCCACCTTCAACGAGATGCTCGACCGCTTGGAAGAGTCGTTCGGGCAGATTTCGCAGTTCTCGGCCGACGTGGCGCACGAGCTGCGCACACCGATCAGCAACCTGCGCGGCGAGCTTGAGGTGGCGCTGGGCAAGCACCGGCCTGCCGACGAGTACCGGGAAATCCTGGGCTCGGCCTTGGAGGAGTGCGTCCGCATCAGTCGCGTCATCCAGAGCCTGTTGTTCCTGGCACGCGCCGAGACCGCTACGGGCGACGGCCATCATGACACCATCCAGGTACGCCAGGAGATCGAGGCCGTCTTGGACTTCTACGAGGCCGCCGCCGCCGAGGCCAGTGTGGCGCTCCACGTCGAGGGCACGGCGGACATCGCTGCCTCCTTTGACCGCACGCTGTTCCAGCAGGCCGTGGGCAACCTGGTGGCCAATGCCATCGCCCACACCCCGCCGGGCGGGCAGGTGACGATCCGTCCGGGCAGCGATGGCGTGCTGCTGCGCATCGAGGTGGCCGACACCGGCTGCGGCATCCCGCCCGAGCACCTGCCGCATGTCTTCGACCGATTCTACCGTGCCGACCGCGCCCGCTCCGGCTCCGGCGGCAACCTGGGCCTGGGGCTGGCGATGGTCAGGAGCATCGCCACCCTGCATGGCGGGCGCGTGGCGATCACCAGCCAGGCCGGGCAGGGCACCCGGGTGACGCTGGAAACCCCGCTCACCGGGACCACGGCGCCGGCCGGGGCGGCGCACCAGCTTGCATGACGGAATCGTCATGTTGGTGTTCAGCAAACGTCAGGTAGGCCGGCTACCCCTCCTGGTCTGAGGAGCACTGCCCCGGATGGCCGGCCAAAGCGGATGCCCGCGGCGCAACCTGCGAGGACACATGACCCCGACCGACACCGGCATCCCCGATATCACCTTCATAGACCTGACCTCCTATGCGGGGCTGGCGGCGACCGGCTTGCTCACCTTCAACCTGCTACTCGGGCTGCTGCTGTCCACCCGATACAACCCGGTGGCGCGCTGGCCGCACTGGCGCCTGCCCTTGTTCGACGTTCACAACTGGACCGGCTACGTCGCCCTCGCCTTGGTGGTGCTGCATCCCGTGCTGCTGCTGCCGTCCGCGACGGCCAAGTTCGGCTGGCTCGACATCGCGCTGCCCTTCTGGGCGCCGGACCAGCCGATCATCAACACCATCGGGGCGTTCGCGGCCTACGCGCTGATCTTCGTCGTGGTCACGTCCTACTTCCGCAACCGGATCGGCATCCGGACCTGGAAGAAGCTGCACTACGTCGCCTATGCCGTCACGGTCGCCCTGTTCGCCCACAGCATCCTGACCAATCCCAACCTGAACGACGACCCGATTGACTACCTCGACGGCGGCAAGGTGTTCGTCGAGGCTTGCACCCTGCTGGCGCTCGCGGCCATCACCTGGCGCGTGCTGCACGGCGTGCGGCACACGGCGCTGCGCGAGGCCGCCGCGGCGGCGCCGGCCGGCGCCTTCATGGACCAGCCCACGACGTGGGCAGGCCAGCTCCAGGTAGCGCGCATCTTCCAGGAGACGCCCACGGTCAAGACCTTCCGCATGGTCTCCACCGACCGCCGCCGCCTGCCCTTCACCTTCAAGCCCGGCCAGTTCCTCACGCTGTCCCTGACGGTCGGCGGCCAGGAGGTCCGGCGCACCTATACCGTCAGCTCGCCGCCGACGCGGACCAGCTACGTCGAGATCACCGTCAAGCGCGAGGCCGACGGCGTGGCCTCGCACTACCTGCACGACCGGCTCCATGAGGGGGACCTGGTTGCCGTCCGCGCCCTGGCCGGCCGCTTCACTTTCACCGGCGACGAGAGCGAAGGCGTGGTGCTGATCGGCGGCGGCGTGGGCATCACGCCGATGATGAGCGTGCTGCGCAGCCTGACCGACGCCGCTTGGGAGCACGACGTCTGGATGGTGTTCGCCGTGCGCACGCCGCGCGACATCATCTACGAGAAGGAGCTGACGTATCTCCAGGAGCGCCATCCCAACTTCCACCTGCAAGTCGTTGTCGAGGACGCTGCCGGCACGGATTGGCACGACCTGACCGGGCGGATCACCGCCGGGCAGCTTTCCGCCTTCGTGCCCGAGTTGCCGTCCCGGCGCATCTACCTGTGCGGCCCGGCGCCGATGATGGATGCGGTACGGTCCACGCTGGAGGGCTTGGGCGTATCGCGCGAGCAGGTGCTGACGGAGCTGTTCAGCACGCCGGTGGACCAGATCGAGCGCGACGAGGCGGCTGCCATGGCGCAGGGCGCCTGCGCGGCACAGGTCAGGTTCCGCGTGACCGGCAGGACGGTGCCCGTTACGGCCACGCAGACGCTGCTCGACGCGGCGGAGGCGGCCGGGGTGAAGCTCGACTACTCCTGCCGCAACGGCACCTGCGGCACCTGCCGGGTCAAGCTGGTGTCCGGAACCGTCGCCATGGCTCACACCGACACCCTGCTGAAGGGGGACGTGGCGGATCACCTGATCCTCGCGTGCCAGGCACGGCCCACCTCGCCGGAGCTGCTGGTTGATGCGTGACACCCTGTCCCGTGCGGCCCGCCGCCTTGCCCTGGCCTGCGTCACCGTCGCAGGCGGCGCAGTGCCGGCCCTGGCCCAAAGCGCCCCGGCGTCGCCGGTCACGTCGCCAGCCGGACGGGAGGTTCCGGCAGCGTCCACCACGCCGCCCAACGCGCCGGCGCAGCCCACCATGCAGCCGGGTTTCAGCCTGAACGACAACGGCGGCAACTACCACTCCGGCGACTTCACCTGGACGTTCTGGGGCTACGGCGAGCGCATCTTCAATCCCGGCAGCGGCTCGAAGGACTATTGGCGCCGCGTCCGGCAGGGCAGCGAGATCGACCTGCCGCGCGTCACCACCGGGCTGCGCCCGGCCATCGTCTATGAAGTTGACCTGACCGACAGCGCCTTTGGCCGGAGCGGCTTCGGCGGACGGTTCGGCTATGGCCGCCGCAACTTCGAGAACGCGTTCGTCGCGCTGCAAGACGCTGAGGACGCGACCAAGCTGCGCGGCCTGATCGGCGAGAATACGCACATCCTGTCGCGGGAGGACAACCTGTCCTCGGGCAACCTCACCACGGTGAACCGCTCGCTGATCCTGGAGGAGCACAACGGTGCCGGCATCTTCGGTGCGCAGTTCGGCATCGAGTACGGCATGGCGCTGTCGCCGCAGTGGAGCATCGGCATTGCCGCCCTCGATAACCGCGGCTCGTTCAATAGGGACCAGCCGCAGTACACGATCGGCAAGTCGTTCTCCGCCAAGCTGGCCGGCACGCCGGTTGACGACACCGAGCACGGGCGCAAGCTGACCTTCGGCTTCGGCGTGGACCACACCCGCGGCATCCAGGACCGGACCTTTCCGCTGCTGACCGCGACCTTGCAGAACCCGATCGGCGGCTTCCAGGTGTCGGGCACCAAGGCTACCTTCGAGGCAGACGTGGCCTACACCTTTCCTGGCCTGTTCTCGAAGCCCGCCACGGCAGAAGCGGAGGGCATCTACTCGCACTTCGGTGGTGGAACCGACGTGGGTGGCGCCTACGCCATGCTCAGCCATCAGTTGTTCAGCGTGGAACGCTACGGCGAACTCGACCTGTTCGGGCGCTACGACTTCGTCTCGGCCAGCACGGTCTCTGTCAGCGGCAGCGCGTTCCAGCAGGCAACCCGGCTGGGCGCCAATTACAACCTGCCCTATGCCCAGCGCCGGGCGAACTTCCACACCGAGTATGCCCACAACCGAGCCACCGGCCCGGCCGGCATCGTCCAGTCCCGCGGCTCGGACGAATTCATCCTGGAGCTGCGCTTCAGTCTCCAGCCTTACATCCGGCACTGACGAGCATCTCGCGTCCAGCCTGGGCAGGTCGGAAAGGTGTGGCATGGTTCTTGTTCTATGGTTGCTGGCGTTCGCCGCCGGCGTCGGCCTGATCGTCTGGGGCGCGGAGGCGTTCGCCGAGCACCTCGGCCGGGCTTCGGTGCGCCTCGGCGTCAGCAGCTTCGCCCTCGCGCTCCTGCTGGCCGGCGCCGAGCCGGAAGAGCTGACAACGGCCGTGGTTGCCTCGCTGCGCGGTTCGCCCGGCATCGCGCTCGGCGACGTGGTCGGCGCCAACGTCGCAATCTGCCTCGTGGCGTTGGGCGTGGGCGCATGGATTGCGCCGCTGCCGTTCCGGGGCGGGGTGATGCGCTACGCCCTGCTTGGCCTGCCGCTCGGCGCGGCCGGGGCCTGGTGCGCCTGGGACGGTGAGGTCGGCCGTGTCGAGGGCGCGGTCCTAGTCGCGCTCTACGTCCTCTATGTGGCCGTGATCTGGTGGGCGGAGCGCAAGCCACCTGCCCTCGGCGAGGTGGGCGAACTGATCGAGGCGCAAGCGGCAGCGAAGGCCGGGCAATCCTCCCGGTTCGGACGAGACCTGACGCTGGTGCTGGCCGGGGTCGCAGCCATGGCAGGCGGCGCCACGCTGCTCGTCGAGGCGGTGCAGCGCATCAGCGGCGTCGAGGCAACCCAGACTCGGCTTGGCCTGACGCTGGTCGGCTTCGCGACCGGATTCGAGCTGGTCGTGCTGGCATGGTCGGCGGCGCGGCGGGGCATCTCGGAGGCGGTCGTCGCGGGCGTGGTGGGCAGCTTCGCCTACAACGCGACCATGACGCTCGGCGCCGGCGCTCTCGCCCGGCCACTCGTGCTGGCCGACGCCGCCATGCTGCATGGGCCGCTCCTGCTGATGTTGGGTTCGCTGGCCCTGGTCGTCGCGCTCGCCGCACACAAGGGCAGGCTCGCCCGCACCGAGGGCGCGATCCTGCTCGCGGCCTATCCGGCGTTCCTTGCCTGGATGCTGGCGGGCTAACGGAAGGAGTGCTTACGTATGACAAGCGTTACGATGAAAACTCTGGGTTCATTGCGAAACCGACGCATAGCCCGGGCGGGGTTCCTTGGCTCGTGCACGGTTCTATCGCGCTCCTCGTGCAGGCCTTCTTCCCCGGCGTGGCCGCCATGACGGACCCGAGCTGGTGGGAGCCGCACAAGGCCTGGGTGCATGCCTTCCAATGGCTCGTGCTGCTGCCGGCCTGCGCCGTGCTGGCCGGCTATCCGAGGCGGCTAATTTGGGCGAGCGCTCTGCTCCTGTTCGGAACCACGATGGCGCTCCTCGCCGCGGCGCTTCTCGCGGCCCCACTGCGCGCCTGACAGAAAGCGACCGGGGGAGCAGCCATGGCTGCTGGAATACGGCGCGCGCAGCAAATGCACGAAGAATAAATTGAGCACGGCTGCCACTGACGACCGCTGGACGTTGCGCGCGGCCGACCGTGCCCTGCTCGGCAACAAGAGCGGCGCGACGCGGCTGGGCTTCGCCGTGCTGCTCAAGCTGTTCCAGGCCGAGGGCCGTTTCCCGCGTCGCGCCGAGGACGTGCCCGCCATCGCTGTCGAGACCGTAGCCCAGCAGGTCGGCGTGCCCGCCGAGGCCTGGGCCGGCTACGATTGGCGGGGCAGGACCATCGAATACCATCGTGCCCAAATTCGCGCCGCCATGGGCTTCCGCGAGGCAGCGGACGAGGACGCCGCGGCCCTGGGCGGCTGGCTCGGTGAGCAGGCGCTCGCCCTGGAACGCCGGCACGACCGGCTCGTGGCCGCGGCGAGGGAGCGGTGCCGGTCGCTGCGGATCGAGCCGCCATCCTCCGAGCGCTTGGACCGCTTGGTGCGTTCCGCCCTGCACCGTCAGGAAGAGGCGTTCTGCGCCGCCCTGCTCGCGCGTCTGCCGCCCGGGGCCGCGGCTGGCCTGGACGCCTTGCTTCGGGCATCCGATCCACTCCCTGATGACGACGGCGAGGACGCCGTTCCTGGCCCGCCCGCATTGCTTGCGCTGCGCACCGGCACCGGTCAGGCTCGCTTGCAAAGCGTGAGCGAGGAGGCTGACAAGCTCCGCCGTATCCGCGGCCTGGCGCTGCCCGGCAGCCTGTTCGATGGCGTGCCGTCGCGCGTGATGCTCGCCTACTGCCGCCGGGTCGCGGCCGAGGAACTGCACGAGCTGCGCCGGCATCCCGACCCGATCCGCCTGACCCTGCTTGCCGCCTTCTGCCACGTCCGCGAGCGCGAGATCGCCGACAGCCTCACTGACCTGCTGATCACCACGGTGCATCGCATCGGCACGAAAGCCGAGAAGCGCGTCGAGGGCGAACTGATTACCGACCTCAAGCGCGTCGCCGGCAAGCCGGCGCTGTTGTTCAAGCTGGCCGCCGCCAGCATCGCCAAGCCGGACGGTTCCGTGCGCGACGTGATCTTCCCGACCGTCGGCGAGCAGATCCTGCACGACCTCGTGGCCGAGGGCGAGGTCACCGGGCCGGTTTACCGCCGCCACCTTCAGGCCGTGATCCACAACTCCTACCGCTCCCACTACCGACGCATGCTGCCGCTGGTGCTGGATGCGCTCGACTTCCGCTCCAACAACCAGGCGCACCGGCCCGTGCTCGATGCTCTGGACATCATTGCCCGCCATGCCGCGCGCAAGCTGCGCCTCTACCCCGCAGAGGAGGACATACCGCTGGACGGCGTGGTGCCGGCGGCCTGGCGCGACGCAGTGCTGGAGCGCGATGCCCAGGGGCGCCCACGGGTCAACCGCATCGCCTACGAGATCTGTGCCTTGCAGGCCCTGCGCGAGCAGCTCCGCTGCAAGGAGGTCTGGGTCGAGGGTGCCGACCGCTACCGCGACCCCGATCATGACCTGCCAGCCGACTTCGAAGCTCGGTGCGACGAGCACTACGCCGCCCTCGGCCTGCCCAAGGACGCGAGCACGTTCGTCCACAAGGTGCGGACGGAGATGGCGGACGCTCTTGCGACACTCGACCGCGGTCTCGCCCGCAACCCCTATGTCCGCATCCTCAAGCGCGGGGGCGGAACCATCTCGTTGACGCCGCTGGAGCGCCAGCCCGAGCCGATGGGCCTGGTCGCACTCAAAGGCGAGGTCACCCGGCGCTGGCCTATGACGAGCCTGCTCGATATGCTGAAGGAGGCCGACCTGCGGGTGGGCTTCACCGACGTCTTCCGCACCGTCACCGACCACGAGAACCTGCCCCGCTCCGTCCTGCAGCAGCGCCTGCTGCTGTGCCTAAACGGCATGGGCACCAACGCCGGCCTCAAGCGCATGGCATCCGGCCAGCAGGGGATCACCTACAAGGACCTGCTCTACGTCCGGCGTCGGTTCATCAACCGAGACGCCTTGCGCGAGGCGATCACCGTTGTCGTGAACGCCACCATGCGCGCCCGGAATCCCGCGATTTGGGGCGAAGGCACCACGGCCTGCGCCGCCGACAGCAAGCAGTTCGGCGCCTGGGACCAGAACCTGATGACCGAGTGGCACGCCCGATATGGCGGGCGCGGCGTTATGATTTATTGGCACGTCGAGCGGCGCAGCACCTGCATCTACTCGCAACTCAAGACCTGTTCCTCGTCAGAGGTGGCGGCCATGATCGAGGGCGTGCTGCGGCACTGCACCGACATGGAGGTGGACCGGACCTATGTGGACAGCCACGGGCAGTCCGAGGTTGCATTCAGTTTCTGCCGGCTCCTCGGCTTCCAGCTCCTGCCGCGACTGAAGGGCATCTACCGCCAGCGCCTTTACCGTCCCGTCACCGGAGCACCAGACGCCTACCCGGCCCTGCAGCTCGTCCTCACGCGCCCGATCGACTGGGCGCTGATCGAGCGCCAGTACGACCAGATGGTGAAGTATGCCACCGCGCTACGGCTCGGCACCGCGGCTACCGCCGACATCCTGCGCCGCTTCACCCGCGCCAACCTGCAACACCCGACCTATAAGGCCCTCGTCGAGCTTGGAAAAGCGCTGCGCACGGCGTTTGTTTGTCGCTACCTGAACAGCCTGGAACTCCGGCGCGAGATCCATGAGGGCCTAAACGTGGTCGAGAACTGGAATGCGGCCAACGACTTCATCCTGTACGGCCGCGGCGGCGAGATCGCCACCAACCGGCTGGAGGACCAGGAAGCAACCATGCTGTCCCTGCATCTGCTGCAGAACTGCATGATCTACGTGAACACGCTGATGATCCAGCGCGTGCTCAGCGAGCCGATCTGGACCGGGAGAATGGGTCCGGACGAACGGCGCGGAATGACGCCGCTGGCTTGGGGGCACGTCAACCCGTACGGGACGTTTCGCCTCGACATGAACACACGCCTGCCGCTGGACATGCCAGGGCTGAGCGCTGACTCACCGCAGCTTTCCTTGTTGAACGTGTGACTCTGACCGCCCGCGCCTACTTTGCGGTTCGCAGCACGAATGTTGGGTCGGCCCCAGGTAGTCAGCATAGCCGGCGATCCAGGCGGCATCGCGATGTGTCGTGTCCACTATCATCTCCCAGCAGCCAGGATGGCCGCCGGAGAAGGGTCACGAGGTTAGGCCGACGCCGCCAAGGATAGAACGAGCATGATCCCGCCGTACAGTCCATGCCCAGTCAGGCTCAGTCGGCACAATCCGGGACTCTGCATAAACGTGCTTATGCCGTGCTCGGCATAAGCACGTATCCTCAACCTACCCCGACCACGGCGCCGACGCGTTCCTGGCCGTCGCAATGATCGAGCAGGTCGACCACCCTCACCTCGCGTCGGTCGCGGCACCTCGGGCAGCCAACTATCAATGTCCACTCATGAAAGGCGCCGATTGCGCCCGCCAGGATGTTCAAGCGGCGCGTGCGGTTGCTGATGTTATAGCCCATACCGAGAGGTAAGCAGGAACATGACAAGAACACAAGACAAGCCTTTGCTGTCTTTGGGCTTGCCTACGTCGATGATACCGGGACCACGGTATGAGCCGAGTTAGCGTAGGATTGTCTTACTAACGTATTGTAGCACCGTATGACAATAAGACAAAGCACTTAGTCATACGTTCGCCGCTTCCGTGTGCCGATTAGATCGGCATCGGGCACCTCATACCCCGCCTCAGAGAACACACGGGCGATCAGCTTCCTCAGCCCACCTTCCGGCTCTGCGGCATGCGCCAGCGTACGCGCGAAAGACTTCGACGCCTTGAAGGACATCATCAGCGATGGTTCGGCCTTTGGTGCAGCAACCGGCGGCGGCGGCGCAGTTGGAGCGCAATATGCAGACTGGGGCGCGGTCGGGATCAGCTTGTTTGCCAGCGGCCCGATGGTGGCCGCAATCTGAGCGCTCGTCGGCCGCGCCTCCTCCGGCGGGTCTTCGATACGTTTCGGCTTGAACGCGCTCATGCCGCGTTCCTTTCCGGCTTGGCGGGAACGGATCGGAGCGCGACCAGCTCCTTGATCATATGCGCAGCCTGGTTTCCAACCTTTCCGGTGACGGGCACCCTCCCCGACAAGGAAAGCTTTCCAAACTCCGACAGGTCACTGAAATGCTGCTCGATGATCGGCAGTTTCACCGCTGCCAAATCACCGAGAACAGCGCGCTCGACTAGACCGCGCGGGTTCCAGCGAGATCGGACGACGCGAAGCTGTATCTTTCGGTTCCCAGCCTTTCCAAATGCCTGCACCTGGCGCGCCGTGCGCATAGCCTCGCTGGCACTTGCCCGGTCTGGCATCACCGGAATAAGCACCAGGTCGGCGGTCCCGGCGGCGAAGGCGGCCGTGGTGTTGCCAAAGCCAGCCGTGTCGATCAAGACGACGTCGAACACCTCGGCCTTGGCCTGTGCCAAATCGACGATCTCCTCCTGCCGAATTTCGCAAGAACAATCGATCGGCGGACCCTCATAGAGCTTGTGCCACTGGGAATAACAGGCATTCGGGTCAGCATCGATGACCGCAACGTTATATCCGGCTTCTGCCAGATTGCCGCTCAGAATCATGACGATCGAGCTCTTGGAGCATCCGCCCTTGCT
>JAABUO010001532.1_pt1 | contig 29963 bp, 37 predicted proteins | sample 5559291 | NCBI WGS metagenome assembly JAABUO01 (sample SAMN10711878, study PRJNA513372) | rock metagenome | isolation source: Antarctica rocks | place: Antarctica: Victoria Land, Finger Mt sud | reverse complement strand
GTTTGACTGGTGCAATAGGTCATCATCATATCGTCATACCTGCCTCCTGTCTAGCTCATGGTATAGCTTCACGGGTACGTTCGAGGTATGAGGAAGGGGCCTTTGGCAGGCGTTACACCTAGAAGTCGGGGCCTTCTGCTGCGCAGTGTGACTGAGACCGTCCGAGCATTCAAGTGTGCCATTTTGTATGCATTTTACCATCGCGGTCATTGACTGCATTAAAGCCAAACGACCGGGCCCTCCGAGGGGCTGCCTCCAAGGATCTGCTGCTGACTGTCAGAAGACTACGCCGCCCACAACCCCGGTCAAGCTGAGCTCAATGGAGTATAGGCTACCAGCTTTATACATAGAGAGGGTGTGCGCCTGAGCGGCAAGGATATACATCACCTAGCTTGCAAGCGATCAGCTACGCACAAATTCAGAATCACGAAACTAGGGGAGAAGTCGATGATTAAAGGGGTGCTGCAGTTACATAGTCTTTTGCTTAAGTGCATGAACCCCGATCTCGTCTGCAGCACTGTCAGACGCTGTGTCAGCACACCAGCGAATGCCAAATCTCTGACCAAGTACATGCTGCTTGTGGGCTCGCTGTCAGGGGGTGTATGGCATCTTGCAAAAGGCTCATGTGACTGTGCAAGACGCTAACGGGGGCGCGAGCTTGTAAACCTGCCGCATCAGCTGCCTGATATCCTCGGGTCATGCGGCAAGGTCTTGGTGCCTGCCCCTAGTATGGTACGCTTCTGGGGCAGAGCCAATCGCAACTCAGCACCCCGAAAACGCTCTGTAGCCTGCTCCTTCTGGCCTTTTGACCGACACAAGAAGTCCAATCCTGACAATTATCGCGCCAGCGAGCCCAGTGAGGTACACCTCGATGAACAAAGCTGCTGCCTAACCTCTCACCTCTGCTTTGTACTGCTGTCACTTACCAATATAACTTTGAGTGTTTACAGACACACAGCAAGCGCTCGCTGCGCTCCAGCAGTAAGTCGCACAGCAGAAAGCGGCAAGTTGACAGTGACTTGATAGACTCAGTTGTCAATGACAGGGATCTTAGCCACCTCAGCTTTAGCAGACCAGCACCCCAATCCACCCCAGCTATTCGAGAGCTTCTTGCCAAGGTAAACATCCGCTGGTGTGCCTACCGCAAGTTACGTATCACGAGGGCTTGTTTGCATTGTACCACTGTATGCCCTTTGACCCAGCTGCATGCTGCTTCTCCACATGGGAGGACAGACCTCTCTTGGCTTGTCACAGCACAGCCACTTAATGCAGCAAAGTGCACATGGCAGCTCAATGCCTTATCAAAAGCTGCTGTTCCTGTACTGTACATATTGAACCAGGGGCATAGCACTGCAGCGTTTACGCCACAGTTCTGCAACCACTCACAATGAGCATTGCCTCAGCTTTGCCTCACGCTAACTCTGCCTTGTCGTGCACACATGTGCTCCACCTTGTAACACAGCTTAGGTCATGAACACCAAGGTGCCACTGCATAGGCCTGCATCCAGGCTGCGCAGTAGTCCTTTTAAATTTTGATGTTTTGGCTTGGATCTCTCAGTGTAGAGATACTCAGATCAGGATCTTGTGAAGCTCAGCACATGCCCCCTTCACTGAGCCACATGCACTGCATCATTTGCAAACAATGGAGCCCAATCTGCTCAGCTGCTGTCATCAACCTGGCTGTAACTCAATATGTCGCTGTCAGTTCTATAACGTCTGCTCCAATGGCTGCAGATTGATGACTGGGAATTCAACATCTTTGAGCTGGACAAGCTAACACAGGGGAGGGCGCTGTACACTGTGTGCATGACACTCATGGAAAATGAAGGCTTGCTGGTAAGACAATGCATGCTGTTGCTTCTGCTTCTGCCTTGGCTCCAGATTCACTCTTATCATGACAGATATGGTTCACGTTGATTTTGATGGCTCAGTCTGTTTTGTGATCTGGCTGTTGACAGTCAGCTCTTTTTCTTGGCCAGACAACTGACCTCATTGATTTTGACCTGATGGCGGCTTTTGGCATTAGCTCGACAAGGTTTCTGTCTAATATTGCCCACATAAAGTCCAAGGCTGTTGGGCTGTTGTTCTGTCAATCACTTGCTCAATCTACACCCTGAGCACGTCCAGCGATTAGTGGTCAGCAGACAGCAAGCAGAAAGCACAGTGCATGCCTTTAGCTTTCATGTGGTCCTTCTGATTGCAACCTTTGCCCTTCGTTCTGCATGTTTACCTTGTAAGTGTTCCCACAGAGTTTGCCATCAACGCAGGAGCCAGACTGGGTGATCAGCCGGCAGAAGGCAGAGCGCTTCTTTGTGGCAGTGGAAGCAACATACAGAGGAGACAACTCCTACCACAACAGCGTGCATGCAGCAGATGTGGCTCAGGCAGCCATGATCATCCTCAAGGCTGGCCAGAGCTCTGTGGCCTTCAGCAAGCTGGAGGTGTTCAGCCTGATCTGTGCAGCAGCAGTACATGATTTGGGTCACCCAGGCTACACAAACGACTTTCTCATCAACACAGCGCATCCCAACGCGATCGTGTACAATGACAGGTCAGTGAATGAGAACTTCCATGTCAGCAGCGCCTTCAGGATCGTCTCCCAGTCAGAGGACACCAATATCTTCTCAGGACTATCCAGGGCTGACTATGTGCAGGTCAGCAACTCCAAATCATCTCTGCATTTTCAGCAGTCGGTAGTTGCCGATGCTTAGTAAAGCCTTCAGTACTAAATGCTTGCTCAAGGCTTTGTGCAGCCTGTCTGATCATCCTGTGCATCAAGTGCATGCCAGCAATGCACTCAGTTTGCTGCTTTCAGTCATGTGATCTACAGCACAAGAGTAACAGTACTGCTCACATGGCCACACTATTGGCAGCATAGATGAACGAGCCAGCATACTTGCTGTCATTACTTCATCACCTGGGAACCTGTATAAAGGGTGATTGTGTGTGGGCGCTACAGTATGCTTCAGCATGTAACTATCACACATGTCGAGCCTAAAGAAGCCATGCTGAACCTGAGCTGGTGCTGAAATGTACAGCCTTGTCCACAGGCATTGCATTCCTCCCTTGAACACACTTCTTTGTGCTACAGGCCAGGAGGCTGATCGTGAATGCAGTGCTGGCAACAGACATGACGCAGCACATGAGGCTGTTAGATGCATTCAGCGAGGGCCGGTCAGAGCAGCCTAATCTGGCGGCCTGGGGCGACAGTGACGTGCTGCTGCAGCTGGTGCTGCACACCGCTGACTTGTGCAATCCTTGCCGCCCGCTGCTGTTCAGCATCAAGTGGGGCGAGCTCATCTGCTGTGAGTTCTTGGAACAGGTGACGCTTCTGTGCACCTGCGAATCATTCATTCTGTCAGACGGTTCATTCTGCAGATGTACAGTCATCTTAAAATGCAACTACTGCACTTGTCCCAAAAAAACTTTGTCACTGTATCAAGATGTCACCGTATAGTAAGCACATGTCGATGTGATACTCAACAATACTGTTGATCCAATGGGATCAGGAGCATCAAAACCCGCAGATCAGGCATGTGATCCTAAGCTGATCTGCAAAACTTGGCAAAGGAATGGTTTCACTGGTTTCGGAAACGAATTTGCACGAGCACAGGCCTGTAATCTCTGATTCTTATGGCTAACATCATTGCCACTGTACTGAAGCGATCTCAAGTTCAGAAGAGCGATTCCAAACATTTCAGTTGTAGTGCAATTGCTTCCATGTTGAATGTCATTATAATGGAAGATGAGTGTACCTGTCTAGTGCATGATGTGCTGTGAGGCATGCCAAGGCAACTTGTCACGTGGCAGAGGAGTGTGCATGCACAGGGGGATGAAGAGGCAAAGCTGCAGTTGCCAGTGACGCCCATGTGCGACCGAAGAAGTGTGATCGTCTCCACAAATCAGCTGCGTTTTATCCAATTCTTGCTCAAGGTGATGCAAGATACATGTTGCACAGTCTGCTTGGCAATTGTTTGAGTCAGTATGGCTTTGTATGGAATGGAGCATCTTCCGCATAAGCACTCTGTTTGCAATGAACTGCAGCATGCCGTCAGTTCTTAGTGCAGCCCTTTATGAACACCATGTACACCAGTATGAATGCATTTGTCATATGATTGCACCTCTTGTTAAATGTATGTGATGCATCAACCACACGCAGGTTATCAGGTGTGGTTGGGTCTTGTTTTACATCTTCGTGCCGTGCACACACACACGCACCACCACCATTAATCTGCCTCTCCTGCCCACTATGTGCTGCGTCGTCAAAAAATGCTTCCCAAATGTACATGTGTGCAAGAGCATTGCATGTGCTTTTCATGGATCAACGGTTTTAGTGGAAAAATGAAAGGGTAACATCAGGTGTGATGCAGTGATCTGGTTGCTGGCATGCACAAAATGTGTAATTGTGAAGGGCAAAGTTTTGACAATGTGTGTGCTGTTGTAGCCAACTTTACAAGTATGCCGCCCCATTCTTGGAGCGGCATTCCACGACATGATCCTGCAACATCTGTCACAGGTATGGGTTGCTGTCTGTGACCTAGCATGTGATGTCTACATGCTGCCCAACAATCTGTTTCAGTGAACAAGCAACCGTTTGCTGTCCTTTTATTGTTCAGGGCAACTCATGCACAGCGTTGCATCCTGAGAGGCTTGTGGTCTTTATACTCATGTAGAGCTTGGGTAATGTTGCAGACAGAAGTGCATTGGAATGAGCATGAGCGGCTGGTGCTGAGTGGTGACACAAGGGTGAAACCGCACGATGGCTGGTGGTGATGCAGATCAAGATGCTGCTAAATCTTTCATTGTTTGTTGCCGATGGATGAATGAATCACACCTGCATACATGACAGTCCTTTTGTTGGGGTCAGCATGGTCTTTTGATTTTTAAGCTACATTTGTGTGTAGGCAGCCTAGTTGCAGCGCTGATAAGCACATCATTTGACGCTGATCTGGTTGTTGTTCAAACAACATACGCTAGATAGGTCTGCCTGATGGCAAGGGACATCCTCACACTGAACAATCTTCAGCTATTAGTCACGACTATCAGTGTCCCAGTCAATGGCAGTTAACCACCGAATGAATGCTTGGACCATGCTCCACACGAGGCTTGCAAAGTGTACATGTTTGGCAACTGCCTCATGTTCATCATGACCTTGTTTCGCTTAATCTAACTGGCTTGCACGAGAGTCATAAGCACTGACGGGCATTGATGGAGTACAGATGTATCACTAGGGCAGCCTTGACGCGAGTGCAAACCAATCGATATTCACCAGTGGTGCATCTGCCTCCTGCCAATCTTGATCCAATCGCATCGCATCGCATTCATTATCTGCTGTTACAAGGCATGCCACGCATTCTGCAGGCCCACAAACAGCAGCTGAGCATATGAAAAAGCTTACAGCATTTGCATGGCAAGCATGTCGGCCGTTTGGCATGCAAGGCATGCAAGGCATACAAGCATGCAAGGTGTAACAAGCTTCACACTGGTTCACTTGCCTCATCAAGCATGCAGCAACCTAAGTCCTCAAATAAACTAAATAGCAGCATTGAAATGATCACATGGAACATCAATCACACAACCCTGGCAACCCTGGCAAAGACCTGATCCTGACAAGCTCATATGGTATTCAATCTTGATTGCTGGCTCTCACAGCCTAGCAAACCTAAGGTGCACTTTGCTCAACGGCATATCACAGCCTCAAACACCTACCTTGACGGCTCAGCAGTCCTTGACGAATCCTGCTGTCTGCTATGCTGGGAAAGGCAACATCACACATCAGCTGCTGACAGCGGTGACCTCACATCTGTGACTGTGCAGTTCCATCCTGATCAAGAATGGTACAGATTGCTGCCAGGACTCAACATCAGCTCTGAATGCATACTGTGGAGTACACCACTGCCTGGCGAGACTGCTTTCATGCAGCACCAGTCTCCTTGTGATTCTGGTGAGCTGTCACCCTAGAATTGGAGGTCTGTCATGCTGAGGTCATGAGCCATTGTAGCTGATGCTAGGCTGCGTGCCTCTGGCACTGCCTGATCCAGTCTTCCATCATCTTCCTTTTCAGCTGCATCTGTGGCATGCAGTGATGGTGTGGATGCAGCTGTGGGAAAGGTCTCATCAGCAGTGGCAGGTGGCGGAGCTGTTGTGGTGTCACCATTAGCCAGGGCACAATCAAGGTGGGCAGGGCTGGTGTCAGCTGCCCCAGCTGTGATTGCCTCATACTGGACTGTGGTGCAGTTCAGCTGAGTAATGGCAAGGCTGCCTGAAGCTTTGGCTGCAGCAGGCTGAGATGCAGCAGCATCAACCTGAGCAGTGGCAGTAGTGGCAGCAGCTCTGATGTTGTCCGAAGCCGCAGCTATCTCTGATGTAGCAAGCTGCCGCAGAGCTGAGTTGAGAGCCTGAGCTGGGTTGTCATCATCATCCTCAGCAATGGACATGCATCCCTGAGCTGAGAGGAAGCCTGTATGAGGTGTATCAGTTGATTCGGGGTGAGTCTGAGCTGCAGCCAAATCATCCCCAGCTGTGGTACCCTTGGCTGCTGGATGATCATTGACAGCTGAGGTGGGGTCACCATGCTCAGGCATGGCATGACCACCCACAAGTGCAGCGCCTGGAGATGCAGCCGTGTTATTGCTGACCCTGGGTGCAGCAGGGCCTAGTCATGCTTGGTCCAAAGCAGATTTGGTGCAACCGCTTTGAGCTGTGGAACTATCACCTTCAGCTATGGCACGACTACCTTCAGCTTTAGCACGACCACCTTCAGCTATGGCACAACCATCTTCAGCTGTGGCACTACCATCTTCAGCTATGGCACAAACACCTTCAGCTATAGTAGACCCAGCTTGGGGTGTGACATAAACTCCTGCAGCTTTGGGCCTGCTGCCTGTGTGTATGGCAGGGGTGTGCTCAGCTACCACCACTCCCAATCTAGCTCTGAACCCATCTTGAGTGTTTGTCAGCATGCTGCTGCTCAGCTGAACAACAGGTCCGGGCAGCGTTGCGCGTGGCCGATCTGAAAACAGGGCCTTGGCACCAACACCTGCAGCATTATACTGTATACGCAGATGCTATACAGAAACTGTCTAATGTCAAGCCTTAGAGCTTCCTGAGCAAAAAAACCGTTGCAAGCCATGCAAGCTGTACAGTAACCAGATCACAAGCATCAGCTTAGTATAGACACCTTCCAGTGGAGCAGCTGGAAGTCTGTCTGCTGTGATCTGTCTGACTTAAATCTGTCATGTGAGACAAACTTTGGCAGACACAGCACCATCTGCCCAGCAATACTATACAGAGCAATCACAAGAAAGCAACATTGAAATCAGCAATTTTACTGTAGCTTGTGTCGACTTGCAGTCCTTGCTTTGTCCGCCATGAGCTTTGTACCTGGATAGCCGGACTCCAATCTGATTGCTAATTCGTTGTTTGTGTCTTGAAGCAGTTGCCTCAAAGCACTGTGATGATGGCCTCCTCCCAACAAGCCCTTTCGCAAGGCATCCTGGCCTGCCCTTGTCAAATCTGTGGACTCTGACAGATGTCTCTGACAGCCTGAGCTGCTACTCACTGCTGCTGCTGGCAACATTTGGATTGCCTCTGGGACAGCCGTCATGTGGCTGCTGCCAGCTGCCATCAGAGCTTCTGTATTGATTGTCAAGTCAGCTGCTGATGACTCATCTTGGCTGCTGTCGGCTGCCATGGAAGCTTCTGCGGCTGGTCTTATTGGCAACGAATTAGCCATGCTGCTGTCAGCTGCCGGCTCAGCTGCTGTCCCTGGTTGCATTCTGACTGTCAATGACTCAGCTGTGGCCAAGGGAGGGCAAATTTGAAACAGGTGAGGGTATCTGTCTTTGATATGCCGGGCTGTGAGCTGCTCAGTTGACTCACTTGACTGGTCGACCTCATCTGACACACAGACAGACAGAAATGGAATGCCCATTGTGTCTGGCCTAATTTGCTCAGGCTCAAGAGCAGCATCTGGGCTGCGTGCTGATGTGTCATGCTGATGTGTGACGTCTGGACGTGACATGGGCTTTGCCACTCCACTGCTCATACTCTGTGCATGCTGAGCAGCAGGTCCAAATTTGAGTGCACCTGCCTGCTGTGCATGCTGGGAGAGCATGTGAGGCCTGACAAGAATCTGGCTTGTGCTGCAGCCAGACTCAGTCATCAGCTCATCACCGCTGTCATCTGAGGAAGAGCTCAGATCACCCTTGGGATCATCCCATGACTCTGAGTCTGACACCTGCAGCCTAGCTGGTGCTGATGCCAACCAAGTGCCCTTGCTGGAGGGGCTGTTTGCATCAGCCCTGACAGCCACTGTATGTGCAGCTGTGCACAGTGCTGACACAGTGCTCATGCAACTGACAGACTCATGGTTTGCCAACATACATTCTGATTCAGGTCTGTACCTGCATGTAGAATGTCATAGCAACTGACCCAGGCTTTTGTTGAGTGAAGTCAACCTGAGATTTTTTTAACCCATATTCATGTTCAGGAAGCTGTTGAGCACACTAAGAATATGTGTCTCAAGTATGGCAAGAGGTCTTGGCAGCAGAACAGGCAGTGATTGACATGAACGCATCGATTCCAAACACAGGGGCCAAAAGAGGTACCACTCTTGGCTCTGTAAGTAGGCCACTCGTATTGTCAAGAAGCGTTGCTAAGCATCACAAGCATTTTCACCAGTGCATCATCAGCCACCATAGTCAAGCACCACATGTGCTTGGCATGGCTATGATGAATGTCCATAGGCTTTTCCTTGACAAGAGATGACTGATACAGCTGTGAGCTTCACCTGTTCTGCTTCTTCTTCACAGCACCTGGTGATGGTGAGCTGGCAGATAAGGCGGCCCTGAGGGCAGCAGCCCTTGGGCGACTGCCTTCTGCCCCAGTCATGCCAGCCTGCAAGCACGATGAGTTGATCATTCCAATTGCACACAACATGCAGCAAGCGTTGGTTGTATAGATCATCTTTGCAAGATGAGCGCTCAGACGCCATCATGACAGGCAGTCAGGACTGCATGCATACAAACAGAGGATTCCCTGCTGTAGAGAGAGCTCTGGCAACATCTTTCTCGATGTCAGCAGGCTGTCCTGGGCTCTCATATGATTGGCACAATGGACCAGCGAGCAAGCTTCTTCGGCCAGCAAGCTGAGAATGCTTTGGCACTTTGTGCATCATGTGCTTTGTCACTTTGTGCACACTGCACTCTGGCACTTTATGCATCATGTGTTGTGGTGCTTGTGCCAGCCAGGCCTGCCCAGGATGCAGCTATGCACCAAGGCCACAGCAGACTTGCCTGGCTGCTATGCTGAGCTGCCATGTCTGCCTCTGGGCCGCCCCTCTGCTCAGCTTGCTTCTCCTTGGCGCGAGAGAGATATTCCTGCCAGCGCCTGTCTAACAGGTGAGTAGACTGTGTCGACTTCTGCTGTCCAACAGACTGGGTAGACAGTGGCTGAGTCCTGTGGGCCTGCTTGTTCCCTGGCAAGCAAAGCAGCTGCCCATGGCTCCAGAGACTATGACTGCTGTCCAGCTTCTGCACAGGCCTTGCCCCTAACCTTTGCTGTGTCCTTGGAGACGCAGACAGCCCTGCTCCAGAGCGTAAAGGCCTCTTGGTGGTGGCTTTCTTGTGCATGTGTCTCCCACCTACGCCTTGGATGTGTCGCACTGGCGATGTGAACAGGCTTGTTGCTGCATTGGCAGCACATGGACTGCCTGACTGATTCGCTCCGGCCCTCAGCGGCTTCACTGGACTGCCCCCAGCCCTTGTTGCTGTATACAAGCTGACTGCTGTGTCATCATTGACATCACGCCCAACTGCAGCAATGTGGGTTGCTGCTGCTGCTGCTGCACGTGGGTTCCTAGCTAGACGGAAACCATCTGGTGGAGCAGTCTTGGCCGGGTGCGTGCAAGGTGAGGTGGTGGAGACTGCTGTGCCTTGTGCTCTGGAAGGGGACGCATTTTTGTGTCTCCTGAGAAAGGCAACATTGCTGTCATACACCCACGTGTCTGTTGCAGTTGATCAGATCCAGACACAGACACAGACACAGAGACAGACAGACAGACAGAGACACACACACACAGGCATGCACAGTTGCATATTTGGCGTTCCTGGAGTTTCAACTCAAGTGCAACTCTACATTCTACAACCTGGTCAGACATACACTAGTAAGTTCTGTGGCTGAGTGCCGAGTGCTGATTAATGAGTGTCAGCCGTATAACTGACTACAGGGCGCTCAAGCCACAATACACGTTTCAGTACAGCACATTGGTAACAATTGTTGCTGAGTGCTCATGACCTGCTTTGCAGGGCCCTCAAGCCACTACACAAACTTCAGCGCAGGACTCAGGTGGCTGCATGTTCACCTTTTGAGCGCCCTAGCCTGTAGTGCTGCATCAACACTGTCAGAAGTGAAGCTGCCGCTGCAAGAGCTGTGAGGGGAGCAATCCGAGTCAGTGTCTGTGCATGCTGGGCTGCAATCATCCCCAGCCTGGTCCCCAGCCTTGGGGCCGTCTGCTGTTCTGCCCCTGGGAGTGTGTGCCTGACTGCCCTTGATGCTTGCAAGGGCTTGGCCAGGGCTGTTCGCATGCATTTTGGCCTGAGTGGAAGCAGTGCCAGGCCTGCTGCAGGCAGCCCTAAGGCCATCTCCGGCCATCTTGAGGCGTCTCACATCTGCTAGCAAGTCTGCTACTGATGCAGTGCGCCCTGCACAAGCAACACACAAACTAGTGTCGACAAAGCCTGAAACATATGCCACATTGATATGATCACATGACTATATGAATAAATTATACAATTACAATAAAATACATGCAACACTTTATACAAAGCATATAGAGAGCATGGCTGCTCAGACTGACGCTCAGGCTGGGGTAAACTCACTGATGTATCAAAGAGTCTATGTGTAGTAATGCCAACATGGAAGACCTGCTACTAGCTGTCTCTCACAGCATCAGGCAGACCACAAGTCTAACCGCAAGTATGTAGAGCATGATGCTACCAGCTGTTGCTTTCTGCTCGCTCTTGTGCATGTACAGGTTGCAGCTGTACAGGAGTCAATCAGGGCTCTCACCATCAAGAATAGCGTGACTGAGCTCCTCAGGTTGCCCGTGCATGTCTTCAGGGACCAGGCAAGCCTGGGCCAGATCTAAGACTGGGGTCACTGCAGGGCAGTTGGGCTGTTGTGCCCTGTCCTGTGGAGCAGCCCCTTCCAATGCATGCATGACGTGTCCTCCAGGGATATTTGGTGCAGCCCTGACCAACTCAGCAGGGCTGTGCATTGGTCTTGGCTCATGGTCCTGTTCCACGCCCGGCTTTGGGGGGCTTCTGAAAGCTGCAAATCCAGACATGTCAAGAAAGCAAAGGGGGGGGGGCAAAAACACTACACCTTTCGGCAACATTTCATGAAAATTCCGAGGGTGAGGTGTGTTCCCTGTGCCAGGCATGTCAATGTGTGTGATGCATTGAAATGGGAGATCATCACCCTGTTACACTCTGACATGTGCACTGTGGAGATGTTGTTGTCCAGATAGATATGGGCATAAGCCCAGCAGCATGGCCTGATAACTACAAGGCAGTCAGTCATGACTGGCAGTATCTGTGTGTGCAGCATCAGAGTTTCCTGTCTGAGGTATGGTACCTCTTGCAACCCTGCAACGTGGACTGCAGCTATGCCTTGGAGGACTGTCAGCCTCAGCTGAGGAGCGCTGATGCCTTGATGCACCCCTGGGGCTCTGCCAACTGCCCTCATGCAGCTGTACCAAGGGCTTGTGCTGGAAACAGCCCTCCTGCTGACTCAGGGCAGAGAGGGGCCGCTGATGCTGGGTTAGGTTGTGGCGGCTAGGGTCTGATAGCTTTGATGATGTCAATGCTTTCTGATCATTTTCCCTGGCTTGCCACTTCTGCCTCAAGCGGTCTAGCTCCCTGCAAGCGTGTAGCGGCACCTTTACAGATGATCTTACAACTATATCAAAGGAGAGAATAAGGGCTCCAGCTTCAGCTGCAGTGCTTGCAAAGTGTACCATTGGGTGCTATATGAGAAAACATATATACATCTCAGCACAAAAATCTAAAACCTAGGAGACCTCATCCTGAAGATCCATAGATTGCCGTTATATATGTTGCATATGTTGTTGTATATGTTGCATGAAACTCAAAGTGGCCATGTGCAGCTGCCAAGCTTAGTTGAGCACACTAAGCAATGTGCCTTGGCACAGGAAAGCTTTGTCTGTACAAAGAGTGATCTTAACACATGTTGGGCATACATGGGCAGGGAGTTCCTATCCTGGTGTTCGTTGTTGTGTGTTTGTGTTATGCTGCACTGATGTGCACTTGTGCCCATCCATGTGATTTGAAATGCTTGGTCATAGTCTGCAGGTAAGGCAAGACTAGGCAGAGTGATGTATGATGTAATGCCTGGTGATGCCACATGATGAGTATTGATGCTGGCAATGCAAGCAAAACAGCCATCCAGTCACATCAATCCAGCATGAGCTGGATGGGCGTACCTAGAGAAGTCTGACTGCCTCAGTGGAAGACAAACTGTGCCAGCAGCTGACAAAGAACCAGAATTGGCACTCATGACAACACCTGGGCTGTTCACCCCAGCTCTGACATCAGCATCACTTCCGTGAACTGCATGTGCAGCATCACCCTGGGAAAGTGGTGAAGTGCTCAACACAGAAAGCCGTGGTGGTCCAGCTTCTAACAAGGCACTGCCAAACAGCCCTGCCGCCCCTGCCCTGGCTCCTGTGCTATCGGCATGGGAATTGGCACTGGCTGTCTGAGCTGCTGAAAGTGCGTTTGTGCTGAGTTTCTTGGCAGGCACTCTCTTGGGTGAGTCAGGCAGCACAACCGAGACACTGCTGTTGTTCCCTATCTTGGTGGATCTGTGTCCACTCAAGGGAGTAGACGACAGCAGACCCCCTCTGAGCTGTTCTATGCTGCTCATGGACATCCCAGCAAGAGCCATGAGGTCTGTAGTGCGACCATCAGTAGGCCTGGCGCTGCCATGCTGCAGGCCACTGAAGCCTGATGGTCCTGGAGCAATGTGCCTAAATGCTGCCGGAGCTTCTGGGAGGTTCATGCTGATGTGGGCAAGACTGTCCCTTGCTGCCTGACCCGGCCTTGCTCCAGCTGGCGTGACTGCATGCGTCTGCAGTCTGCTGTGGATGGAAGACATGCTGCGCTTGGGGCCTGACAGGACTGATTGAGCAAGGCCGTCCAAGCTGTGTCTTGTTGAGAGGCCTGCAAATGCTGCTGGCTGTGCAGCAGCTCCAGCAGCAGTTCCAGCAACAGTTCCAGCAGCAGCAGCAGCAGCAGTAGTATCAACAGAAGCTGTAGTGAAAGAGGTGGGTGCAAATGGAGGGCGGGCATCCTTGCTCACTCCAACTCTGTTGTTCTCCTGCATAACAGGCACGCAATTGGAGTTGGAGCTTCACAGTGCTGGGACAGTGCATAAGGCCATATAGTCATGCATAATCCCAATTGCTGCTGGGATTGTTAGTCACACCGGAAATGGTGCCACACTTTACCTGATCAGGCTGCCCATGATGACGTGCTGAAACACTGCAGTTCACTGCTGGCTGTGGGGGTCTCCCCCCCACTGACATGGACTTTGACAACCCCCTGCTGGCTGACAAAGACCGTGTGCAGGTTGAAGCAGAGGGCATGCCAAGGGAAGCGGAAGGAAGGGAGTCTGAGCCTCTGGTGGACTTGACAGAAGGCACACTCAACAGGAGGGGGGGTCTGCCTGCAGGAAGTGATGGTGAGGGGCAGGGGAGGCTGCGAGCAGACCTTGGCTGCTCCACTGCCTCTGGTTTGCAGTGTGAGCTACCTGCAACTGCACAGATGCCCACTTCATGACGATGTGATATACAGCTATGATGGCAAGTCAATCTTGCTGGTGCCAATGAAAGAGGCAATTTGCATTGCCATTGGAAAGGTAGCAGCAGAGAAGAGGTTTTGGTGGCCTGCTGACTCTTGTATGTTTTAAACAGCCCTGTGATATAAGTCACCTCTGGGCGTGTACTGTTTTCAACAACATTCAGGATGACACAGTGTGTGCCAAGCAAGAAACTGATCAAAATTTTCTCCTGCCAGTAGGTTTGCAGCCTCAGTGCCATATAATTGCCTGCATTATTGCTCATGAAAGCTGCTGTCTGGCTGCTCATTCAACTTGGGAGCTTGCATGTTAGGCTTTTCTGAGATCAGTATATGTCGAGCAATGCACAACAGCATTTGCACGCATTGCAGGGCATCTTTGAGATTGAAGACAGAAGACATTGACATACCAGTTGTGCCTGACATCAGTGTTCCTGAGCTGCCTTTGCGCGTACAGCCACTAAGTGCTTGAGCAGGAGACAACCTTTTGCCAAAGTATGGGGAAGCTGTTATCTTGGATGTTGTCTTGGCATGGTGTGGTGGCAAAGGAGGTGGCAAACCTTGAGCCGGTGCCATGTCTGCAGGATGCCCCTGGCGCAGGCCTCCTCGCTGACTGCCATTGGCTCCTGGCTTGCTGTCTGTTTTCTGTGCCTGCTGCTTGCCTGTTCTTTCAGGATCTGCATGTATCCTAGTTCAACCCGGCGGCTTTGCAGACACAAAGCAAGCGCATGCAGTCATGACGCTTGTATTACCTGAGGGCAGAGTTTTCTGTAATGACTTTGGGTTGTAACTTGCTTCTGCAAGCTCAGCGCTTCTCCTGCATATGCTGGTGTGCCCATTAGCAAACCCTGGACCTGGAGACTTCGTTGATGATGTCTTTTTGTACACCTTGTGAGCAGCACGTTTCTTCTGGCTGCAAAGCAGGCCTTGACTGCTTTGAAAGGTCCCCTTGCAGTGCTGGTCCAAGTATGCATCAAGCACATCCGTGGCGTTCGGTGACTTGCTGATTGGGCTGGGTCGCATCTGTGTTGTCTAAAGCTATTCAGATAACTTGGGTGGCCAACGAGCAGCTGTATGTCGCACAGCGCTCGTCAGGTAGTCCAGTTTCGTGCCTTGTTCGTTGTTATGCCATGTGACGGTCAAGTTAGCAGACACCTCTGCTACGTCGTAGAGTTGTGATGCTGTACTTATTGGTTGTCGCTTGCTGCTAATGTTCCAAGCTATATGCCTGACCCCATTGTGCCTGACCCCATTGTGCCTTGAGCTGTCGAAATTAAAGCCGAAAGCAATTTAATCGACCACGTGATAGTTCAGCCGAGTATCTGACATCAGACTTCCTGCAGCATTGAATGAATTGTTTCATTTAGGCTAGGCTAGAATTTCCAGTCATTGACTGTTGACTTCCCTGATCATCAGGGCCCAATGGAACCCAAACGCAAAAAATACCAGTGAAAGTGAACCTGAGATGTTATGCAATGTTCATATCTTATCAGGTTGTGTGTGGCGTCTCAGGTCGATATACACTAGTGTTCTCAGAGTGTGCAACTGTACGAGTGTGTGTGCCAAGATAACGACACATCTTGACATACCTTCCCGCTAAATCTGGATGAAGAAGATGCCCACCGCCAGGGCCTTCCTCCCCAGGGCCATCTTCCTCAATGCAATCTAGTCAGATCAAATCAGTAAAAGGCAAAGTACTGCAGGCACTAATGGTCGGAGTTTAAGGGAGCAACACTACAGAGCTTACACGTTTTTATCATCATCATCGTCTCCTGCTGCACGCCCCTGGGCCTTCTGAAAGGTCATTGGCGGAAGCGCAGGCTGTTGTGCGTGCTCGCGACATAAGGCTTAGCTTACGGTCACAGCGAAAACGATGGCTGACCTTGGTATTGCTAGGCAAACAACTGCCTTTTACCGCACCAGTACCGGCGCACGTCATCAAAGAGCCCGTGCGAGCACCCACACACACCGTGCAAGACGTCAACATAATGCTCAAGCACCCCGTGCCAGTAGAGATCCTGAGTGCACTCCTTCCCCGGTTCTTCCTGCAGCAAGTCCAGCTACGCAAGACATCGGGCCAAGGGTTTGTGATACTTGGCTTCGGGCTCTTTTGCTCACGTGGCTCGCATGGAAAATGACAACAGTCGACTTTGTTCGCTACAGGAACACTTAAGCGATCCTTCAGCTGTGTCTCAGCAGACAGTCCAAGAGTCAGCAACCAGTCACAGGCCTCTTCCAGCAGCAGCGGTTTTTGCTGCGCTGGTAAGCGCTTTACCGTCTCTATGCATGGTTGCCCTTGCTGACATGCTGCAACCCAATTTGCAGGTGCTGACAGTCACATTTTCTGCTGCAGCGCCTTACACATGTCTTCAGGATCATTGCCCATGTGACAACACACCTGGTTTTGGACATCAGACGTGGCCTTTTCAGGAAAGCACAACAGACCCAGCAAGGTCTCACACAAGCTCAGCAGACCATTCAGCAGGTTGTGGAGCAGCCTGCTCAGACCATGTCACAGGCTGAGGCAGAACTCAAGGCAGCCTGGGCTAGGTTGCAGCAGCATGCTGTTGCTGGTGGTGAAGCGTTGATGAAGATGCTGCATAGCTTGGACAAGCCAAGCATCACTCTAGACAAGAAGTGGGCGGACATGCAAGAACAGCTAGCTGGCAACAAAGATGTCAGGTGAGAGACCTGCTGACTGTTCAACAAGGTGACAGGCCTGCAACACAGTCGAGCCATACATCTGCAGAAGGCTGGCTTGCATGTTTTGCCAGGTGTGAAGGCTGTTGAGCTATGTTGCACCAACCTGCTTGTGTTAGTCCGAGCTCTGTGTTGCCACTGCAGTGATAGATTGCAAACGCTTTTTACATCAAGTATGGAGTCTACAAAGACCGTGGCAGCCATGCTGGCTCAGAGTGGGGGCTCTGTACAGCAGAGCTATTGGACCAGCCCTCAGACTCAGCAAGTTATTGAGCAAGAGGAAGAGTTGCGCAGTGTTGTGTTTGCTCAGATGCTGGGTGCTACGAGCTGATATAGTCATGGGACAGTTCGTTGAGGCAACATAAATACCATTTCGTGGCTTGCAGTGATCGTGAGTGTTCTTTTTCAGTGTTTCAGACGTCTTCAGCTGACCTGCAACAGCAGCTGCTCAGAGAGGCAAGAGAGTAGGCAGCATTGGCTCATGTATTAAAAGTAACATATAGGTACCAAGTAGTGAATGTACCTGATCTGAATATCTGTCTGCCCTACCATTGTGTTCTGGATGATTGGTACAGGATTTGTATGTAGGCCGAGTGAGCCATTTGTTAGAGTTTGTCGACTATTTCATTCATTCATTTGATTGCGTATCATTGCAGCAAAGCAATTCCTGGCAGTTACTCAAAGAAAGGATTGTAACGAGTACTTGAGACCATCTGTGTCAGCTGACAGGGAAGACTGACCATCGTGGCGGTTATCAATATCTTATAGCAAACGTACGACACAGAATATAATGTAATGAGGCCTCAAATGACTTCACACATCCCATGTCAGAGTTATAAGGCATGCTCGACACGGTTGTTTAACTCCAATGTGCAGCACAAAAAGAGATCAGCTCTTCAACATTGGTATCTCGTCAGTGGTGGGACTAAAGCTGAGATGTACAGCATGATTCGACCAATTATGGTCTACCTCACTCAAGGAAAGTACCTCCTTCTTGGTGATGGAACTGAGCCTAGGATTGACAGAGCAATGCATCCAGTACTATGTTACTTGACAATCACACGGACATGGCAACGCCTGCCTGCTTTTGTGCTCTAGCCCTCTGGCTGATTAAGCTGTTCCAAAAGGAACAAACCTGCAGGCCAGTTCATATCAGTACGCATGTGTTTGACATGATGCGAGTACTGCCAGATACAGTTTTCAGCATGAGTGGCCGCTGATGAGTGTGATCAATCTCATGTAATAACTGCCCAGCAAAGGACACAGACAGAGAGCTAATATAGAGCTGTGTGCTGGTTAATTTGATGCATGCGGGTTTAGGATTTAGGCCCTATACCTTCAGACCAAGCTTTGACACAGCTGTGCACAATGCACACTGTCAACAACAATTGGTCTCAAGGTGCACATGAACATACCTTGCATGAAGTAGAGAAGCGCTGGACCTCTCCACAGTGTTTGCATGGGGATGTCTCAATGCCGCACAGTACTCCCAGTAGCACTGAATGGCTTCTGCCACTGCTTGCATGAAAGCTCCTGCTTTCTGCAAGCACAAGACACAGGTCTTGCACAGACTGAATGCCAAATGCACATGCAACCTGTTACAAATCAGACAGCCATCGTTACACAAACACATACAAGCATGCCAGCATGAAAGCAAGCCTGCATTCTTCAGTCTTGCAAATGTGCTGAAGTTGGTCAGGCAGAGCAAAAGTAGTGGACAACTCTATGCGAATGATCAAACCAACTCCACAGCTGAGGTGCGTCTCACCAGCAATGAGCTCTGCAGTGTCTGAATGCAGAGTGCTGCACCAGCTGCATCTTCATGCTTGGCATTGAGCGCATCTTCATGCTTGGCTGATGCTTGGCTGTGACCCAGATCAAAAACTGGGATTGGCATTGGTACCGGGACTGAAACCGGGACTGAAACCGGTAAATGGGAGTTAGACTAGTCATGTTGATGTAATAGGGTAGACTGTCACTCTGACCTCAGCACTGATACAATAACCCAGGACTGTAGATGCACTGGCATCCAGTCATGAGTCCATTCTTCTGTCCTGCATCCGGCTCTGCAGCACAAGCAATGTGTAAAGCTGATGCATGGGTCGTCTGCTGGAAGCACTCTGACAGAGCTGAAGGTTTTGATCAGACTCAGGATCTGCAAGACGTGTCCTGCGTGTGTGGGACTGTGACACAGCATGTGGTGAGCACAACATATACAACAGTCCAGTCAGCACAGCAGCTGAGGGCTACAGCCAGTGGCACCAAGTGGGGAAGACAGCAGTGACTCACCACTGGATTGGTGATGAAAGACAGGTTGATGGCAGCTCTGTGCAGACCCCTACTGGGGCCCTATGCCTGTCCCATCACCTATCAAGCCTGTGCCTAGACCAAAAGTTAGGTCCCTCTAGGACTGTTGATCAGCTCCTTGCATGCCCTTGTCCAGAAACTGCTTCCTTGGCTCTGCTCATCGTGTTGACAACGAGGGCCATGGGGGAAAAGGCAGATCCTAAATTGCTACTGCAAGACTGGCCTTGCAATGGGCAGCTGATGTACGTGCTGTGTGTAATGCCTGCAAGCACCACTGAAAATCACTCCCCACACAGGTTTCTTCACAAAGCTACACCTGATAAAAGTGGTACTGTGACTGTTGTTTTTTCATATTATTTGCATAGGCATAAACTGAGGGCTGCATGAGGCATATTGCTGCACATTGAGAATGTGTGTGCAAGTGACCCTACCTTGATGCATTCAGCACATCAGCAGCTGGAATAGTCTGATGGCAGCTGCGAAGCTCACAATGCGCTGCACACTGTGATGGCACGACGTACTCCACAGCGGCGCTGAGAAGCTAGCTGACTTCAAAGTCTGCAACATCTGAGATGCGATCTCACACTAATCGTTGCCCTGAATGGCAAGTTGCAATGCCTCAAGTAAGGCTGCAGCTGTTGCGAACATCACAGACTTCAGGTAAAGTCGCGTTCTTGCAGCTGCAACTGACTTGTAGGAATCTAAAGTGACTTTTAAAGTGAACTCCAAAGCTGATGCCTTAAATGCTGCATGGGTCTGAGCATGACCCTTCTGGGAGGCGCAGGGGCACAGGGAGGGGTTTCTACATGCGCCAGCGCAGCAACCTGCCCTGGTGCTGTGCCTGAGACGCCCTGTGAGGCTGGGGTGAATCAGCCAGGAACCCCAACTGCCCTTGGGGCTGGACTGCAAGAGCCCTGAGGTCTTCTGATTGGTGCTCAGCTAGCAGGCTTTGTGCTTGCTGCTCGGCTTGCATACCAAATGCCCAGCGCAGCTTCTTGCACAACTTCTGTCCAACAGCCATCACTCTCCTGCCTGCCTTGCACAGCTGCTGCCAACCAGCTGAAAGTCCACTCTTCAGTCTGTGTAGGGGGGTGCTAGCCGCTGCAGCTGTGTCATGACTGCTGCTGTGGGTTTGACCGAGGCGACTCTGGTGGCTTGAAGAATTACCAGCTCCTCCTGGTACAGCATCTGGCAATAGGGGGTGTGCAGCGGCGCAGGGAGCCGCTGCTTTGATAACCTGGATCGTCTGGACTTGATGCGTGGACTGCCCTTGCGCTTTGGTCTGCCAGTGCCAGCAGGACCGGAGTCTTCCAGAACAAGGGCGTCATCAAGTTGGATGCTATCCAGGCTGTGGCGAGGTAACATGGAGGCATGAGCAGGAGGAGTCAGGCTTCTGCCAAGCAGACTGACCCCTTGAGGAGAAGACTCAGACTCCACCAAAAAGTCAAAACGCACACGGCGCGACTTAGGCTGACCTGGCACAGCAGTCTGTCCAGCAGTTGCTGTGTCTGAGTCCTCACAGCTGACTTGTTGGGCAGGAGCTGCATGTGCTATGATGGGTGCAGCTGGGTGAGCAGGCACCGGAACTGCTACCTGGAAGTCAATGCCAGACATGGTGTCCAGACCCAAAGAGCACAGCTGCTCATGCTGGTGGGAGTGAAGGGGGCTTGAGCCTGGTGTGGCAGCCTTGCTTGAGAGGGGTGGAGGGGGCAGGGGTCCATAGGACCGGCTCACTTCTATTGGGGGGCCAATCAGCATGAAGCGCTCTGGGCTGGTTCTGATGGGTGGCAGTTGAGGTGGAGGTACTGCTGAAAGCCCGACATCGCCTGCAGCAGAGGAATGGCTTCTTCAAGGCAGAATTGCAGACGTGTTCAAGTATGGAATGTCCTTGTCGCTCTGAAGGAGGTCAGAGATTTGTTGGCAAAAGACCAGCAGGTGTTGTGGAAGTGATTTCCTGCCATGTGGTCTTGATCACACACATTTCATTTGCCTAGCAGACGTGAGAGCATGTATTGTTATGTGCATTGGACCTACCTTGGTGGGCATCTGCAGAAGTTCCTGAGACATTCAGAGAGCATGCTGGAGACTGAGGCACAGCAGGCAAAGTGTTTTCATCCTTGCCTGCAAGTCAAATGTGTTTCTTTTAGACCTAAATGTATGCTCTGCCTGGTTCCCTGCTGAAAGATGAGCTTGCTTGTCAGGCATACTGCAAGCAAAAGTGCACTGTGTTACAAACCTACCTTGCAAGCAGTCCATCAGCTGGTCTCGCAGTCCAAGAATTTTGGAAATTGCCGCCTGATGTCTGTGGTATGCACTGGTCTGCTCAGTGCGCTCTGTGGCCATGGCACCTGCAGTTTTACAGTATGGTACAGTATCCTTCAGGGAACCTGTGGCCTATGGCAGCTGAGACAAGAAATTACAAAGGTTAGGCAGACATAGGTAAGCCAAATGCTATTGCAGACGACCTACCACAAGCATGTTCCTCAAGCATTTCGCGCCTCTTTTGTAACGACTGCTGGGCCAACAGGACCTGGTCAAAGGGGTCAACTCGGTTGCCAAGGGGCGCTAGTTCCTCTCCAATCACTTTGCCGTTGATCAGTTCCTCTGCCAACATCGATTTTGGCCTGTTTGAGTATACGGGAGCAGCCAAGCTCTTGTCAGGCTGTTTGTCTGCATACTGGAAAGCACTGATGGGAAAGCCTTCATGAAAGCTAGGTGGCCGCTGATAGAGAGTAGTCTTAGGCTTTGGCAAAGCAGGCTTGTCCAAACTACAGCGAAGCATGACAGACAGGTGCGGGGTCATCTGAGCTGATTGCTCGAAGTGGCTCACGCCTGCGGCCCGAGGTATGTTACGTATGTTCATACCTCAGGTCGACCAGACTGTCTGAAATTGAGACTGTGCTACTGGTACATCTAGAGGTCTCGAAGCCCTCGACCGCGATGATAACGAAGCGTGCAAGCTGAAACTGGGCCGAAGCGTCGTGCTACTATAAACGAGGATAATGAATTGGTGTGTTGGAGTCCTCAATCAATCAATCAAGTCCTGGCAGAGTCCTGGCAGAACTGTCCTGCGCTGTCAGTCTTCTTGGATGCATTGCCTCGTAACATGCCTGGATCTTGGAGAGTCTGATAGAATATGCAGTCATGCAAGGTTTGTCAGGCCGCGCAATGCATTGAAAGCTTCTTCTAGTCAGAACTTGACCACAAGAACTTTGAGCTCAAACCTACATTACCGGTAAGGTGTACAGGTTCTGCAACACTGTTTACATTTGGTGTATGGTTGATGAATACGCAGCTTGCTATGTTGTTCTGACTCACTCAGCAAAGCTGGCTGCCGTGCTCAACTTTTCACCTGAGCCTCAAGACATACTGTACTCACACACGTACAGTGGCGGCGTCCCACTTACAGGCCTGGGAATGAGTGACATGTCTGTTTGGCGACCCTGAGCTTCAATCTTAAGCTCGTCGTCACAGTGCTAGTCTGTTACAAGCACATGTGCAGCTGTGCATCTAATGTGATTGCCCCATACCGACCACTGTCTGCATTTCTCTCCAGACGCTGTCACGATGTTGCACATGTGCAGGGTCTGTGTCAAATCAAGGCTGTTACACTTCCGATGTAGAACACCGTCAGCAAGTTCTAGCACTGGAAGCTTGCTCATGTGATATGCCAGTGGTCAGTCAGGCAAGGGCACATATCTTGCTATGCAATGAGCGTGACTTCAGTGGGGAAGTTCTATTGCTTGCAAGTCCAAAGATACTGATGCTTTGTTTGCTATCTTGCTGGGCTTTTGTTTGACACTGCCCTTCTTAGGCTGTCCACAGTTATCTTCATCACATCTGGTTGCTTGACAGTACTGGCTTGAACCTTGTCTCACAAGCACACTCTTCGCAGTGTCTGCTGGAAGCTGGTCAATTTGGCAGCTGGACGAGCTACAGCTTTGTTTTGACAGTAGGGTTGCAGGTTGAGCTTTGTTCTCTATCGTCGTCGTTGCCGTGTGTGCTCTCTTGCTGGGGACGCCTTCCGCACCGGCTTGGGCAGGATGTTCTGTGCGCTTGTCTTTGGTGGCTCGATGAACTGATGCTGCGTGCTCTGCTGCCTGCTTATCGTGCAAGCTGCGTCTGCCGGGCCCCTGCTGCTTCTTTGCGTGCTTGAGCTTGCTGCGTTTGCCCCCCATCCATGCTAGCATGCTGAGACGTGTCGGCGGGACGTCTGCGTTCGAGGCGGACAAAGGCAGCTGCTGTTGCGCAATGGGGGCCGCTTGTGCGTGGCAGACACAGCTCAAATTACCAAGAGGAGCTGCGGCCGAAGTGCAGCGGCGGGCCCTTTAGACTAAGTCAGTCATGTCTGTGTCCTTCTGACACTTGGAAGCATGACTGTACAGCCTCACAGGCTGGGGTGTATGATGAGTCTGTCAAGAATGAAATAGCATTTTCCACTAAAAAGGCAAGCAACATGACCAACCTAGCATGATTCGTTGATCACCATCAATGCATGGATGTTGTCAGGACCAGTGACCCTGGACCAGTGACCAACCAGCATAAGGACTGACCAGAAGGTGATGCCATAAGGTGGTAAGCATAGTTCTATCATACAAAATCAAAAGCCATCACGCCACAAAGGGCTCACATGTCCATGTCTGTGAAGAACTTGATGCTGCTCTGAAGCGCTTCAATGAAACTATCTATTTCACTCTGTGTATTGTACAAGTAAGGACTGGCTCTAGCAGATGCAGCGATGCCCAATGCCCTATGCAACGGCTGCGTGCAGTGATGCCCTGACCGGACAGCTACACCTGCACACCCACCCAGAGACAAGATGAAGGGTGCATGGAAACAGCGTACATGCAAAGCAATTTCGGTGCATCTGATAAGTTTCCAATGGAAAATGTCTGCTGCTGAGCTGAGGGCACACATGCGCCACAGTCAAACAATTGTTTTGCACATGGCTGACTGGGAGAGGTCTCAGGACCTGGACGTCAAGGCACAGCCAGAAGTAAATCAGCGCTCATATGCTCGACAGACACAAGCTTACCTTCCTGATCTAGTAGAGTTGAGATATCAGTCGCATGCAGCCCTTCAACATTGAAGCTGCACAGGGCTGCTCTTCCTCTGCTTGGCTGTGGGCCATAGATTGTCAGCTTGTTGAGTGAGCTCAGCTGCACAAAACAGTCACTCATTGATTGCCCGTCCATTGCAATCTGGTCAACAGACTTGATCAAATTACTGTGCAGGTCATGAGCTTACTGCGTGCTAGCAGCATGTCACCCAATGAAGTTGCAAGCATCATCACTTGATGAGCCCTCGTAAGCATGCTATCTGCTGTGCCAAACAGTCTTGAAACACAGAATTGATGCAACAGCATACAGGGCAGCATCTTTGTTTGAGCTTGCAAGTCCATGCACATGGGAGGCAACTAACATCTTTGTGATGCAAGTCTGCAGGCTGAAGCTCCCAATGCCCAAACCAACAGAAATTTCTCAGATGAGTAACATAAAGATTATACCTGCTGATACAGGTAGCCGCCCAACTCTTGTTCATAAAGATGTATGTTCTCCATGCCAATATCTGTGAGATAGTCACAGGCAACTCCTAAGCCAATGGCTTCTGCTATGCCAGGAGTACCTGCTTCAAAGCGTGATGGTGGCTCTGCATAGGTGGAGTGATCAAGATACACATCTTGGATCATCTCTCCACCACCCTGGAAGGGCGGCATCTGCTCCAGCACCTCAAGCCTGCACATTAGCAAGGAGTTTGTTCAGTCCCACAGTATAAATGCTCCAACATGGGCTTGATGTACATTGGGGCCACCTTTCTGCTTGTAAGCAGCTATTGCCTTGGCTGTGTTGAAGTTGGGTAAGATGTGCAAATTCCGCATGCAACTCTGGGCCTATGTGCTACCGCTCAAATGCTCCATTCACCACTTAGTGTCTGAATAGCAGGCAAAGTCCCAGTTGTACAATATAGACAGAAGACATACTTGCCCCAGAGGAAAGCAGACCCGGTGGGTCCGCACATCTTATGTCCGGCACCCACAATCCAGTCAGCCCCAAGCTGTTGTACATCAGTTGGTCTACAAGGCACTGACTGGCAGCAATCAAAGAGCACCTTTGCTCCAACCTGCACATGATGCGTCAGCCGCTCAAGGAGGTTTTGCTTTAACACTGCAGAGCAGGCTGTTATACCCAACAATGATTGACAGTGCTTGTGAGTGCAGCAGCACTGACTCAAGAAGGGAGTGATGAGGACGGAACAGGGCAAACACTTCATAAATAGCATTACACACCACAGATAGGTTGCAATCACAACTACTGAAGAGTTGACTGACAGCAAGCCCTATGAAGACAGGTGCAGCATGTGTGTGACTCACCCTTTGAGCTGCCTCAGCAATCTCCTGTGTTGGCAGGATTGTACCCAGCGCATTTGAGACATGTACGAGGGAGACGAGCTTGGTCTTTGAATTCACTAGCTTATGGAACTCCTGGATGTACACACCATGCAGTCAAAGATGAGTCTCTTGCAGTGCTTTGTGAACTCATGTGTTGTGCCCACCAATGTATGTTACCTGTGTCGCAATGTATGTTACCCTTGTCACAATGAAGAACCCAAGGTGATGCAAATTAGCACTGATCAGGCCACGACTGTGGTTTACGAGCACACATGACATGTCACAACACTCTGCATGTCACCACATTCAGCATGTCATGACACTCTGCATGTCACAACACTCTGCATGTCACGATGCCATTGTGTACTGACACCGCAACAGCCTTGATCAAGCAGGCAGGCAATGCAGGGTGCCGAAAGAAGACATACCGCCATATCTAGCTCAGACTTGTCGTGTGTGAGAGGTACAAAGCGCAGGACCGCTCCTGACCTTGCAGCCAGCAACTGCCAAGGCACTAGATTGCCATGATGCTCAGCCACAGACAGTATGATCTGCAAGAAATATAGCAACACACCTTCACCTGCTGTTGCTACTGTGTGACAAAGATAGTACGTACGCAACAGCATAAGCAATATTTGAGATCAAAGAAGGCATGCTTGTCACCATGATGCTGAGGTGATCAGATCGCTACTGCAAGCATGAGCTCAAAGCATGTCTTCCATACAGCAGCTCAAGCAATAGGTTTTTGCGCATGGGCATGCATCTCATTTTCCTTGCCAATGTAAGCATTGATGGTGGAATGCAAACATGAAGGTGAAGTTGTCACGCAGAGTTGCTCCATTGTTGGAGAGCTTACCTCATCGCCTTCTTTGATATTCTTTGTACCCCAAGTGTTTGCTATCAGGTTCAGACCCTCAGTAGCATTTTTGACAAACACAATCTCCCGGCTGCTGCGTGCATTTATGAAGTTTGCTACTTTGTCCCTGGCCTGCTCATATGCTGCAGTGGCTTTTGAGCTTAGATGGTGGACACCTCTGTGCACATTTGAGTTGTAGCCTGCGGCCCCATAGTAGTTGTCCATTGCTTGTCTGACTTGGTCCGGCTTCTGTGACGTCGCTGAATTATCTAGGTATATCAAAGGCTTGCCGTTAACTTCTTGATGCAATATAGGAAATTGTGGCCGGGTGATCTCCCCAAGTGACCGGGTCTGCTGTGGCGCTTCCAGAGTCTGCGGGTAGACATGTAAGAGGTGAGCGTGTCATTGAGAATGGCCATGCCTCAGCTGCACTTCAGACTGCATACTCACTGCTGCATTGCGTATGCAACTGTTTCGTTGACTGCGAGGACGCTTGCGACCTAGCGAGGTGATCTGGTGTTGGCTGATTTGCCGGAAGTCCAGCGCTGTGCCGTAAGGCCCCATAGCACGCATACACTTGTGTGTCAGCTGCAAATGGTTGCAGCTTTCAACAAAATTGTTGCCCAAAATCTGAGTTGTGGAAGCATCTGCTGACTTGGTCAGGCGAAATCACGCCTAAATGAGCCTCAGGGTATTCCGTAAAAAAGGCACTAGGTCATTGTTCGCCCTATAGGGCTGAGCAATGGCTCTGATCCGTTCTTTCTTCCGATCTCGCGAGGAGGGCAATGTCGGTTCATGCACGAGCAGTCGCCGCTCGGCTCACGCTGTACAGTGGCGTTCAGCTAGCCGCAAACGAACTACGCAGCAGGCATACAATTGCAGATCCTGGCACCAAGGTTCGTTTACACATCCGCTGGTATTATTGGCGCCCGACGCGATCAGGTGCATACACGCCGGAAGGAGTCTAGGCGAACGCCGTTATTTGTAGCTATAGTCAGCAGTCAAGCCGTCAATCGCAGACATCAACAGCAACCATAAGCGTCGACTCAAGCGCACGCACTTCCGAGCGGCCGGCCAGCATTTTGCACCGATAACCACCAGCATCCGTTGCAGCCATCCGCAAAGCCTGCCAGCACTATGGCGCAAGCTCAGCCTAGATCTATGTCGCCCTCAAGATCAGAGCCCTTGTCAGTGCAAACGTCTGCAAAATCTGCTCCGGGCATCAAGACACAACGGGAGTCAGCAGCAGCGTCTGGAAGGCATGCCGCTCAGAGCAGCCTCCCTACTGCTATTCTGTGTAGACTCTGGCTGCATCTCTGTTCGCATTTAGTGAATATGACCATGCAATGCAGGATCGCTTCAGCCAGCAGAACTATCTTGCAAACGGCAACATGCCCGGAAGAGTTGCAGCGACCAGCCGGACAGCCTTGGTACAGCCTATGCCACTGCAACTTGTGTACACTCCATGGATAGCTGCACTCAATGTATCTGATCTTGGTCCCGCTTCAAAACACTGTTGCTCCGTCCTGCAGGTCAATTGAAGACTTTGAGATAATTGAACAAGTGGGAGAGGGTCACTTGTCTGTGGTGCTGCACTGTGTTGATGTTCGCAGTGGCATCCATGTGGCTGTCAAGTCATACCACAAGGACAGAATGAACCTCATCAGTTCACGCCAGGTATTGTTTCCATACTTGGACAAGGCAGGCATGCATGCACAGACCAGCAACATGTTTCTTTTGTAGGAGGCTCCTCACCCCAGTCTGTGCTCTCCCAGCATTTGTTGTGTTGCCACCTAGTGCAACCGGTACTCCAAGGCGCCAAGCAGTCCGTGAGTGCATAGCTCTGTATGTCAGCATGATCTATGTGACAGGCAAATCATGTGGCAGACTGCACACCCTATGTACTGCAGCATGGTCATGCAATCCACAATGTGCAAGATGCACCCTGTAGATACACATGTATCTTGCTGTATTGCGCTTCTGTGCCGGCAGTCTAAATCAGACATATAGACCATTGGCACAAGACTTTACGATTCACTATATAACAGGAGACACCACACATTCAGCCTCTTCCTTTCCATTGACAGGTGGCTCGTGAAATTGAGCTGCAAGCATCTCTTCAGCACCCAAGCATAGTCCAGATCTACGCAGCTTTTGAGGACAAGGAAGGCATCTATGTGGTGCAAGAGTTTGCTCTTGGGGGTGACCTGTATGCTCAGCTGGCCCAAGCCGGGGGCTACCTGGCAGAAGATCAGGTGGCTGGTGAAGTCATGGTGCCTGTTCTGGCAGCCCTGGGGCACATGCATGACAAGGTAGGTCATGTCAGCTCTAGCAGTGTTGCCTGCATTGGTCCAATGCAGGCGTTCTGCACCTCATTACAGGCACGAAGACATTGCCACAAAAAATTGCTCACAAGCTAAAGCCTGACAAATTACAGCACGAGTGCAGGAGTCATGCATCAGGACAAAAGCATGTAGAATTGCGTGTGAGCAAGGAACAATGGGCTTACAAGTTGTCACTGGCCAACGCCAATGTCTGGCGGGAGAGTCCAAGGGCTGCATCAGCTGACCAGAGAAGTGGTTGGGTCTGCAGGGCATCATGCACCGTGACATCAAGCCAGAGAACCTGCTGCTGAGTGAGGAGTATGAAGTCAAGCTGGCAGACTTTGGCTTGGCCATCAACACTGATGCACAAGCCCCCATCTCCAGAGTGGGCACCCTGGATTACATGGCCCCTGAGGTGCTTCATCTCTGTCTGTGTGTCTAGTCATCCTTGGTAGCACATGTCTGTCTCTGCAGTAGATCTTCTGGACCGCATGGCGCCCAAATTCTCCCTCCTTCTTCTTCCTTGCATCTGTCTGCTGCAGGCACACATGCACGCAATTGACAATATAGCATGCTAGCATGTATGGTACATAAGATGTTTTGTTGTAACGGGGTTGGTGAAAAGGTCACAGCTAGCATTGCAAGCAGGCTCATCACATCCGCATGTGAGCTGCATTGTAACATTTGTAATGCGTTCGTATGCCTTCCAATGATGTGACTCATGATATGTGTTAGAGCCAGTTGGATAGATTTGACGCCGCATTTGCACTGGCCTTTCTGTTGGTCAGATGGGACTCTTGCTTTTGTTGCTCGAACGTCAGGCTAACTCCTAACATCAAACTCATTGCTTGATTCTTTGGTGTTCAAAGTCACAACAGGTATCTGAGGCACTTGATTGCACGACAGATACATGCAGCACACTCAGCCTATGTACCTGCCCATAAATGCGCCCATCATCTGCAAATCTAGGCATTTTGCAAGCTACATGCGTCGGACATTCCTCCCCAATTCAGCTTGCACAGCATTGCCAACTTCATTTGATGTGAGGCAGCCTTGCTCTTCAGTCATCAGTAGTGGTGCTTGCTAGCAGCTTGACATAAAACCACCCCATCTCCCCCCAATAAGGCCATGCAGCTCTGACAACTCAATTGTGTTGCCTGACAATTGCCTGACTGCATCTCAACCAGCCCGCCACACTTCAATATACTGCTGCCCTCAGGAGATGTGGAAAGCACGTCGTGTGCAGATTGTGAGAATGTCTACCACTCTACCAGGGGGTACCCCGGTGCCTGCCCCCAACCCCAAAACCCCGCTCGCCCAAAGGAGGCCCCTGCTGGCAGTCGAATCAGAGCCATGTCTCTAGTGGTCTATATTCCTCCAGAAACTGTCAGAGGTGTGTGTGTGTGTGTGTGTGTGTGTGTGTGTGTGTGTGTGTGTGTGTGTGTGTGTGTGTGTGTGTGTGTGTGTGTGTGTGTGTGTGTGTGTGTGAGTGTGAGAGTGTGTCTCTC
>JAABUO010001530.1_pt1 | contig 30001 bp, 28 predicted proteins | sample 5559291 | NCBI WGS metagenome assembly JAABUO01 (sample SAMN10711878, study PRJNA513372) | rock metagenome | isolation source: Antarctica rocks | place: Antarctica: Victoria Land, Finger Mt sud | reverse complement strand
GTTTTCTGAACATCTTTGGACCGCATCGGCCGCTACCTCAATAGAATCGAGGAGACTTGCCATCATGATACGCAAAAATGCGCAGAAAACCAAACGCCTGCACGCGACTTTTTCCGCAGCCTGCTAAAGCGTGGCGCAACCGCTGCGGTGTTGTAGGCAGTATGACGGAAACACGGACGAACCTCACGATCCAGCGGGCGCAGGAGCGCGCACATTTCGACCACGGTTGGTTGCAGACGCACCATTCATTCAGTTTGCGGAATACTACGATCCAAGCAACGTCAACTGCGGCGCACTGCGGGTCTTCAACGACGATACGATCGCGCCGGGTAGAGGCTTCGGGACGCATCCGCATCGCGACATGGAAATTCTGACCTACGTTCTCGACGGCGAGCTGACGCACCGTGATTCGATGGCAAACGTGGGTACCGTGACGGCCGGCGGCGTGCAGTACCTCAGCGCCGGCACCGGCATTGCGCACTCCGAATACAACGGCTCGCAGACCCGGCCGCTCCACCTTGTGCAGATGTGGGTCGTTCCGCGTGCCCGCGGCCTCGAGCCGCGCTACGGGCAGGTCGATTTCACGCTTGCCGACCGCGACGGCCGTTGGCTGACGATCGCGAGCGGTGAACCCGGCATTCAAGCGCCGATCACGCTTTGGCAGGATGCGAGCGCCTACGTCGCCCGCACAAGCGGCACGCGTCTCGAGCACCGGACCGGGGACGGGCGTTACGCATTTCTCTTCGTCGCCTCGGGAACGGCTGCGCTTGGTGGCGAGCGGTTAGAAGCGGGTGACGCGGCGCGCATCCGGGGTCCGCTCGGGCTTGACGTCAGCGGCGACGATGCCGAGATCGTGCTGTGGGATTTGCCTTCGGCTTAAAGCGCGACGCGCTCGACCGTGCACCGTGAACGCCGAAGCGGCCGCGAATTATGCCGAACGGCACGGCTTGCGAGCTCTGCTCATCGTTCGCGACGGAGCGACCCTCTTCGAGCGCTATGTTGACGGCGTCGATGCCGAGACGCCGCATTCATTGTACAGCGGGAGTAAAAGCTTTTGGGGACCGGCGGCGCTTGCGGCGCAGGATGATGGGCTGCTCGATCTCGACGAACCCGTCGCCGCGACGTTCGAGACGTGGCGAGAGGGACGCCGCGGTCTTGTAACCCTACGGCACTTGCTGTCGTTGACTGCCGGCATCGGTTTCGGGGGTCTGGGCAACGCGGTGCCGACGTACGAGAAAGCACTGGCGGTGGACATCAAAGATGAGCCCGGCACCCGGTTTACCTACGGCGGCATTCCGCTGCAAGTCTTCGGCGCCGTGTTGGCGCGCAAGCTTGCACCGCAGGGACTCAAGCCGCACGACTATCTGCGCGAGCGCGTGCTCGAACCCTTCGGCGTTCGGATTACATCGTGGCGCACGCTCCGCGACGGGACGCACCCGCTGCCGACCGGCGCGGCACTAAGTGCGCCCGCATGGGCCCTCTACGGGCAGTACGTGCTCGCGCGGCGCGACCCGCTCGCACCGTGCTTCATTCCGACGCCGGCGAACCCGCGCTACGGGCTCGGCTGTGGCTATCGCCGCTTCCGCTGGAACCGGATGTCCTGTATGCGAGCGGCGCCGGCGGCCAAGCACTCTACGTCATACCATCGCAGCGCGCGGTCGTCGTTAAGTTCGCGAAGAGCGCGAGTTTCGATCACGCCGTATTCTTGCGCCGGCTTCTAACTTCATCGTGAAGACCGCGAGCCGGGACAGACTCGTCACCGCAGGTAGGGCGTGGCTCAACAAATGAGGCTCGTCCCCCCAATCCTCCATGTGGATGCGTTGATCCGCCACTGTACGTCACAACCGATAGTACCGGATATGTAGACGCGCGGCGAAAAGCCGACGCCATATTCTAAACGGTTACCGACCAGCGCTTCGCTGATCACGACGTTCTTCTCGAGGAGCGCTCCGTTCGGCTCAAAGGAACGCGCCGACCGATACGCGTCCCAGGCGTCGGATGCCAGAAGAAATGCCGCGACATGCTTGCCCGGAAGTACGGTTGACGGCGGCGGTTCATCGATGACTTTGCCGTTGGGTGGAACCCGCTTCGTTGCAATCGACGCGGCCGCGATCGTGAAATCGTCGTGGTCCGCGGGGTTCGGAGTGGCGTTCGTCACTTCTGGGCTGACGTGAAAAAAGCGAACGAGTATCGATCCTTCGTCGCTGGGCACTGCCTGGACGATGACGTGCGCCAATGCGATATGTGCTGCTCCCGGATGTGCCTGCGACCATCTACCATATGCGAGCCGAATTGCTTGCGCAGTGGTACCGCGTATATCGGCACGCGTGCTGTCGATGAAGCCCGGAGCCGGCATGGGGGTGGCAACGGAGGCAACGATAAGCGGCACAAACATTTTCGGTTATTCGACTCCTCGCCGCGCGACACCGGCATTACGAGCGGCGCTTCAACCGCCTTGCACGACGACGTGGCGTTCGGCCGAGCGCCAGACGACCGTTGCCACGCCGGCGAACAGAACGACCCATGCGCATTGCGTGGCGAGTGCCGCGCCCCACGCCGAGGGCGGCAATTCGCCGACGTAGATTTGCAGCGGGATCGAGTAGATGGCTGCGAAGGGCGTGTTTCGCACGACGGCCCCGAGGACGCCCGGAAAAAGGGCGAGCGGCACGATCTGACCGCCCAACAGGTCAGAAGCCCAGCGAATCGACAGTTGGATTGCGTGAATCTCGAGCGTCCAGAAAGCAACCGAGTTCATCAGGAAGTTGATGAAGAAGTTCACCATATATCCGAGCACGAACGCCAGCGCGAACGCCCCGAACGTCGCCGGCGATGGAACGTCGACGTGCACGAGCAGGAGCGCAAGCGCAAGCGCAGGCGGCACCGTGAAGGCGTAAAGCGCCGTGCGACCCAGCCCATCGCTGAAGAAGAAGAGCGGCAAACTGATCGGCTTCATCAGGTCGGTCGCGATCGAGCCGTCGCGGATGCGCACCTGGATTTCTCGCGTGCCGTCGACTTCGAGGATGAGCGACATCAGCAGTGCGACGGTCGAATAGGTGATGATCGCATGTAAGGGAAGTCCCGGCGGCGCCGCGTTCTGGCGGTATAGAGCCGTCCACAGCGAGCGTAACAGATACACGCGCAACAACAGCGAGATGATCTCCGAGAAGACCTCGAAGCGGTAGGTCGCCGAACGCGCGAAAGCTTTACGCGCGAACTCAACGTACGGCTGGAGCGCCTTCACGTGTAGCCTTCGATGTAAATGCGCCGAATGATGGATTCGAGTTCGGGCTCTTCGATCGAGACGTCGGTCACGCCGTAGCGGTCGGCGACGCGGCGGATTAATTGATCGGCGCTAATCGCTTTGCGATCGAAACGCAGCCGCACGATGTCGCCATCGCGTGACTCGACCTCCGCACCACTTACGGCAATGCCGTCGGCCGACTCCGAGAGTTGCACGACGAGAGTACGGTGCGTTCCGTAGCGATCGACGATCCGTTCGATCGAGCCGTCGTAGATGAGCTTACCCTCGTCGATCAGTACGATGCGTCGGCACAGCCGCTCGACGTCGGCGAGGTCGTGCGTGGTCAAGATGAACGTCGTGCCGCGTTCGGCGTTCACCCGCGCGATGAACGTGCGGATGGCCTCCTTCGCGACCACGTCGAGCCCAATTGTCGGTTCATCGAGGAAAACGATGCGCGGATCGTGCAGCATTGCGGCCGCGAAGTCGCCGCGCATGCGTTGCCCGAGCGAGAGTTGGCGAACCGGCGTCTGCAGAAAGTCGTCCATCGCGAGCAGCTCGGTGAACTCGGCCAGATTCTTGCGATACGTTCGGGCGGGAACGGCATAGATGGCGCGCAGCAACTCGAACGACTCGATCAGCGGCAAATCCCAGTACAGCTGGCTGCGCTGGCCGAACACGACGCCGATGTTGCGGGCGTTGCGCTTGCGCTCTTCGTACGGCACGAGTCCCGCGATGCGGACCTCGCCGGAGGTCGGCACGAGGATGCCCGTGAGCATCTTGATCGTCGTCGACTTGCCGGCACCGTTGGGGCCGATGTAGCCCACGAGTTCGCCCGCTTCGAGCGACATCGTGACGCCTTCGACTGCGACCCGCTCGACGTGTTCGCGCGTGAACAACGTCCGCAACGCCCCGGCCGCGCCCGGCGTGCGTTTGACCGAACGAAACACTTTCCGCAAGTCGCGCGTCTCGATGAGCGGCATCGCTCGGGACGCGTTCGTGCCCTCGCGCGCGCAATCCGGCGTAGCTTTGCGCGCCGGATTGCAAGCTCGGCAATCGCGGAAGGTGCGCCGTGGGTCGCTACAACTCGATGACGGTGCTCAAACCCGTTATGGCTGCCAAGGCACGGATGTCGCCGCCATCTTATGCGCCACCTTCGTCGTTTGGTGGGATTCCGGGGGCCGCGGTACGAGCGACTGACGCCCTTGACCGGCGTGTCCAACGGGAAGGCGGTCTGCCGTGCAGAACACAGTGCCATGTCGGCACATGCTTTCGCATTGCTGTTCGTCGCGTTGCTCGCTGCTGCTCCGGGCGGCGCGAGCGCGATGCTTTCTGGTGCGGCCGTCTCCGACGGGGCCGGCGGCGTGCCTAGTATCGACGCGCTGCGTGAGCGCATCGTAAGCGCCCGCGGGACGCTGCCGCCGCGCGAGCGGGTGACGGTCACGTACACGAGCGGCGGTGTCACAGGCAAGCGCGTCACCCTGCGCGACGGCAATGATGACAGGATCGACGTTACATATGGTCCGCTCATGTCATCGAGCGGCGTGTATCACAAACAAGCGTGGCGCCAGAACGACAACGGCGAAACGGTGCTTGAGCAGCCTGATCCCGGGAACGCAACGCGCGAGGTGACGACGACGACCGTCACTCACGTTACCGCCCCGCTCGATGCGTTCGTCATCGCGACGCTCAACGCGGCCGGGGATGGTAGCAAGGTGTACGTCGATCCGCGCTCATACCGCATCGTGCGTTTCGAGCAGATCCGGCCGACCGGCACGACCGTAAGCGCGTACGACGACTTTCGCACGGTCGCCGGGTACACGCGTGCGTGGCATTGGACGGTACGCGACGGCCACCCCGAAAACGATACGGAGTACCGCGTCGCGGGCGATGACCCTTCGGTCGCCGCTCCAAATCTGGCGATCCCGGATTCGCGCAGGGAGTTCGTCGAGTTTCCCGCGGGTAAGACGACGGTCGACTTACCCGTGCGCGAAGATCGCGGGAAGTTCATCGTGCGCGTCGAGGCCGGGACGCGCGGGCTCGATCTGCTGCTCGACACGGGTGCGTCTGGTATCGTACTCGACGACGATATCGTCCGGGGGCTGGGTCTCGTTCACTACGGGTCGATCTCGAACCCCGCGAATGCCGGTCGGTACACCACGACCAGCGCCATCGTGCCGCACATGTCCGTCGGCGACTTGCAGATGCACGACGTCGTCGTTCGGTCGATTCCGCACCTCGATGCCGGAGGCGGTGACTATAAAGTCGTCGGGTTGCTGGGCTTCGATTTCATCGGAGCGTTGGCATTGACGCTCGACTACGAGCATGGCCGAGTCACGGCCACGAGGCCCGATGCGTTTGCCGCGCCGACCGGCTCAACGGTCTACGCTATCCCGGTGCGCCTCGGCACGCAGCGGCCGCTGACCGACGTGACGCTCGACGGCGCGCTCGGCGAGCGCTTCCTGATCGATACCGGCGCTTCGGGCACGATGCTGATCTTCGATTATTTTGCGCGGCGGCATCCCGAAGCGCTGAGATCAGGGTCGTTCGTCGGCAACCCGCTGCGCTTCCACGGCGTCGGCGGCACCTTCGACACCAAGCCCTACCGCGTTGGGGCCGTGCGCGTGGGCAACGTCAGTTTCAAGGACTTCACGGTTTACCGTGTGATGTCGGGGCAAGCGTACAGCGGCAACGAAGATGGTGTAATCGGTACCGACCTGCTGCAGCTTTTTACGTTGTATACCGACTACGGAAACTCGATGTTGTACCTCGTGCCGAACGGCGCCGGGCGCGCCGCACGCTCGTGACGTTGGAACCTCTAACGTTCCGCCGCGCGACGACCGATCCGCTTCGGCAGGACGATCCGCTGCGGTAAGGATGAAAACAGCGGGTCGCTGAGCTGCCACAACAAGAACGAGAACTGATCGGCGAGTAAACCTTCGGCCTGCGCACGCGACGTATCGAGAAAACCGTGACCGGCGTCGTAGTCGACGCGCAACAGAATCGGCCGCCCGCTCGTGCTTGCGCTTTGCAAGCGCGCAGCAAACTTCGCGAGTTCCCAGGGCGCGACGCGCGGATCGTTGATGCCGGTATTGAGCATGACGGCCGGGTACTTGGTGCCGTCGACGACGTGCAGGTATGCATCCATGTTGAGCAGCGACGCGACGTCGGCCGCAACCTTCACGCTACCGAACTCGGGAACGTTGGGCGGACCGTTGGGCGAAAACTCCGAGCGAACCGCATCGCTGACGCCGACGACGTCGAGTGCGGCAGCGAACAAGCCGGGGGCTTCGGTGATCGAACGTCCGATCGTGATGCCGCCCGCGCTCGTACCTTCGCCTGCGAGGTGTTGCGATGAGGTGTACTTTTGTGCGACGAGATAACGTCCGCAGGCAATGAAGTCGTCGATCGTGTGCTGCTTGGTCGCTATCATCCCCGCGCGATGCCAATCTTCGCCGAACCAGCCGCCGCCACGCGGATGGCACACCGCCCACACGCCGCCTTGATCGAGCCACGCGAAGCGCGTGCCGAGAAAGTACGGTTCGATCGTGATGCCGTACGAACCGTAGCCTTCTAAATACGCGGGGTGCGTGCCGTCGCGTGCGAGGTTCTTTCGGTAGACGAGTGAGATGGGAACCTTCGTGCCGTTCGCGCTCGTCGCCAGCGCCTCTTCGGATGTGTAACTCGACGTGTCGATCGTCGAAGACGGACGCAAGCCCGTGTCGCTTACCGTACCGTTTGCCGCGACATCGAAATAACGCTGCGCCGTCGTCCAGGACACGAGATCGAATGTTGCGCCCGGGACGCGCGGGTCGGTCGCAAGCGTACCGATCGCGCCCTGTACGGGGAGCGACACCGTCGTCGTCTGCGTGCCCGGCGAAAAGTTCGGGCCGTATGCGACGCGTTGTATTTCGCCGAAACCGCCGCGCCGCGCGCGCACGTAGAGTCCGTCCTTCGCACCGGAGAGTGCTTCGATGACCGAAGCGCTCTCCGGCACGACGGTCTGTGCGTGCGCAATGTCGGGCGCGGCTAAGTTGGTCGCCATGACTTTGAACGCCGGCGCGTCCTTGTGCGTGAGCAGATAGGCCGTCGAACCTTCGACGTCGGCCCCGGTCACGTCGTCGGCCACATCGGCCACTTTTTTCCAGGGAACATGGTCGCCGCTGATGCTCTCGAGCGGCGCAACGTAGATCGTCTGCTCGTTCTGTACGCCGTGCGCAACGATGCCGAGCGCGTAGGACGAATTCGGCGTGGTAGCAACGATCGCGAAGTCCGTCGGTGCGAACGGCAACGACGGATCGACGCCGAAACCGAAAACGGCGGGGTCTTTGTCGGCATTACTTCCGAGCGCGTGCAGGTACGCGACCGGCCGCAGTTCCGAGTCGTTGGGCGATTCACCCGGAGCGAGCTTCGGAAAGCGCATGTAGTAAAACGACTTACCATCGGGGCGCCATCCCGTGATGCCGACGTACTTTGCGCGGTCGATCGTGTCGGGCAAGATCGTACCGCTGCTGGTTTCGACGACGTGCAGGGTCGCGTTCTCCGAGCCGCCTTCGCTGACGCCGTAGCCGACATACGCGCCGTCGAACGACGGGCTGAAGTATTCGATCGTGTAGTGTTGACCCGCTTTGGTGACGAGCCTGTCGGGATCGACCAGGACGCGTTCGTCGTTCTGGCCGACGGTACGAACGTAGAGTTTTAGCGTGTTCTCGTGGGGGGCGCGCTTTTCGTAGAAGTAGCGGTCACCGAAACGCTGGACGCCGGTTACGGTCGGGCCTGCGTTGTCGAGCGCCGCGATGCGCGCAAGCACGTTCCCGCGCCCAGGCTCAAGTTTGGCGAGCACCGCACGGGCGTACGCATTCTGCCGGCGGAAGAAAGCCTGCACGGCCGGATCGTTCAGATTTTCGAAGTATCGGTAGCGGTCGACGACCTTCGTGCCGCCGTACACGTCGGTTACGGCCCGCGGTGGCGGCAATGCGGGTGGTGCGGGCCAGCCCGGTAATGCTGCGGCACCCCGCGCAACGGTCACGGCAGCGGCGCAGGTGACGCCTGCAAGTGTGACGGCGAAGAAAGCGCGTCCGTATTTCATGCTGTCCGGTTCGTTCGGCGCCGAACCAAACTCCTCGCGCCCAACCGATCATCAGATTGGAACGGGGCGTCCCGATGGCGAGAACGAAAACGCGTTCCGATCGTGATCTTGACGATTTCACGCGAATACGGTGCTGCGGGCCTGGCAGTCGCCGAGGGCAGTGCTCACACGCTCGGCTATGAGCTGTTGACCGACGACCTGCCCAAGACCGTCGCCGCTCGACTTGGGACGTCGCCCGAAGAAGTGGCATCGCGTGCCAACGCCGAGGCCTCGCTCGGCGAACGGATTCTCGCGTCGCTCGATGCCGGCACGCCGGAGACCGTTGCCGGAAGCCTCGCCGCCCCGGGCGGAGACTTCGACGAATCGGTGCGCCGCGAAATCGAACGCACGATCCGCGAACGTGCCGCGCGCGGCGATCTCGTCATCTTGGGCCGCTACGCGAGCGCGGTTTTAGGCGCGCGCCCCGACGTGTTGCGGGTGTTCCTCGTGGCAGCTCGCGGCTGGCGTACCGCGCGGCTTATCGAGGCCTTCGGGTGGAACGCCGACACCGCGCAGGCGGCCATCGAGCGCATCGACGCGGCGCGCAAGAAGCTCGCGAAGGATCGCTACGACTTACGCTGGGGCGATCCTCACGCCTATGACTTGGTTGCCGACGTCTCGCGCCTTTCGGTCGACGGCGCCGTCACGCTCGTGGCGACGGCGGTTCGCGCGCTCGACGCGGGCCGCTCGCAAGCGTGAGCATCGTTCGGTCCCAAACGCCGCTCGAGTCCGCGGTCCCCAAGCCGCGCACCTCGGTCCTCGCTCCGTTTCGCTCTCGCGATTACCGATTGTTGTGGAGTGGGCTCATCGTCTCCAATCTCGGCACGTGGATGCAGTTGACGACGCTCGGGTACCTCGTCGTGAAGCTCGCGGGTTCCGCGAAACTGGCGTCGCTTGACGTCGGTATCCTCGGTGCCTCGTCGGCCGTTCCCGTCATGCTGTTTTCACCGCTCGCCGGCGTCGTTGCGGACCGCTACCCGCGCCGAGCGGTGCTCTTCGTCACGAACGGCCTCGAAGTATGTTTCGCGCTCGCACTCGCCGTCCTCACGAGCACCCATCGCATCGCTCTCTGGGAAATCTTCGTAATCGCGGGCTTACGCTCGACGGGACAGTCGTTCGACGCGCCGGCGCGCCAAAGCTGGGTCCCGCTGCTCGTGCCGCGTGAAAATCTCGGAAACGCGATCGGCTTGAACTCGGTCGCGTTCAACGCGCCGAGCATCGTCGGGCCGCCGCTTGCGGGCGTCCTGATCTTGAGCGTGGGGATCGCGACCTCGTTCTACGTCAACGCGGTAGCAACGCTCGCGGTCGTCGTCGCTCTCGTGTTCATGCGGCCGGTGGCCCCGAGTTCGAACGTGCGCGAGAACGTGCTGGCGTCAATCCTCGCAGGCGTCAGGTTCCTGTGGTGCGATCGCGTGCTGCGCTCCGTGCTGTTGCTGCTCGTCGCCACGTCGCTTCTGGTGCGGCCCTACTCGCAGTTGATGCCGGCCTACGCAGCGCACGTCGTTCACGTCAATGCACGGGGGCTTGGCCTGTTGCTCGCGGCCAGCGGCAGCGGCGCTATCGTCGGTTCGATCGTCACGGCGTTGATCGGTACGCACCGCCGCGGCTTCGTCTGGTTCGCGAGCGCCGCATTGATGGCGGCGGGTACCGTCGTGCTCGGTTCGGTGCACACCTTCGCGATCTCGTTCGGCGTGCTGGTCTTCATCGGCTTTGCCGTCCTGTCGTTCGCCGGCAACTCCAACGTGCTGCTGCAGACGCTGTCGCCCGATGATATGCGGGGGCGGGCCATCTCGGTCTTCTCGATGATCATCCTCGGCCTCGTCCCGGCGGGTTCCCTTGTGCTGGGATCGCTCGCGTCGTTCGTCGGTTTGCCCGCGAGCTTGATCGCCGGCGGCATCCTCGCGCTCATCTTCGCCGTCATCATCTGGCTCACCAATCCGGCGCTGCGTACGGTATGAGGGACCGCCTCGGCCCCCTCGACGGGCTGCGCGGCATCGCGATCGCGCTCGTCGTGTGGTTTCACCTTTGGCAAATCACATGGTTACGCGCGAACGTTGCGCCGTTTCATCATGCGCTCGACTTCAATGCCATACCGGAGACGGGATTTTTCGGCGTCGACCTGTTCTTTTTCATCAGCGGCTTCTGCCTGTACTACCCGTATGCGCGGGCGACGTTCGAGGGGAAGCCGGCGCGGGCGGTCGGCGAGTTCCTCTACCGCCGCGCGCTGAAGATTCTGCCGGCGTACCTGCTTGCAATCGCCGTGCTCTCAAGCGTCGGTGCGCACTTTGCGTCGGCGAGCGATGCGGTGAGGTAGATCGCGCTGCACCTCTTTTTCGTGCACGTGTGGTTCGACGACAGTTACGGGTCGATCAACGGCGTGCTCTGGTCGATTGCAATCGAAGTACAGTTCTACGTGATCTTTCCGCTGCTTGCGCGGGCGGCGCGCCGCTACGCCGTAGCGACCTTCCTCGGGCTCGCCGTCATCGCCAACGCCTATCGAATCGCCGTGCACGGCGCCTACGATGTCGTGCACCTCATCAACCAACTCCCCAGGTGTACTCGACCTCTTCGCGTCTGGCATGTTCGTTGCGTGGGCGTACTGCGGCATCGTCGCGCGCTTTCCGGCTGTGGCGGCGCACCGCCGAGGGTGGACCGTGCTTTCGCTTGCGGGTATTGCCGGTATCATCGCGACGATCGAAGCAGCCTATGGCGCGAGACTCCAACCCGAATGGCCGGCAGCATGGCTCACATGGGGTCGGCCGGGGCTCGCGGCCGCGTTCGGTTGCGCGGCGCTCGGGGCGCTGCTGGCGATCCCGGCGTGGCAACGCGTGCTCGCCAACCCGCTCCTGGTTTTTCTGTCGCTAATTTCGTATAATCTCTATCTGTGGCACGCTGCCGTCGCGCACGCGTTGCTGGACCGGCACATCCCGGGATGGCACGGTGTGGACCCTCACCGCGACGCGGCTTGGCTTTTACGTTCAGTGCGGCAGCTGGAGTTGTAGGCATAGCGTCGCTCGTAACCTTCGCCGTCGAACGGCCGCTGCTGCGCGCGCGCCCCTTTGAAGCGGGTCGCGGCGCTCGTGAACGCGCGGTTGCGAACGCTTGCGAGCAATGGCACCTGCGACCTAGGAAGGCTCTCCTAGGGGCGCACCCGACGAGCGCGGGTGGCCGCACGCGAGGGTTGCGCGGAGGGCAATTCACAAGGGTCACGGATTCGCCGAGCGCCGATGTGGAGAAACTGCCTGCATGAATGATCGTAACGATACGGGCCGCGACGACGGCGAACGCACGATCGCCGAAGAAGTCGACGACCAGGCGACGATTCTCAAAAATGCCTTCAACCTATCGCCCGAAACCGCGCGCGTCACCGCCGAAGACAAGGTGGCCAGCCGCATGCGCAATCCGGCCTCGGATGATGTCGAAGAGGGCCGCATCGCCGAAGCGCAAGAAAGCAACGCGGGAAAGGACGACCGATGAACGACGCGACCAGCGGCACGCATTCCGAAACCGAGGCGCTCGAGCCGCAGCGCAAGACCGACGTCTATCTGGGGGAGCCCGACGTTGACGATGACGGCAACGCCCAGGAACTCGGCGAGACGCAAGCGGCGCTCGAAGAAGAGACGAGCTAAGGCAACACGTTGCGGTAAAGCGGAGCGCAAGGCGTGCGATTCGAAAATCGCGGATATGATTGGTCGTATTACGCTGATCGTTGCGCTGGCTGCGTCCTTTCCGGTCGTCGCGACGGCGGCAAGCATACCTCGCCCCGCGCACACGATCGTCATCGTCGAAGAGAATAGGACCTTTGCGCAGATCGTCGGGAACGGCTCGGCCTCGTTCATTAACGCGCTGGCCAAACGCGGCGCATTGTTCACGAATGCTCACGGCGTTACGCACCCGAGTCTGCCGAACTACCTGGCGCTCTTTTCCGGACGGACCAACGATAACGGCGACGGGTGTCCCGCAACCGGCATCTCACCCGAAGCTCCGAACCTCGGCAGCGAACTTCTCCGCAAGCATCTGACTTTTACGGGTTACGCTGAAGCTTTGCCGGGCACGGGTTCCGCGGTTTGCTCGGCCGGGACGTATGCACGTAAGCATGCACCGTGGGTCGCCTTCAGCAACGTGCCGCCGGCCGATGCAAAGCCGTTTGCCGCCTTGCCGGCTTACAATCTGCTGCCGACCGTCGCGTTCGTGATTCCCGACGTCGACGATGACATGCACGACGGTACGATCGCGGCCGGTGACCGGTGGCTGCAATCCCATCTCGCATCGCTCGTCGCATGGGCCGACTCCCATGATTCGCTCGTCGTGCTTACATGGGATGAGGGCTACGATGCTACCAACAGCATCCCGACGATGTTCTACGGCCCGATGGTCAAGCCGGGACGCTATGCCGAGCGCATCGACCATTACAACGTGCTACGCACGATTGAAGACGCATATCGGCTACGGCCGACCGGCGCGGCCGCAAAGGTCAGCCCAGTCGATTGTTGGCGTTAAGCCAAAGACGTGCGGCTCGATAGCAGGGGTCTACCGCGCAACTCGCGCGCCGTTCGACGCGTGCGGGGCAACATCCGATAGCGCTTGGTCAAAGCGGGTCAGGACCGAGTAACGGTGGATCTCGAGCAGTGACGATGAATCGCCCGCGGCGCCCCAATCTTCCGTGAAGCCGAGGGTATAGCCGCTCTGGAATGCGAGACGCGCGACGCGGTCATCGTAGGCATCGTAGGGGTACACGAGCGCGTAAATCGGCTTCCCGAGGCGCCGCTCCAGCGAAAATTTCGAGAGGCGAAGCTCGTGCACGACGTCGGCATCGGAGAGCTTCGTAAGATCGGGCGGGTGGTTTGCGGTCAGGCTTTGCACGTCGACGAGTCCGCTTGCGATCATTTCGTGTAACTGCGACCACGTGTTGTGGTGTTTGCTCGTCGTCTTGCCGACGTAGTTGGTGTGCACGAAAAGCGTGGCCGCGAAGTGGTGAGCGCGCAGTATTGGAAACGCATAGCGGTAGATGCCTGCGCCATTGTCATCGAAGGTTAAAACGAGCGGTTTCGAAGGAACGCTGGTTCCCCGCACCAGATGATCGCGCAATGCGGCGAGCGTGATGACATGGAAGCCGCCGCGCGCAATCTCGTCGAGTTGACCGCTCAAGGTCGCAGCTGTCGTGTCGAACCACACCGCTTTGGCCGGCAAGACGTCGTGCCAGACGAGGACCGCAACGTACGGCATGCGCGCAGCCGGGAAAACCTGCGGCAGCGTCCCCGGTGCAGAGCATAGTCCTGTAGCGAGGCTGCAGCAGAATGCGGCAACGCAAGCAATGATAGAGCGAAGGCCACGCACGACGAAGGGTGTTGCGCCGATGGCCGCGCAGTCTCCCGGTGGTTGATGAACGTATCCGGACCGCGTGCGCTGATCCTCGTCGGCGTCATCGCACTTCTTGCACTTGCCCTCGGCTTTGCTGCCGGCGGCAAGCTGGAGTCCCTGGCCTTCCTCTCGTACGCCGAGCACGTGACCGGTTTGCGTCTCGATGCAAGCGACGTGACGCGAACCGCCGGCGGATACCTCTTGCGCGATATGACGGCGTCGACGCACGACGGCGCGCTGCTCGTAAGCGCAGCTCGCGCGCGCCTGGCACTCGGCGCGAGCGGCGTTACGGTCGAACTCGAACACCCGCACATCGTCGTTTCGCCGCTCCGCTATCACGCCGCAAAAGAGGCGCGCTTGCCGCTCGGTGACCGAGCGATGCACTTGACGATCCGCGACGGCACGCTCGTGATGACGAGCGGTGCGGTGCCGGTCCCGGCGGTCACCTGCGACGATCTCAACGCCGACGTGCATTTGAGGTCCGCGCAGGCGAGCTACGATGTCGCGATGCAGCTCGTCGACGACACGAATCGGTTCCCCATAACCGGACATGGCGGCACCGCTACGAGCGTGTGGACGGCGGCTGCCGTTCCTCTCGAGCCCTTCGCTGCGTTCCTGCCCGACGACGCGCCGCTGCGTCCGCGCGCCGGGTGGTTGCGCGACCTCGAGATGGATGGCGGAACGGCGCCGCACGGCGCTGCCCGACTCGATGATGCTTCCGTCGCCCTCGGAGAACGGCACGAACTACGCGGACTCCACGGTAACCTCGTCTTCTCCGAGGACGGCGTCGGCTCGCGCGAGATCGCGGGGCGGCTCGACGACGTTCCCTTCGACTTCGCGGGCGAACTGCGCCCGCTCTTCGGGGCTCGTCCGCGCGGCGCACGCGATCTGGACGCGCTCAGCGCGTTGCTCGCGCGGATTGCAAACGAACCGCGCTTACGTGCGGTGAAGCTTGAGGCGACTGCTCCGGGACTCGCCTACGCGCAGTACGCGCTTGCAAGCGACCACGGTCCGCTTGCCATCAGTTTACTTTCGCTCGATCCGACCGAACCGACGTTACGCTTCGATACCGCGATCGCGGAAGATCATGTGGTCTCCGGCGGCGAGCGGACCTCGGCCATGAGCGTTCGCACGGGTGCGGTCGCCGGCGTCAACGGCGACTATTTCGATATCGGGCGGACGTATCAGCCGCAGGGGATGCTCGTGCGTCACGGCGAGCTCGTGCGCGGTCCGACCGATCGCGCGGCACTGGTTATCGATCGCAACAAGCAGGTGACGATCGCCGAGTTTCGCATTCGCGGTGAAGTGCACACGGCAGCGGGCAGCATGCCGGTCACCGAGGTCAACGATTGGCCGCCCGGCGACGTGTGCGTGATCACGCCGGCCTTTGGGAAAGTCTTGCCGGCTTCGCCGGGCCGGACCTTCGTCGCGCTCCAGGCACTCGGCGGCGGCAACGGCACGCGCTTTCGCGTGACGGACGTCGTGCCGATGGACGCGCCGACGACGCCGCGTTTCGGCATCGCGATCGGGCCGCTCGTACGTACGCCTTTGCCGACGCGCGGCGAAATCGTGAGCCTAAGTTACGCGCTCGAGCCGCACGTCGATGATCTCGTCGCGGGCATCGGCGGCGGACCGGTCTTGCTGCGAAACGGCGCCTGGTTCGAAGACCGGCACGCCCCGGCGCCCGACGAACGCGGTTATCGCTGGCCCGTAATCGCGCTTGTGCGCACGGATGACGGCCGCTTGATGTTCGTGGCCGTCGACGGACGCCACCCCGAGCGCTCCGTCGGCATGACGCGACCCGAATTCGGAACGCTGCTGTTGCGTTTGGGCGGCGTCGATGCGATGGCGCTCGATTCCGGCGGCTCCGTTACGCTCGTGTCGCGCGCCCCTGGCGACGCGAATGCGAGCGTGCGCAACGTTCCCTCCGACAACAGCGCCGAACGGTGGGTCTCCGACGGACTCTTTCTGTACAGCAGCGCGCCGCTGCCCACGATCGTTGCACCCGCGCAAGCCGCGACGCCCGAGCCCGAAGCACGGCCGTCACCGTGATCGGTCCATTCCTCCCGCCCGAACTCGCGCCGCCCGCGCCGTTTCCGCTCGTCGTTGCGCAATCACGCACGCAAGAAGTTTTTGCGCCCGGCATGCGGCGCGCAACCTATCGCCTGACTACCTCCGACGGACCGCTGGTCGTCAACGTCGTCGCAGTCGATCTCGCGGAGCCGACCGTGCGCTTGGGCGTCGTGCTCTCGCATGATCGTCTCGTGTCGCCCGGCGAAACCGTGTCGTCGATGGCGCGCCGCTCGGGCGCCGTCGCTGGTGTCAACGGCGACTACTTCGACATCGGGCAAACCAATCAACCGCTCAACGTGGTGGTGCGCGACGGCGCGTTGTTGCGTACGCCCTCGCAGCGCATCGCACTCGACGTGCGGCGCGATCGCAGCGTCCACTTCGATACGTTCTCGTTCAACGGAACGGTGCAATACGGCGCCTCGACGATTCCGCTGACGGGTGTCGACGAATGGCCGCCGCAGGGCGGCGCGAGCGTGCTCGGTCCGGCGTTCGGTGCCATGCGTGCCGCATTCGGCGTAACGGTTGCGACGCTGGTTCCGGCCGATGCCGTCCACGGTGCTGCGCTCGCGGGTGCTTACCGCGTCGCGACGATCGGTCCGGCGACCGCGCAAACCTCGCACGGCATCGTGCTCGGTCTGGGTCCCGCGGCGCAGACGCTGGCGGCCCCGCCAGTAGCCGGTGACGGCGTGACGGTCGCCATGACGACGACGCCGCCGCTCGAGGATGTCGTTTGCGCGCTCGGCGGCGGACCGTTGCTGCTGCAAGGCGGAGCGGTTGTTGACGATTCGAGTGCGCCGGCTCCCGAGGAACGCAACGTACGCTTTCCGGTTGCCGGTGCGGCGACGATTTCCTCGCACACGCTGCTGCTGGTGAACGTCGACGGCCGGAATGCGGCCACCTCGATCGGCGTCACGCGTCCGCAATTTGCGGCGCTGTTGCGCGGGCTCGGCGCAAACGACGCAATGGCCTTCGATTCGGGCGGTTCGGCGACGCTGGTCGCGCGAGAGGTGGGCGATGCTGCGCCGAGCGTGATCGGTTCACCGAGCGACGGCGCGGAACGGCCGGTGGCCGACGGCCTGTTCGCATACAGCGATGCACCGCTCGGAGCTCCGGCCGCGCTCGTCGCGCGACCGTCGTCGATTGTCGCGCTACCGGATGCTGCCGTTACCGTACGCCTTGCCGTCATCGATGCTGCGGGCCATCTCCTGGGCTCTCCCCCGAGTGCGGTCGTTCGGGCCGGCACCGCGTCCGCCGACGTTGCGCTGCATGCGCGCGGCTTACTAGCGCGCGTGCCGGTGCGTGTGGTCGACCGTCTTGCGCGGCTCGACATCGAAAGCGATGCGCGCGCCGCCCGGCCCGCCGGCGCCGTACAATTGCGCGCAACGGGATACGATGCGTCGGGCGTTCCCGTGATCCTCGGCGATCGCGTGCAGTGGACGGCCGACCGCGGGACGTTCGCCGAAGCCGGGCTGTATCGGGCGACCGATCGCGACGCGCGCATCGTGGCGCGGGCCGGCGGCATCCGCACCGACATGATGCTTCGCGTCGGAAGCCACCGCATTGCATTACCGATTTTCCAACCGCAGCTTGCTCTCGTCTACGATTTCTCGGGAACACGTCGCGTCGCAACGGCGGACGTCGGCTTCGTTTTGCCGGGCGAACCGCTGCAGTTCTCCGTCGACGTCCAGGGTGACGGCGGCGGGGGACTCGTTCGGGCCGCGTTCGTCAACCGCTTCGGTGAACGCCGCGCGCTGACGTTGGCGAAGAGCGTCGACTGGACCGGTTGGCGCACGCGCACGATCGTAATACCGGACGATCTCAACCCGCCGGTTCGTTTGGCCTCGCTCTACGTGGTGCCGCCGCTCGGTGTCGCTAGCGCATCGGGAGCCCACCCGCGTGGTGCGCTCGCGTTTCGCAACGCGGCGGCCGTAGTCGCGGGCAGTCCCTGAACGTGAGGCATGCTGCGGGCGGGTGGTTTTCCAGAGTCGCGCTCACGTTCGTCTTCTTCCTGGCATGCGCGGGCGGAGTGCGCCCGACGGAACGCAGTGCGAACGCGGCCGCGCCCGCGGAGTGGCATGGTGTGCCCGTGTTGATGTACCATCGCATCGATAACGACGTTCCACGCGACGCCGTCGGTCGCGATCTAACGATCGCGCCCGGGGCGTTCGCGGCGCAGTTGCGGTATCTGCGCGCGCGGCACATCGCGGCCATCACAGCGTCCGACCTCGTCGCTCGGCTCGCGCGCGGAGAGCGGCCGCGCAATGTCGTCGTCCTGACCTTCGATGACGGCTACGCCGATGCTGCGACCGCCGCATTGCCGCTGCTGCGCAGCTACGGTGCGCGCGGTACCTTCTACGTTTCCAGCGGCTTCATCGGTACGCTGCACCACCTAAGCTGGCAGCAGATGCGCGCACTGCGCAGCGGCGGCATGGAAGTCGCCTGCCACGGGACGTTTCATCTCGACCTTTCGACGCTCGACCGCGCGGGCCAAATGCGCGAGGCCGGGGGGTGCATGCAACGCTTCGCGCGCTTTCTCGGTGCGCCGGAGCCGCAGACGTACGCCTATCCAGCCGGAAAATTTGATGCGACGACCGAGTCGGTCATGCGTGAAATCGGCATGCGCGCAGCCTTCACCGAGATCTCAGGCGATGTCGACGGACTGACGCGGCCCTACGCCCTGCCGCGGCAACGCGTCCGCCACGATGACGATATCGCGCGCTTCGCCGCGCTCGTCGCACCGTAATAGCAGTGGGGACCGCGCTTTGCGCGGTCCCCACTGCTCGAGACTCTAGGCTTTCTTTGCGACCTTGCGACGTGTCGCTTTGCGGGTGGTCTTGCGTGCCGTCGTTTTACGAGCGCCGGTCTTACGGACCGTTTTCTTGCGACCGGCGGTTTTTTTCGCCGTCGATTTCTTGCGGGTCGTTTTGCGGGCGCCGGTCTTTTTGGCGGTCTTCTTGCGCGTCGTGCTTCCGGCGGTCTTCTTTCTTCCGGCTGTTTTACGCGTCGACGTGCGTTTCGCCGTCGTCTTCTTGCGGGTTGATTTCTTGCGGGTTGAGGTCTTCTTGACTGCCATTATTTTTGGTAGTCATCCTTTCCGCGAACCGTTCCGTCTGACGACGGTCGGTTCGACATCGCCAGGTAGTTGCTACCTTTATAACCTTTTTAGAGGATTTTGGCAACAAGCACGGATCAAGCGCGTCGCCGACGCAAGACACGCCACTAAATCGGCGGCGTAGCGCGCCTCCGAAATGCTATGGCCGCAGGGTCAGAGCTTGCGCATCATTTGCAGCGCCGTATAGATCGAGGCGATGTGGATGCCGACTTCGATCGTGCCGTCGGCGACGTAGCGGCGGAGTTCCCCGAAGGTTGCGAGCCGGAGCGTGATGTCTTCGGTGTCGTCGCAAGATTGCGGAAGCAACGGGCGCGCATTGCGTGCGAGGTAGAGATGATAGGTCGTCGTCGAACTCGTGGGATCGAAGACGTACGTGCCGAGCAGCTCGAGGTCCGCAGGCTCGCCGACGTAGCCCGTCTCTTCGGCCAGTTCGCGACGGGCGCACGCGGCCGGTGATTCGCCGCGGTCTATGCCGCCTGCCGGCAATTCGAGGACGTATCGCCCGATGCCGTGTTTGTATTGGTGCACGAGCACGACGCGTTCGTCCGGAGTCACTGCGAAGATGACCGCGAAGCCGCGTGATTCGCGGACGTAGTAAGGCCCGACGTGTTTGCCGTTCGGCAGCTCGATCTCGTCGCAGCGCAGACGCAGATGCGGCGTTTCGATGACCGTTTTGGAATCGACGATACGCCAACCGGGCGCGCGCGTGTTTTTCATGCTACGCCGCTTCGTCGGCACGACGCCGGGGGCAAAGATTTTAAACGCGGCCGGGTAAATATCTGCGACCCACCTGTCGCGGAGCCGGAGACGATCCAAGCCTTACGCATCGGAGAACAGTACCAGACCACGTACGGCACCCTTTGGAAGGATGGGACCTACTTCCCGCGCGGGACGCGCGTGATGGTCGCGGGGCTGCACTTCGAACACGGATTTTGCGTGCGCTTCCCCGCCGACGTCGACGGTGAGCCGCTCGAGACGTGGGAAGACTGGGACGAATGCGACTTCCTGAGTCTCGACGGCTCGGTGGCCGGCTCCGATGATCTTTCGCCGGCCGTCTTGGCGGAGGCGCGAGAGGTCCTTGACGAGGCCGAAGAGGGCACGCACCTCCACTTTCACGACCCAGACTAGTCGCTTCAGCCGCGAGAGCGCCAGTCGTCGTCGGACAGAGGCTGGCAAACTCCTCGAAGCGGGGATTTGCGCCGGCAGGGAAGATCGGGTAAATATAGATGCGGACTGCCCCAGCCAGAGATTACGAACGGGCCGTCCAATGTGGTAGAATGCCTGCACCCTGACCCCAAGGACCCTCTAGGAGACCGCCGATCGTGAATTTCACCGATGCCGCCCAGTTGGAATTGATGTGGACTTCCGATCCTCGCTGGGCCGGCTTGACGCGCCCGTACCACGGCGACGACGTCGTCCGGCTGCGCGGTTCCATTGAGATTGACTACACCTTAGCGCGTCTCGGCGCCGAAAAGCTTTTTCGGGTACTCTCCGAGGAGCCGTATATCGCGGCGCTCGGGACGATGACCGGCGGTCAGGCCGTGCAGGCGGTCAAGGCCGGATTGCAAGCCGTGTACCTCTCAGGCTGGCAGGTAGCAGCCGACGCCAACGGAGCGGCGCAGACGTACCCCGACCAGAGCTTGTATCCGGCCAACTCCGCACCCGCACTCGTCAAGCGGCTCAATAACGCGTTCGCGCGGGCCGACCAGATCGCGACGATGGAAGGCTCGTACGACCTCTCGTACTTCGTGCCGATTGTGGCGGATGCGGAAGCCGGCTTCGGCGGCGCGCTCAACGTTCACGAAATCATGAAGGCGTTCATCGAAGCCGGCGCGGCCGCCGTGCACTTTGAAGATCAACTGGCCTCGGAAAAAAAGTGCGGTCACATGGGCGGGAAAGTGCTGATTCCGACCAAGACTGCGATCCGTAATCTCGTCGCGGCGCGGCTTGCGGCCGACTTGATGGGGGTCCCGACGTTGATCGTGGCGCGCACCGATGCCAATGGCGCGCACCTGATCATGAGCGACATCGATCCCGTCGATGCCGAGTTCATCACCGGTGAACGAACCGAAGAAGGCTTCTTCAAAATCCGCGGCGGTCTCGACGCGGCGATCGCGCGCGGCCTTGCGTATGCGCCGTACAGCGATCTGATTTGGTGCGAGACGTCGGAGCCGAACATCGCCGAAGCCGAGCGTTTTGCGGCCGCGATCCATGCGAAGTACCCCGGAAAGTGGCTTGCCTATAACTGCTCGCCGTCGTTCAACTGGAAGGCGAAGCTCGAGCCGCACGACATCGCGACGTTCCAGCACCAACTTGCGGCGATGGGCTACAAGTTCCAGTTCATCACGCTCGCGGGCTTCCACGTCCTCAACCATTCGATGTTTACCCTGGCGCACGACTATAAGGCGCGCGGCATGGCCGCGTACTCGGATTTGCAGCAGGCCGAATTCGATGCCGAGCGCGACGGCTACACGGCGACGCGCCACCAACGCGAAGTCGGCACGGGCTACTTCGACGCGATCGCTCAGGTCGTCGCAGGGGGGAAGTCGTCGACGACGGCACTGCACGGTTCGACGGAACAAGAACAATTTGTCGCGCACGCCGAGGAACCCGCGGTCGTCGCTTCGTAGCAAATCGCCGTAACGCATCCCGCGCCGCGCACGGATTGGGCGTAGCGCAATCCTCTCGGTTCCGGCGCTGATGTGATGACCGTCCTTCGAATGCGATGACCGTCCTTCGAACGAACATCCCGCAGCGGCTCGATCGGTTGCCGTGGAGCCGCTTCCATTGGATCGTCGTGATCGGGCTTGGGATCACGTGGGTTCTCGACGGCTTGGAAGTAACGGTCGTTGGTTCGGTCGGTTCCCGCTTGGGGGACCGCGATGCGCTTGGGCTCGGCGCCGGGGACATCGGCCTCGCCGCGACGGCGTATCTGCTCGGCGCCGTGATCGGCTCCCTCAGCTTCGGTTACTTGACGGACCGTTACGGCCGCAAGAAGCTGTTCATCATCACGCTCGCCTGGTACATGGGCGCGACCTTGTTGACCGCGTGGTCGTGGAATCTCTGGAGCTTCCTCGCATTCCGTTTCATGACGGGTCTAGGCATCGGGGGCGAATACGCGGCGATCAACTCGACGATCGACGAGTTGATCCCAGCCGCCCATCGCGGCTGGGTCGATATCGCCATCAACGGCACGTTTTGGCTCGGAGCCATGCTTGGCGCCGGTGCGAGCGTCGTGCTGCTCGATCGCAACATCGTGCCGGGCTCGTACGGGTGGCGCATCGCCTTCGGCATGGGAGCGGTGCTCGCGTTCGCCATCGTGTTCCTGCGCAGAAACATCCCGGAGAGCCCCCGGTGGCTGCTCATGCACGGCCGAGCCGCGGAAGCGGAGCGCACGCTCTCCGGCATCGAAGCGCGGATCGCCGCAGATCGCAACGGCCGCGTGTTGGCGGACCCAGGTGGGGGCATGCTCATCGCTGCGCGCCAGGGCCGGGTTTTGGCCGACGTCGCCTCTGCAATGCTGCGTACGTATCCCGTTCGTTCTTTCGTCGCGCTCTCGTTGATGGCCGCGCAAGCGTTTTTCTACAACGGCATCTTTTTCACGGAGTCGCTCGTCCTCTCGACGTTCTTCGGCGTGCCTTCAGGGAAGGTCGGGTACTACATTTTTCCCTTCGCCGTCGGCAATCTGCTCGGTGCCGTGGTGCTCGGGCGCTTCTTCGACGTCATCGGACGCAAGCCGATGGTAGCGGGAACCTACGCGCTTTCCGGTTTGCTGTTATTTGTAACCGGCGTTTTGTTCATGCGCGGCGCGCTCGATGCAACCACCGTAACGCTTGCATGGTCGGTGATCTTCTTTTTCGCGTCCGCCGGCGCGAGCGCGGCGTACCTGACCGTCAGTGAAACCTTTCCCCTCGAAATTCGAGCGATGGCGATCGCGATCGTCTACAGCATCGGAACGTTGATCGGCGGTGTCGCGGCGCCCGCGTTCTTCGGGATGTTGATTGCGACGAAGCAGCCGAGTTCAATCTTCGTCGGCTATGCCTGCGCGAGCGCTGCGATGATCGCCGCCGCGTTCATCGAGTTATGGCTCGGCATCGAAGCCGCACGCCGGCCGCTCGAAGACATCGCCGCCCCGCTCGGCACGGCTTGATGTAAACCGAGATCCGTCCTCGATCTTGCGTTAAACCCTAACCCGCGCGTTCGAGTACCGCGACGGGGAACGGACCCAGCAGTTCGGCGGCAGCAAGATAGGTGCCCTCGGAATCGCGGCGAGTTGCGACGGTCGCTCCCGTAAAGCGGTCGGTGAAGAGCGCCGGCGTCTGCGTAGCGAAGCGAACCGTCTCCTCGCCGAAGGCAAGATGCAAACCGTCATCGGTAAGAAGCCGGCGCACCAGGCGTGGTACGACGACGACGATCCGGTCGCGTGAGAAGGCGAGGAGACGATCGGCACGGGCGCCGCTGGTTTGGAGCGGTGTATATGCAGCGCCGAAGAACGTCGCAGGCCGTTCGCGTCGCAAATGCATGAGCTGCCACGTGAGGTACGCCTTGAGGCGCCCGTCGCGCCATGAGGCGAGTAATTCTTGCGCAAGCGCCGCACTCTCGCCGCGGTCGACGCGCGCCCGCATTGCTGCGAGTGCTTCACTGCGAGCATCGTAATCGACTGGTCTGCGATTGTCGGGGTCGACGAGTGAGAGATCCCAGAACTCACAGCCCTGATAGATGTCGGGTACGCCCGGCGATGTCAACTTGAGAACCGTCTGAGCGATGCTCGAGACGGCTCCGATTCTCGCGCACTGGCGTGCGAGTGCCTGCAGTTCGCGTACGAACGGCGCTGACTGCGGGGATGTGAGGATCCCCCGCGTGAAGTCTAAGCTCGCGTCTTCATAGGGAGTATTCGGGTTCGTCCAGCTCGTGCGGAACTTGGCTTCCCGCATCGCTTTGCGCTGATAGGCTTGCATCCGTTCTACGTAGGCTTCAAGCCCTCCCGGATCGATTGACGTGTCGTCGTCGAGCCACTCGAACGGCCACGTTCCGATCAAAATCTGATAGAGAAAATACTCGTCGTTTTCGGTCGGCGCGGGGCTGCTTTCGACGAAAATTTTGCAACCGCCGTTGAGGCCGCTCCAGCGTCGGATGGTACGCTCCCATACGCCGGGCATCTCGGAGAGCGCATCGATGCGCGTGCGTGTGTCCTCGCCGCGCTTGTGATCGTGAGTCGCGGTCGCGAGCATCGCATGGGGGAACGTCGCGGCGCGTTCAAGATTGGCCCGATGAAACTCCGCAACCGACGTTCCGAAGCGGCGGGGATCCCCGCCGACTTCGTTGAGCGAGACGAGACGCACGTATCGATAGAACGACGTGTCCTCTACGGCTTTGGCCATGACGGGACTCGTATACTGTTGAAACTTCATGGCGAAGCGGAGCACCGAGCGGCGATCGTAGTTGGATGACTCCTGGGGGAGGCGCATCGTGAGCACGTCTTCGAGAAACCCGAAGACGTGCTCGTCCCCGAGTTCGCTGCGCTTACGGGCGGCATCGATGGCAAGCGCGATGTATGCTCGGTCGTTTGAGTCGACGTCTTCGCTCGTCACGTAGGTTCGATACACCGGAAACGACGCGACGACTTCGCCGAGCGCATCGCGGAGCACATTATAGGTGTAGTCGTTGGAACGCCGGTCGGTTTCGGCAATCGCGTCGAGCATCGTCGTAAGGACTTCGAGTTCGCTTGCGAGCGCCGTGCGAATGATATCCTTCTTCGCGCGGTACGCGAATGAATCGAACGTGCCTGAGATGCCGGCGAAGCGCCGATAGATGCGGTCGAAGGCGAGTTCGGCTTGCGAGTCGACGAAGAGCCCGTTGGCGAGGTTCATGAAATCGTAGCCGGTCGTGCCGGCGATCTGCCAGTCGCGTGAGAGGTACTCGAAGCGCGCTAAGATCTTTTCGACGACGAGGTATTGCGGATGCCCGAGCGCGGCGGCTCGATCGTGAAGGAGCTGACAGTAGCCGCCCGGGTTGTAAAGGCCGTCGATATGATCGATGCGCAGCCCTTGAACGCGGCCCGAAGCGATCAGTTCGAAGATCAGGCGGTGCGTGTGGCCGAGCACCTGCGCGTCCTCGATCCGTAACCCCGCGAGATCGTTGATGTCGAAGAAGCGCCGGTAGTTGATCTCGTCGGCTGAAACGCGCCAGTACGCCAGCCGATAATGTTGCTGTTGCAGGATGGCATCGAGCCGGTCGGTGCCGGCGGGGTCGGCGCCGGCACGATACGTATCCAGTGCCGCCTCGATTGCGCTGCGGTTGACCGGATCGGTCGCGACGCCGGCGAGTTCCCCTTTGAGTTCGAGCGCGCGTTCGCGCGTGGCGCCCGCGAACTCGCCGGCAAGCGCCCGCAGCGGCCAGGCATGGCCGGCACGCTTTTCGGCCGCCAGGGCAAGAATGGCGGAGTAGGTGTTGGTCGCAAGCGGAAAGCGCGCGTCGAAATAAGCGATTGCGAACGTGCCGCTATCGACGTCCAGCGCAGGTGCCAGTTCGCCGCGTTCGAGTACGCGTCCGTAGTAGTCGCCAAGTGAGGGGATCAGCAGTTTGCCGTGCATTTCCGCGCGCAGCGGACGCCAGTTGATGTCGAAGAACTCTGCGTACGGCGACGCTTCGCCCCATTCGAGCACGTCCTGCCACCACGCGTTCTGCACGCCGATTCCCATATGATTCGGCACAAAATCGAGCAGGTGCCCGAGGCCGGCAGCTTGCGACGCTTCGATGAGCGCGGCATGCTCGGCGGCCGTGCCGATCTCGGGATTGAGGGCGTTCGGGTCGACGATATCATAGCCGTGTTCGCTACCGGGACGTGCCTTTAGGTACGGCGAGGCATAGAGATAGCCGACGCCGAGTTCGACGAGATACGGAACGATCGCGAGCGCGTCGTTGAAACCGAAGCGCGGCGTAAACTGAAGGCGATACGTGGAGAGGGGCGTTGCGGGGATGTGGGTCACGGAGACTGCGTCACGTGAGCGTCCAGCGTACGCTCCAGGGAGGTGCCGGCGCGTTCGGATACGTCAGGTCGTGCGTCGAAAACAGGACGTAGCCTCCCGGTCGTACTGCAAAGCCGGGCTCGTCGTGCACGCCCAGATTCGCATTGAGCCCCAGCATCGCTCCGTCGTCGAGCCGGAAACGCGCCTGCAAACCACATGCGCCGATCTTCTGCGCAGACGTATCGGTTCCGCGCACGTTCGCGATGCGCGGCGCGAGCTCGGTGCGGCGGATTGCGAGCAGTTCGCGGTAGTACGCCAGCCACGCGGCATGCGAATCCTTTTTGGGTTCGTTCCAATCCAACTTGCTGCGTTCGAACGTCGAGCGCGCCGATGGATCGGGGATGCGCTCGCGCGCGGCGGAATCGGCGAACGCAGCGAAGGCCGCGAACTCCTTGCGTCGGCCGTCGGTGACGGCTCGCGCAAGCTCGGGCTCGAAGTCGCAGAAGTAAAGAAACGGCGAGCCTGCAGCCCATTCCTCGCCCATGAACAGCAGCGGCGGCGAGGGCGCAAGCAAGTAGACCGCGACGATCGCTCGCAGGGCCTCGGGCGACGCGAGTGCGGTGATGCGGTCGCCGAAGGGTCGGTTTCCGATCTGATCGTGGTTCTGCAAGAACGTCACGAAGGAGCCCAGGCCCAAGTGCCTGCTCGACGTGCCGCGTACGGCGTTGCGGTATACCGAGAGATCGCCCTGATATCCGAAGCCCTGCGTCAGCGTTTTGCCGAGCAGCGCGACCGGATCGCCCGCATAGTCACGGTAGTAGCCGTCCGCTTCACCCGTAACGATGACGTGCATGGCGTGGTGCGCATCATCATTCCATTGCGCGCGGAAGCCCGCTTCCAAGAGCGGTGCTTCGTTGTGGTCGTTCTCGAGTACGAGAAAGATTTTCCGGTTCGAACGTGCCTCGACGGTACGCGCAAGCTCACGCAAGAAGTGTCGGCTCCCCCCGTCGTAGATCGCGTGAACCGCGTCCAAACGAAGTCCGTCGAAGCAATATTCGTGCGTCCAGTAGAGCGCGTTCTCGATGAAGAACGCGCGCACGCCCGCGTTATCGACGTCGATTGCCGCGCCCCACGGCGTTTGGCGGCGTTCGGTATAAAACGTCGGCGCATAGCCGTGGAGGTAATTACCTTCAGGGCCGAAGTGGTTGTACACGACGTCGAGATAGACGGCGAGGCCGTGGGCGTGAGCATCGGCGATGAAAGCCTTGAGATCGCCCGGCGTTCCGTAGTTGTGTGACGGCGCGAATGGCAACACGCCGTCGTAGCCCCAGTTGCGTTCGCCCGGGCATTCGCCAAGCGGCATCAATTCGAGCGCCGTGATTCCGAGCGCGACCAGATGATCGAGTTTCGTTCGGGCCGCTGCATACGTGCCTTCGCGGGTGAACGTGCCGACGTGCAGCTCATAGAAAACGTGCTGGTTCCAGGACAAGCCGTCCCAGGCGCCGGTCCATGTGAATTGGCCCGGATCGACCACCATGCTTGGTGCGTGAACGCCGTCCGGCTGAAAGCGCGAAGCCGGATCGGGCACGTGCAGCGCTGCGCCGTCGAGGGAAAAAGCGTACCGCGTTCCAGCCGCCGCGGTGCTTTCCACGACTTCGAACCATCCGTCGCCGTGCGACACAAGCGGCGTCATGCGCCGGCTACCGGCCGACGTCGTTACGACGTCGACCGATCTCGCGCTCGGCGCGTAGAGACGAAAGCGTACGCCTTCCTGACTCAGTTGCGCGCCGAACGGCATCTCGTGCCGAAACCTGCCGGGCATCGCTCGGTCGTACCCGGTTAGAGCGCTTAACCGAGGGTGCGGACTATACGGCGGGCCGCGGCGTCTCTCTTAGCGGCGCTCGGGATGAAACTGCAGCGCGACGCCGTTCATGCAGTAGCGCAATCCAGTCGGCTTTGGTCCATCGTCGAACACATGGCCTAAGTGTCCGCCGCACCGGCGACAGTGGACCTCGGTCCGCGGCAGGAAAAGCGACGTATCGCTCGATGTCTCGACGGCGCCCGGCAGCGGCTCGTAGAAACTCGGCCAGCCGGTGCCGCTATCGAACTTCGTTTTGGCATCGAAGAGCCGCATCGAGCAGCCCGCGCAATCGTACATCCCGGCCCGCGTCTCATGATCGAGCGGACTCGAGCCCGGCGCTTCGGTCGCATGCTCGCGTAGCACGCCATAAGCGGGTCCCGGAAGCTGTTCTCGCCACTGTGCGTCGCTGTGTTGCACCGCGAAGTGTTCCGGGGAGGCATCGGCTGGCTTGCTTGCGATCCCGAGCGACGCCGCGATCCCGCACAGACCGCCGATCATACTTGTTCTATTCATGTCGTCCTTCATAACCCGAATATACGTCGGCGGGCTGCGATCCCCGCGAAGCGCGCGTTCCCCTGTGAGCCGTCGCAATATATGATGTCCCGGGAGCGGCCTATCCGAGGCCGGAAACGTCGGGCATGGACCTTCCCGTTCTTGTTCCCGAGCGGTACGACAGCGTGTTATCACTGACGTTGAACCGGCCCGCGAAGCTCAACGCCTTCGACTCGTCCTTGACCGAGGCGCTGATCGCGGCAGTCGATGCCGCAGCCGAGGACAAGAGCGTTCGCGTGCTCGTCCTGCGGGGCGCCGGCCGCAGCTTTTCAGTGGGCCAGGATCTCGAGGCGTTCGTGCAGATGCAGACGGGCGGCGATCCCGTCCCGGTCGCCGATCACCTCCGAAGCGGATATAACCGCCTGACGCTTGCACTGCGCAGTCTGGAAAAGCCGGTCATCGCCTCGCTCGGCGGCATCACGGCCGGCTTCGGGCTGTCGCTTGCGCTCGCGTGCGATGTGCGCATCGCGTCGGAGAACGCGACGTTCACGCTCGGTTTTTCGAAGCTCGGGCTCATTCCCGATGGTGGCGGCAGTTTGTTTTTGCCGGTGATCGCGGGTCTCGGAAGGGCGCTCGAACTCGCATGGACGAGCGACCGCATCGACGCCCTCGAAGCGCATCGTATCGGACTCGTGAACCAGCTCGCTGCAGCCGAGCAACTGTCAGCGCAGAGTCTTGCGTTCGCGGCGCGTCTCGCCGAGGCGTCGCCGGTCGCGCTCGCTCTGACGAAACGCGCGTTCAACCGTGCGCTGTTGCCCCACCTGGCGCAATGGCTCGAAGCCGAAGCGCAGCTTCAGCAAGAAGCTTCGCAGAGTCCGGATCTTCGTGAAGGCATGCAGGCGTTCTTCGAGAAGCGCCCCGCCGTTTTCGCGCCGCGCTGAAGAACGAGCTTCCCTAGGTTAGAGTTTTCCTGCCAGCACGAAACGGCCCCGACCGATCCGGGTGTCGGCCATGCCGTAGTAGACGTCAAAGGTCTGCTCGCCGATGTCGGGACGCGGATCGATGGCAGTCGGGAAGACGACGTTGTCTACGATGCCGTGCATTTCTTCGGGAAGTTCGGGTGTCAAGAACGGTTTGTCCGCGCGGTACCGCACGTGGTCGGGACGCTCTGCATCCAGAATGGCGAAGGCGGCGCGATATTGCATGATCGGTTTTTCGCTGTGCTCCTCTCCGGGCAGCACGTCGATACCGTGGTAGATCAGCAGCCACCCATCGCGTACCCGTACCGGCGGCGGACCCGTTCCGACTTTGACGGCCCCGAAGTCTGCGTGGGGGTACAGGATCTGCCGCGTCTCTGCGATCCCGAGCAGTGCACGCAGGTCGTCGCGTACTCGCTCGAGCGCAACGTAGCCAATAAAGATACTCTCGCGTTCTTTGGGCGGCGAGTGCAAGATCGAGGGCGCGAGCTTACGGCCGTGTGCGACGGATTGATGGCGCGTCGGGCGATGCAACAGCGCAATCGAAGGTTCGCCGCTCGGCGACGTTACGACCTCGGGAAAGAAGGCCGCGGTGAGTTCAACCTGTCAGCGCAACGAACCAAATTCTTGTTGAAAGGGTGTTCATGGCGCATCGAGGACGACCCGGCTTATCGTATGGACAGAAGCAGGAGTTGTGGGCACGCTGGCAACGTGGCGAGTCCACCAGCGATATCAGTAGGGCCCTTAACACCTATCCCGCGTCGATTCACACGATTCTGCGTAAGCACGGC
>JAABUO010001529.1_pt1 | contig 30005 bp, 52 predicted proteins | sample 5559291 | NCBI WGS metagenome assembly JAABUO01 (sample SAMN10711878, study PRJNA513372) | rock metagenome | isolation source: Antarctica rocks | place: Antarctica: Victoria Land, Finger Mt sud | reverse complement strand
CCTGCCCCATGCGCTGCACCAGCAGGGCAACGCAGGTGCAGGGCGGCAGGGGGTGCACATATGCCTGGACTCGAGGGCGCGCGCGCACGAGGCACAAAGCCTTACGCCAGCCATCCCCAGCTCCCAATTAAAGTCTTCACTTTGAGCCAACAGCTCTCTGCTGACTCCTACCCGCACCGCCCGAGACCTTTTTCCATCTGACATGCAGATGGAGCGCCAAAAACATAACTTATGCCCTGGCAACCGACCAGTGCCCGGCATCTGGGACTAATAGCATGGGAGGCAGGGCGCATGCAAGCAGCCCCCTGCAACAATAACCGCTATGCGCTCAGCAGCTCGGCCTTGCATGCAACCTTAGAGCCTCGCGCGCAGTCAGGGACTGCAGGAGGTTCCAGGGCTGCGATGCAGGACCTGTCCGCCACGCGCGCAACCCGCATGCCCACACCCCCGCTCCCAAGCACGCACGGTATGCTTCTGCCGCAAAAGGGCTGGGACGTGGCGCGCGCCAAACAGGCATGTGCATGCGTCCCCTGACCAGTGTCCCAGCGGACAGCATGCCGTACAGCATGCCACAGGCGCTACTGAGGCAGCCATATGAGGAACAGCGCTAGCATCGCCATAGCCCACCCCCGGCAGGGCCGCAGCGGCACACAGCCGATGCCCAGCGGGCACGGCCCTGAACCACCAGGTCAGCGGCCGCGCGCGGCGGGCGCCTGCGTGCCTGGTGCGGCGCCCGCTCCGCAGCCGCCTCACTCCGCCTTGGCAGACGTCTTGATGGCGGAGATCATCTCCTCGCCCATGGACTGCGCGGCACACGCCCCCAACCTCAGCCGTGCCTTTGTGGGCTCGCGATGGGGTAGGGTGCACCCCACCCTTGACCCTGGGCAAGGCTGCAGCTGTGGACGCAGCTTGGCGGGCGGCACGTGGGTGCACAGCGCAGTAGCCGGTTCCTGCGAACCGCACAGCAGCGCGCGGGGCTGCCGCGCGCCTTGAGCACAGTCACGGTGAGCTCCTTGCCCGAGTCAAACTCCTCCTGCAGCAGCACCGCGAGCTTGTCCGCGTCGTCCGTGCCCGTCGGCAGCTTCAGGTCGTCCTTCGTGTTGCCGGACTCGTCCATCAGCGACACCTGCGCCCCCGCGCGGTGTCAGCCGCGCGCGCCGCACCGCCGTCCAGCACACCGCGCCTGGGCAGCTGCCACCTAGAGACCTGGCTGCTGTAGCGAGGACACCAAGCCCGACCAAGCCTGCGTGTGCTCCTCACACTGAACAATTGCCAACAGCATGGCCCTGCCAGCGGTCAGGTCACGTAAGCACTGGGGGTTGAGCCACGCCTGTGCCCCTGCCCAGACTTCCGCAGCTTGCAGGAAGCTAGCTACGGATGCTAAGCACCGCGCTGAGCACGCAGTGCATCCACTTCATGTTGCCGCTGCGTGGAGCCTCAGCCCAACGCCGCTGAGCTACATAAGGACAAGCGACTGCGCGCGTCTCCCAGCGCCGGGCCGGGCGCTCACAAAGCCATCCTCGCTGATGTCCAGCAGCGTGTACTCCTGGCGGGTGACGTGCGGGATCTGCGCGACACTGGCACTGCGTCAGCTCACAGCAGGGCGATGCACATGGAGAACTTGCAGGCAGGCCTGCTTGCAGGCGCCGGCAGCTCACGTCGCAGTTGTGCGAGGACGGCGTCAGGTCCTCGTACTTCTTGCCGGTGAAGATGTCGATCGCGACAAAGTGGCACTTGGCGTGACCGTGCTTGCCGGTCTTTGAGGTCGAGACATCAGCCACCTGCACATGCAGGAGCCACAATCAAGCGCAGCGCGGGCTGATAGCAGCCTGCTCCTGGAGCTGTGAGCGCAAGCCAGCGTGCACTGCCCACAGGAGCAGCTGCGTCGCGGCACGGTGGTGCGTGTGCGCGGCCGCGCTCCCGCGACGCGGCCGCACAGCGCTGGTGAGCGGCCGGCGGGAGCGACCGGCGGCCGCACCTTGCAGGGGCGGCTCTTGATCACCAGGAAGCCATTCTTGCGCACAGTGCCGGCCTGCTGCGGGTAGGTCAGCGAGGCGCCTGCGTCCGCGCTCTCAAAGTGCACATCGTGCCCGTGGTCCGCGTGCTCGTCACCCATGCTGGCTGCGGGGCAGGAGGACGCAGCAGCTTGGACTCCTGGCCTGGCGGCAGCCTGCCTGCTCGGCAGGGCCCTGACGACCAACCCGTTGCCTCACCCTTCCCGAGTCCCGACAAAGGGGTCTCGGCGAGACTCGGCAGCGCAGCTCGATCGCGCACCCCGGGCCCGCCTGCATGTGTCCGAGCTTTGCCAGCCTCGTGCGGCCACAGGCAGGCGCGAGCGCAGAGGAGCGGCACGCAAAGGCCGCGCAGGCGGTTGGCGCGCGGCTGGCAGTCATGCCTGTGGACAACATCCCCGTCGTCAACAGCCTGGAGCAGATCTATGGCAGTGGTGCGCCTGGAACGTGTGTGCACAGCCCATCACAGTGCTGTCACATCTGGTCTCACCTGGCGTGGGCCAATGCCGCAGACGCGGGCTTCCTGGAGGAGCAGCGGGAGCGGTATCAAGCGCTGGTCGCTCGCTTCGTTGACCTGTACGGAAGCCCCCCGGAGTTTGTCGTGCGCTCACCAGGCGCGCGCCAGCTTTCATCCCCAGGACGCAAGATGGTTTCTGTCAAAGCGTAGCTGCAGCAGAGGCGGTCCTTGTGTTCAACCAGCACAGTTTTCTTAGAGACAGAGGCACTGACTCGCTCTGTGCACCGTCGGGCAGGCCGCGTGAACCTGATCGGCGAGCACGTCGATTACATGGGCTATGGCGTGCTGCCAATGGCAATAAAGCAGGCGCGTAAAGCAGGCGCCCGCGAAGCCCAAAGCTGGACCAGAGGCTACCCAGAGTCGCCAGCCCTTCCGGACCGTGCAGATGCCTCGAGTGCGGTGCGCGCAGGACACGATCGTCGCTGTTCGCCGCGGCGGCGACAAGCTCCGGCTGAACAACATGGCGTCTGCGCACGGAGAGCAGGACTTTGAGCTGGACCCTGAGCAGGTTGGCTGCCCCACCGCCGCCAGACCTGGACAGACCGGGCGGAAGGGAGGGCGGGGCCGGGAGGCCCAGCAGGCTCAGCAGCACCCGGAGGCTCACCTTATGCAAGTGCTCTGCGTTTGCTCGATGTCCAAGGGCCGAGCATGCATAACAAGCAGACCGCCGAGAGCAGCGCGGCGGGGCGCCCGGCGCGCGCTGAGCGCGGCGCGCGCCACCAGCGGGCAGCCTGTACAGTCACAGTCACAGGCAATTGACTCGCATCCCGTGTGCGGCGCCTGGTGATGACACGCGGCGACGGCGCGCAGGAGGTGGACCGCGAGAACCACACGTGGGGCAACTACATCATGTGCGCGTACAAGGGCGTGCACGAGCACCTGGCGCGCGCGGCGCGGCCGGCGCCGCCGCTGGTCGGCCTGCAGCTGCTCGTGGAGGGCCGCGTGCCGCAGGGTGCGCCGGGGGGCCCGTGTTGTTACCACGCCTGAGCCCCTGTGGTGAATGGCCGTGAATCCTGCAGGGTTCTCCGAGTGGTTGCATGCCCAGCCCGCTCACGAGCGACGAGGCTCGCCCAAACCTGAAGCACTGCAGAGGTCTGTTGCAGTGGTGAGCCAGCGACCTCCTGTTCTTCCTCACGAGGCGTGGTCACGTTCAGCAATGGCCTGGCCTCATGCAGCCGTGTGCTGCTCAGCACTGGGGTCGCGTGACATGCACAGTGCATTGGTGGTATCATGAGCATGATCTGCAGGTGCCCTCGGGCATACAGATTCTGGTGCTTCCTAGGCAATGCAATACTAGGATGTTTTCATTGCGTGCCAGTGACAGGCGCTTGGTCTCCCGGCTAAGGGTTGAGGGTTCAGTTGGGTGTCAGATGGACATGCCCCCATGGCCCCCATGGCCATTGCTGCAGGCTCTAGTGTACCTGTCCGGGTTCTCTTGTCACCCTAGTTATGCTGCGGGGCGCGCCTGGCGTCCGCTGCCATGCACGTCCAGAGCGGGCTCGCGCTAAGAGCAGCCCGTCCTCGTGCACAGGGTCGGGCCTGTCGTCATCGGCGGCGCTCGTCTGTGCGTCCTCGCTGGCCGTGCTGGCCGTACACGGCATCCGCCTCAGCAAGGGGGTGTGCAGCCTGCTCAGCGGGGCCAGCAAGCCCTCCCCGCCCTCCCTGCCACCCTTCGCTGTGTACAGTACACATGGGGAGCACCGCTTGAGCCTGCACGGGCTCCAGGCTGCCCAGGAGGTCACCACGCTCGCTCCAGGTAAGCCACCAGCCCTAGACGGGGCCGGGGCGGGGTGGCATGGGGCGGGCGGGGTCGGGGCGGGCCCGGGGCTTGAGCGCGCAGACCGCAGCGGCGCCCGGCTGCGCCGTGGAGGGGCGGGCGCTGAGGCGCGCGCCTGTGCGCGCGGCCGGGGGCAGGCGCGGGCCTGTCCAGTTCCTCTGCGCTGGTGTGCGCCGGCGCGCTCGCCGTGCTGGCCGCGGCGGGCGCGCGCCCGCCGAGCGCGGTGCGCTGCGAGGCGCGGGCGCCACGCGCGCGCGCCCGCGCCGGGGGCCCGCAGGAGGCGGGCGGTGCAGGGGACTCTCTGAGGGGGACCTGCTTTGTGGGGCTCACTGACAGTACCTGCTTAAGCATGATACGATTCGGGCCCATGCGGTGAAGGCTGCAGGGCTCGCAGTCTGCCCGTGGTGTGCACGAAACCAAATCAAGGGGCGTGGCAGACGTGCTTGCAACCACAGCAGGCGTTTCTGAAAATTGCAGCTGGATGTGGGGGACCCCCTGGGGTTGCCGGCTGCTCTGGCGGCACGCACATGGTCACAAGAAAAGTGCCTCTAGTATAGCAGGCAGCGTAGCGTGTGGTTGGTACATGCTGTATGTTTGTGAGGCGGTGCACGCAGCACGAGGTCATCAGTCAGACACGCTGCGCCATGTCTGGCAGGGGGTCCGGCCACCCGCAGCGGCGCGCGCCGGCGCGCAGGCGGTCGCGCGCTGGCAAGGATGGTCTTGAACAGTGCGTATCTGACCAGTTGCCAGCGACCCTAGGTCACCCGCGCGCGCGCGGCCGCGCAGGAGGTCGCGCACTTTGCGGCGGAGTGCGAGAAGTACGTGGGCACGCAGTCGGGCGGCATGGACCAGGCCATCTCCATAATGGGCCAGGCCGGCGTCGCCAAGCTCATCTCCTTCAACCCGGCGCGCCCCTGCGCTGCCACGGGCGCGCCGCTGCCCCGCCTCGGAACAGGGCCGCGCCGCCGCTCCTCACCCAGCTTGTCGCGGCGCCTCTCCTGGCGCTCTCGCGACGTATGGCTGTCGCACCAACCTGACACCAGTCATGCAGACCGTGTTTGCACACGTCGGGCGCGCACCCTCCCCAAAAAGAGACCCTGTGATATCATAATCCCGATTGAGACCCTGACCCTACCCTATGCAGGTGCGCGCGGAGGACGTGCGGCTGCCGGAGGGCGCCATGTTTGTGATCGCCAACAGCCTCACCGTCAGCAGGAAGGCTGAGAGCGCGGACTACGAGTACAACATGCGCGTCACCGAGTGCCGCCTGGCGGCCATCCTCCTCGCGCTGGCCTGCGGCGCGCCAGCGGTGCGCGGCCCCACCCAGCGCCCGCCTCGAGCGCTTTTGCGCTGCGTTTGCTGCAGTCGAGCAGTGAGTGGGGGGAGTGCAGGGTGTGCCTGTCTTGGGTCGCTCTGTCTGAGCAGAGGCCTGCAGAACCCTGGTTAACCCTACCGACCCTGCCCCACATACACCTTTGCAGGAGGAGGCGCGGCAGCGCACGCAGCTGGTGCAGGTAGAGGCCGACGTGGCCGCCGCGGGCGGCGGCGACGCGGCTGCGGGCGTCAACAAGCTGCTGCACCCGGCCGCGTACTTCAGGGTGCGCGGGGCCGCACCCGCCGCGTGCACGCGTTGAGTCTACGCGTGCGAGACGCGCGTGTGTTCCAGGACGGAACGCCATGATCAGGAGATCGGTGGGGGTACTTCTCAAGTGCACCAGAGCGCGTGTGCCTGCTGCCGCTTGCAGGCCCTGCTCTCGTCACGTCACAGGGATGGGTGATGCATGCCTGGATGGCAAGCATGGTCGGGGGCGAGCGGGTCCTCATAGCTTGCTGGGCGGCTCGGTGCCGCGCCGCCGCAGATAAAGCAGCAATGATTCATTCATTTAAAAAGTTTTGATCGTCGCAATCCCAACCGACCCTACCATCACAATGATCGCGGCCGCGACCAAGCTGGCGTCTTGGCATGCAAGGGTAGGGCAGCAACCCTATCCGCCTGTGCGGCGCAGGCGGAGCTGGTGGAGCGGCTCGGCGCGCCGCTGGAGCAGGTGCTGAACGAGCACCAGCTGCGCTGCGTGGCGCTCGCCGAGCAGGGTGCGTGCGCCCCGTGTCTCACTGAGGTCCCTGCGCACATCGACGAAGGCTCTGCGGAGGGGCTGCTGCGCTCGCAGAGCAGGGGCGCTGGGATGCTGCGCATCTTGGGCGCCAAGCGTGTGCTGCGAGCGCGCGGGGTGGGAGCGGGTGTGCTGCGCGCTGGGCCGTCCCGCCCCGCGCATGGTCCCCTCTGGCAGCACCCGGCGCGGCGCGGCTGGGCGAGCGCTGACGGCGCGCCCGCGCGCCCCCGCCGCGCAGGCGCGGGCCTGCAGCTGCAGGCGCGCGCGCGGCACGTGTTCCGCGAGGCCGCGCGCGTGCCGGAGTTCCGCGCCATCTGCCACGCGCCCGACGCGGCGCCGGACGCCAAGCTGGCCCGCCTCGGCGCGCTCATGGACGCCAGCCAGGCGTCCTGCCGGTGAGCCCTGATTTTTTGTTGCGGGGTTGAGTCAGGGCGTCATGCGCCGAAGGCACAGGCTGGGTACAGCTGTGGGCGTCCGCCCTGCCACTTTGCACCGTTTTCGGGAGCGCTCAGCAGGTCAGTCACACCACTATGTACGACATTCAGCCATTCATAACCGTCACGCATGCTTAACCTCTAGCGGGGCTCTTTCTCACAAGGTCATCTCTGCATGCTCACGAGCTGAACTAACCCGGTAGACCAGGACCATGCGTGGCATCATGGGGCCAGGTGCACCTGTGTATCACCATGTGGGGTGCGCGCAGGGACGACTTTGAGTGCAGCAGCACCAACCTGGACCGCCTGGTGGCAAAGTGCAAGGCGGCCGGCGCGCTTGGGGCGCGCCTGACAGGCGCCGGCTGGGGCGGCTGCACCGTCAGCCTGGTGCACGACGCCGATGCGGACGCCTTTATCGCTGCCGTCACGCGCGCCTACTACGATGACCCGGAGCAGGCGCGTGGTCAAGGCTTGATGTGACCTACCACTAACCCTAACGCTCTCCATCTGTTGACATTGTAGTCAGAAGAGACAAAGCTCTTGGCAGTGCAGGCAGCCAGAGTATTCTGCATGATGCCCGAAGCGTGCATGTGGTGACGCTGGCGCCTGGCTGCCGCGCAGTGCGAGGCCGCGGCGGGCGAGCGCGCGGCGCACGGCGGGTCGCTGGACCATGTCATCTTCGCCTCGCGGCCCGCCAGCGGCGGGGCCATCCTAGATGTGGCGCACCTGGGCCTGGCCGTCCAGGCCCAGCCCGCCGAGGCCCAGCCCGCCGAGGCCCAGCCCGCCTACGCCTAGGGCCCTGCGGCAGCTCGGCTCTGTGTGCATATAATATCCCCAGACTGGTTGGCTTGCTGGTCTTTGCGCGTTTGCATGCGTACAGCGAAGTGGCACAGGACGGGTCAGCTTTTTGGGCGCTGACTTGTTGCCTGTAAGTTGTGCAGTAACGGTTGATAACACAGTGACAAACCTTTTTGAAGCTGGCATGGTGCGGATGCCAAGTTGCGCGGCAGCATGTGTTGTCATTCAGGCCAATAGGGCTGACTTTGGTATGGCTTTCCAACTTTATCCCTTGCAATGCTGAAGCACATGAGCTGCCTGCTCTTCACTCATCACCAGATGTCTGCGCTCCCTCCTCAACGCCTAGCCTCTCCCTGCAGACCTTGACACGCTCCCTCTCCCTCTCTCTCTTACATGTACATCCTGCAGGCCCTCCTGGCCTCCACTGGTGGAGAGCCCGACCATGAGTCACCAGCTAGCGACCATCGCTCGCCCGCCCCTCGTCGCCTTCAGCGATCGGTCTGCCGTGCAGCCGCGCGCGCCCACCGGCCGCAGCAGCAACCCGGTCGTCCCGCTCGCCCTCTCCCGCTCACCCGCCCTTGGTCTTCTGGAGCAGGCGGTCCACCGTGAAGCTGCCCGCGCCCACCGACTGCAGCAGCAGCAGGCCGCCCGCGACGCCCAGGTTGGCGCAGAAGTGCGAGCGCACGTGCGCCTGGTAGTGCCTGCCGGCGGCGGCGCGCGCGTCAGCGCGCCCGACGCGCGCCAGAGCGCTGTTGCGCACATTGCAGCTGTGCCGGCGCATGCAGCGCGCGTCACATGCACTGTGCATGGATGCTGTGCCTGCATGCACAGTAGACCTGTGCCACAGGGGTTTGCGAGGGTGCGCGCGCCAGCGCGCCGGCTGTCCAGAGACAGCCTAAGGCCGCTGTGTCTGGCTATGTAAGGCCGCTGAGTGAAAATCCTAGTCACAGCAGGCAACCTCCAGCAGATGCTGCCCACCCACAGCAAAGCCGGGCTCACATGCCCCACGGCCTGGAACGGCCCGTAATGGCCTCACAGTGCGGGACGCGCCAGGTGGGGAACGTGGCCCAGGCCGGCCAGCAGGAGACGGCCTCCAGCAGCAGCGCCACCGCCAGCAGCCGCGCCGCAGCGCCCGTGCGTAGGCCCGCCGCCAGCGGCACCGCCAGCAGCGCCTCCAGCAGCAGCCAGTTGTTATCGTGCGCGTCGCCGCGCCATGCGCCCGCTGGCCGGTGCGCCGAGAACAGCGCCCAGTCGCGCAGCGCGATGCGGCGCGCCTGCACATAGCCGGCGTACACGGCCAGCAGCGCGAGCAGCAGGCGCGCCGCCAGCGCCGCCGCGGAGCGCGCCGCGCCGAAACAGACACTGGCCCATTTTCGGCCCAAATGTTTGGGCCAAATGCCTTCAGAGGTGAACAGACCACAATTTCAAAAGCTGAGCATGCTGGGCTGTATGACAGCCACAGCTTGAGTGAGGATTTTGGTTACAGCTTCACTACCTGCCTGACAGGCCCCATGTGAACGCTGGGCGCCTGAGCAGCCTGAATTGGCCCAGAGCCCAGACGTTGCTCCAGTTGCACGGCAGGATACAACTCTGCACGAGCCAGCTCTTCACTAAGACACAATGCATGTTGCTGGTGACAGTAGGTGACGCAATGCCCCTGCGGCGCGCCTCGCCAGCGGCGCAGGGCCAGGCCACATGCACTGCCCTCCCTACCCGTCACGTGGCGTGCTCCGCCGCGTGCGCACGTATGACCGCCGCCTCCGCTTGATTGAAATTTATTGAAATTATGTGCATCTAGACAGCTGCAGGGCAGGGTCCCGCAGCCGTCGGCCGCTCGGCCTTGCCGCCTGTGCGCGCTGCGCCAGGCTTGCCCCAAGCCTCCACTCTGGGCCACATCGCGCCCGCACGGGCATAGAGCGGCGGCGGCGCGGGGGTCGCTGTGCGCCCAGGACCGCCTGACAAGGTGTATGCATGGCCTCCCTCCCGCACGCGCGCGCCGCGCTGCCCGCTTGCCGGCATCCCTGTGCGCCCAGCATCCGCGAGGGGCGCGGCCGCCGCGCCGCTGACGCTGCGCCCGCGCTCGGCGGGCACCCACACGGGCGCCGCCCCATGGCGCCCAGCGGAGCGCGCCGGCGCGGCGGGCGCTGCCCAGGCCTCCCGCTGCAACGCGGCCCCGCGCGTCTGAGCCTCCGGCTCAGCGCGCGGCCGCGCATCACCGTCCATCGTTGCAGCATCCATGCCCTGGCGCAGGCACATGCAGATACTGCATTCCAGCAGAGCAGAATTATGCGGTGTACATGCCCTGGAACGATGCATGTCCTCAGCTGTCACAGTACAAGGCTAAGTCAATCGTGTCCATGGCAGTCTATTCTTTTGTCGGTAGCCTGCGGCACGCACCGCCCCGCCAGGAGACCATGCCAGGACCCCCGGCGGGCGCGCTCTGTTGCAGCCGCTCGGCGCACTGGCGCAGTGCGTGCCGCGAGGGTGCACATGACCTGTCTTAACAAGGCACGGCAGCCTGCTGCGCCACTGCGAAGGCGCGGGCCCCTGTGCCGGGCCCACTGCGGGTGTGCTCTGTGGCGGCTTGATGAAGTGTCTGTCGCACTGCGTGTCGTGAAGGTGTACATGAAAAGGCGTGTAAGGGAGGGGAAGCGAGCGGGCAAGTGCGCACCCGCCGGGCGCCCAGCGCCAGGGCCTCGCGCACGGCCGCCTCCCGCTCCTCGCGGCACGCCTGGTCCAGCGCGGCCAGCCGCTGCTCGGCCGCCGCCTCCGCCTCGGCGCGCGCCTCCCGCACTTGGGCGACGGCATCCTGATCGTGCAGGCATGGCCCACCTTCATGGGTCCGACACGCTTGCAGATTATAGCTGAGCTCCGCCACCACATGCATGCATGTACATAGCATGTCGTGCTCACGGTCTGCCGCATACACCCTCTGCAGAACCAGGCTCGGGCGGTGCAGCCAAGGGCCGTGCGTGCACAAGAGGCTGCGCGCCTGCTTGTCAGCCTGTGCGCGCTCACGCGCCAGCGCGGCTGCCAGGCGCTGCTCGGCTGCAGCCTCCATCGCAGCGCGTGCCTCAGCGTGTGCTTGCAGCACCTGGGCGCGCTCCCTCGATCAGCAGAGCATGCCACACCATGAGCGGAGCGGGCAGCTTGCATGCGGCGCACCTCACTTCCAGCAATACATGCCCCATGCTACCGCATGCATGGCATGTACAGCGGCCGCATCCGCAGTCCCGCACACACACCCGCACATAGAGTGTGCAAGAGCAGGCTAGGGCAATGCAGCCAGCTCCCCGATGCTACACATGCACAGCAGGCGGCGCGCTTGCTTGGCAAGCTCTGCGCGCTCATGCGCTAAAGCCGCGGCACAGCGCTGCTCGGCGGCCGCCTCCGCCTCGGCGCGCGCCTCGGCGCGCGCTTGCTGCACCTGGGCAGAGAGTAGCGCTCGGTCAGCAGCGCAGAAACACAATATGAAAAGACAAGCGCTTGCCTCCAGCTGAGCTCCACTACCCCATGCCCCATGCTGCCAAACGCAGAGCATGTGCAGCCGTCTCACTCATGGTCAATCGCATACACTTGCTGCAGGACCAAGCGCAGGCGTTGCAGCCTGCTGCAGCACATGCACAAAAAGCTCCTCACCTGCTTGTCAAGCTCCGTGCGCTCAAGCGCCAGCGCCGCGGCAAGGCGCTCCTCAGCCGCTGCCTCCGCCGCGCGCGCCTCAGCGCGTGCTTGGTGCACCTAGGCAGACTTGCTCGATCAGCAAGGCATCATGAGTAGGATGGCCGCTTCTGAGCACTGCAGCTCATCTCCATTGCCCACGCTGCCACGCGCATGACGTGCGTGCACAGCGGCCCCACTCGCAGTCTGGTGCGCACACAGTGCACCAAAGCAGGCCAGGGCAGTGCAGCAAACATCCGTAATGCAGTCTTACATGCACAGCCAGTTGCACGCCTGCTTGACAAGCTCCGCATGCTGGAGCGCCAGCGCTGCGGCGATGCGCTGCTCGGCTGCTGCCTCCACCACGCGCGCCTCAAAGCGCACTTGGTCCACCTGGGCAACATTACCTCGATCAGCAGGGCATGGCACATAATGAGAGACAAGCTTGCCTTAACTCCGGCTGACTTTCTTCGTGCCCCATGCTGTCACATCTGCATGTCGTGTGCAGCCGTCTCAAACCATTGTCTGGCGCATGCGCCGTCCGATAAACCAAGCCAGAGCGGCGCAGCACTGCCGCACTGCTGCACATATAGACTGTGCTGCACCTGCTTGTCGAGCTCCGCGCGCTCAAGCGCCAGCGCCGCCGCAAAGCGCTGCTCGGCTGCTGCCTCTGTCTCGCGCGCCTCCGCGCGTGCTTGGTGCACCTGGCAGAACTGCTCGATCAGCAAGGCGCGGCACGCTGTGGGGCACGCTTGCATGTCACCATGACATGCCCCATGCCGCACACATGCAGGCAGTGTACAGTGCGCTCACTCTCTGCCGGCCGTACAACGGACCATGCGAGAGCAGGCTGCTGCACTGCAGCCAACCACCGCACACATTCGTAAGCTGCGCGCCTGCTCGGCAAAGTCCGCGCGCTCATGCGCCAGCGCCGCCGCAAAGCGCGGGTCTGCGTTGCGCACGCCCAGACGGCGCAGTGCGCCGCGCGCGTCTCCTTCATCGTCATCCTCATCGACTGCCTCGCCAGCAAAGTGTGCCACGGCCTCAGCCGCGCCCAGCGCCGCACGCGCGACGACGGCCTCGGCACCGCCGCGTACCCCGGCCGCCGCAGCCCTGTGCCGCTTGCCGGGCCTGCCCTCGGGGGGCAATCCGCTCTGATATGCGCTGCGACTTGCCTCGTCGCCCGCGGCCGCCCGCCGCTTGCCGGCCTTGCGGCGCGCCTTAGCACCGGCTGCCGTGGCCGGTGCTGCCGTGGCCAGGGCGGCGCGCGCAGGGTCGGCATCACTGCCGCCAGCGCTGCCTGAGGCCCGCCCAACAGCTTGCACTGAGTCAAGATTGACACTCGCGCTGCAGCCATGAGAAGACACAATGAGTCGGGGCGTAGCAGCGCTCCTAGACTCAATAGCACTGCCGGGGACAAGCAGCATGCCCCACCTGCGCGCGGGCTGTCGCCAGCAGCACCGCCAGGCTCGGAAGCGCTGTCCAAAGTGCCGGGCGCGAGCGAGCCATCAGACGTGCCCGCAACGTCCTCGCCCGGTGTGCTGTGGCGCAAGCCGTTTGCTGCTGGCTCACCGCCGTCGCGCGCGCGCTGAGCCAGCAACCGCATGGACGCTGGCTCGCGCTGGTCAGCAGAGCGCGCCGGCGCAGCGCCTGCAGCTGCTGCGGCGGCGGCATCGCGCGCGCACGCGGTGGGCAACGACAGGGGCGCTGCCTCGCAGTCCTCAGCAGGGTGTGCCCGCGCGGCGGCGGCGTCACCATCGGCGCGCCCGCGCTGCACCACCAGACTGATGTCCTGGGACGACTGGGCGCGTACAACCGTCCGCGCTGCCGCGCGCGCAGCTCCAGCAGCGGGCGCGGCTGCTGGATGCGCACGTGTGTTTCTGCTCTTGGTGGGCTGCGCCGCAGCAGCGCCCGCCTCGCGCACCCGGCGCTTGCGCGCTGTCTTGAGGCTGGCCATGCAGGACCTGCCACGGGTCGGGAGCACATTGCTCAGGAACCCCGCGTGAATGCGCATGCGCACTTGTGCCTCTTGCATGCAGCAGGGCGCTCTGCTCGTGCTGACTGGAACACGTTGCTACATGCAGCGCACAAATACCCCACCCGCACAGATGAGTCACTTTGTGGGTAAGCACAGCGCTCTCAGAGCGAGGTAGTGCGAGGTAGGCGCATGCCTTTGGCTGCCGCTGAAAGCCTTGAGCGCCTGAAACTTGTGGCACTTTATGCACCAGCGCCGCGGCACGCCGCGACGCAGCACTGTGAGGCACCTGATGTGCTCCATGCACAGGCGGGCCTGCTTATGGTGCTTGGAAAAGAGCTGCACGGCGCAGCCCTCTTTCCCGCACACGCGTGAGCGCGGCCTACCGCGCCGCTCCTCAAGCACGGGCCGCGCATCGCGGCTGGGTGATGCCATGCCCCCTGCGTGCCAGCATGCAAGTGAGACAGAGCGCGCCTGCTACATGCCCCTCGGTGTCCGTCCAGGCGCGCAGCAGAGACCCGGCGAGCTCAGGCAGCAAAGGCAATAGCCGAGCTTTGCAGACCTCCATGCCCTGACGGCCGGCAGCACCGCAAGGCATGAGCTGGCTTACCCCACCTGCATGCGGGCCGCTGCTGTGCCCCGGTGCGGCTGCACCAGCCAGGCGCGCACGCCGCTTGCGCAAGTGGTGCGTGGGTCGGTCGCGGTGCTCGCGACATGCCTTGAGGCTGGCCACGCAGCATCTGCCGCGGGTCCGTTGCACAGCGCTCAGAACAGGGCAGGCAAGGTAACAAGTCAGGTCAGCGTGCCACTCCGATGCAAGTCTTGCAAACGTCATGACCTTGCACTCGCTGAGGCTTCGCCATCATTGACATCACTTCAGTGCTCCAAAACCACCTTGGCGTGTGCATGTTTCTTTCATGCACCGCTGGTTAAGTTATCTTGAAATCCTTGCTATACAGAACGCACGACTTTGTCAACAAACAGGTGCATCACCTTTGGGGCGACCAGAGTGCTCCCAGCGTGAGGCAGGCGCGCACCTCAGGCTGCCAGAAAATGCCTCCATCGCATGAAACAACCTGCACCTCCCACACCAGCGCTGCGGCACGCCGCCGCGCAGCACTGCGAGGCACTTGATGTGCGCAGCGCAGAGGCGGGCCCGATGGTGCGCCAATGTGACGAGTTGCGAGGCGCAGCCCTCCACGCCGCACGCGTAGGGTCGGTTGTTTGACCAGTGCCACTCCTCGAGCACAGGCATGTCGGCGTGGCTGTGCGGCGCCATGTGATACGCGCGCCAACGCACAGGTCAGGCAGAGCCTTGATGCGGATTTGCTCGCACTGTAGTGCGGGACCAGCACTGGCGAATGTTTGTAAGTGTAGACCTAGGCCCTAGGTCCTAGGGGTACCACTTGCAGGAAATGTGTGTGTGCATGCGCACCTGTTTGCCTCACCGCGCACGGTGAAGCTGTTCATGTGGCAGGCAGACCTGTACGGTGTGGCCTGCTTCATTTCCGAGTGCATGAGAAACCATGACCTGATTACGAAGGGCCGACGCTCATCAGCCAAGCTGGGGCTGCGAAGTGTAACAATCTATATTGCTGGGCTGTGCCGGTGATGTTGACAGGCACAGCATAATTGACTCTGTTTGTTCCAGCTTAACACCCTGCCTGACAGCCCCTATGTGAGGATGAGGCGCCTGAGCAGCCGGAGTTGGCCCAGAGCCCAGACTTGTTCCAGCTGTACGGCAGGGTGCAACCCTGCATGAACCAGCTGTTTACATACACACAAAAGCATGTCACTGGTGATAGGTAGGTGACGCAATGCACATGGAGTCAGCCTAGCAGGTGATGAGGACAGGGACCATACAATTGCCGCTCGCATTCCTGACTCGTCTGACTCTGGGATTTGTCGAACACTAAGTCGTCACCCTCTGGCAGGTAGAGCTGATTGAGGCCAAAGTCCGCTTATCGAAGAGCGCATTTCCCCCAAGCTTGTCCTATGCAGCCGGCAAGCCAGAGCCGCACAACAAGAAGATGCCTTCCGCTTGCAGGCGCGCACCAAGTGCAGCAGACCGAGCATGGTGCCGGTTCAGCCGCAACAAGCTCGCCCCGTCGCGCGCGCAAGCGCAGATGGCACGTGCGCCATGTTCTCAAGAAATGCATCCAATCGTGCTGCCGGCGCGCCTCGCCAGTAGCGCAGGGCCAGGCCACACGCACTGCCCTCCTGGCCGTCACATCGTGTGCTCCGCAGCGCGCGGGCATGTATGACTGCCGCCTCCGCCCGACTGACGTCACCCGCACCTGAACACGTGCAGGGCAGGGTACCCGCGCTGTCGGTCGCTCGGCCTTGCCGCTTGTGCGCACTGTGGCAGGTTTGCTCTGAGCCTATGCCCTTGGCCACATCGCGCCCGCGCGGGCATAGAGCGGCGGCGGCGCAGGGCTCGCTGTGCGCCTGGGAACGCCTGACAAGGTGTATGCAGGGCCTGTCTCCCGCGCGCGCGCGCCGCGCTCGCCGCATGGCACCCCTGTGCGCCCAGCATCCGCGAGGGGCGCGTCCGTTGCGCCGCTGGCGCTGCGCCCGCGCTCGACGGGCACCCACACAGGCGCCGCCCCATGGCGTCCGGCGGAGCGCGCCGGCGCAGCGCGCGCTGCCCAGGCCTCCCGCTGCGCACCCGGCTGCACGGCCCCCGGTACCAGCATTGCGCTGTTCCCGTGCGCGGCCCTGTCCGCCCCAGTGCGCGCGGCCGCGGCGCCGCGCGCCTGATCCTCCGGCTCAGCGCGCGGCCGCGCATCCCTGTCCGTCGTTGGGGCATCCGTGCCCTGGCGCAGGCACATGCAGATACTGCATTCTAGCAAAGCAGAAACATGCGGTGTCATGCGCTGGCACACTGCATGTCCTCAGCTGTTACAGTACAAATTTAAATCAAACATGTCCATGGCAGGCTGTTCCCTTGTCAGTAGCCCGCGGCACGCACCGCCGCGCCAGGCGCGCTCTGCTTATCATTACTACATCGCACTGCGTGCCGCGAGGGTGCACATGACCTGGCAGGACATGGCACGGCCGCCTGCTGCGCCGCCCACCTGAAGCGTGGACATAGGGTAGGATAGGGCCCTGTGTCTAGCCTAGACCCTACCCTATACCTGTGCCTGGGGCCAGGGCGTGCGCGCACCCGCCGGGCGCCCAGCGCCAGGGCCTCGCGCACGGCGTCCTCCCTCTCCTCGCGGCGCGCCTGGTCCAGCGCGGCCAGGCGCTGCTCAGCCGCCGCCTCCCACTCAGCGCGCGACTCGGTGCGCGCTTGGTGCACCTGGGCAGACGGTACTGCTCGGTTGGCAGAGCATGGCGCGTTATGGACAGACGAGCTTGCGTCCGGCTGAGCACCACCACCTGATGCCCCATGCTGCCGCACGCAGAGCATGTACAGCCGTCTTGCTCACAGTCGGTCGCATGCAGACTCTCCCGGACCAGGCTTGGGCGGTGCAGCCAGCTGCCGCACATGCCCGACAGGCTGCGCGCCTGCTTGGCGAGCTCCGCGCGCTCGCGCGCCAGCGCCGCGGCGAAGCGCTGCTCGGCTGCAGCCTCCACCTCATCAAGCGCCTCGGTGCGCGCCAGCAGCACCTGCGCGCACTGCCTCGGTCAGCAGTGCGTGCGTGCATGAGCAAGACAAGCGCCTGCGTTAGCGCAGGCGCATTGATGGCGTTGACGGCCATACAGCCTGTTTCAAGAAAAGGTGAGCGTGCGGTGAGTACGGTCCCGTGTACTAGTAAGCAAACTTGAGGCGTTCTGGTGCACAGCTTGGTCTGCTGCTGGAAGCGCCATCAAGAGCATCGACTTGTCTACAGTACCATACTCACCACACACCCAGATTTAGACACAACCGTGTGATCGCAAACATTCACTGCAGCTCGCATTTCCCACCGCATGCCCTTTGCTGTCCCACACGCAGCCGGGTCCTCCCGGTCTGTCACGGACTTATCTCTGCAGGTGACGGCACGGCCAAGCGCCGCCCGTGCACGACAGGCTGCGCGCCTGCTTCACAAGCTCTGCGCGCTCATGCCCCAGCGCCGTAGCAAGGCGCTGCTCGGCCGCTGCCTCCGCCTCGGCGCGCGCCTCGGTGCGTACTTGGTGCTCCTAGGCACATCTGCTTGATCAGCAAGGCATCGTGAGCAGGCGGCCGCTTCTGTGCACTGCAGCTCATCTCCAGCACCATTGCCCGCGCTGCCACGCGCATGGCATGTACCGCGGCGCCACTCGCAGTCCGGTGCACACACCGTGCACATAAAAAGGCTGGGGCAGTGCAGCAGACATCCCTAACGCCGCACATGCACAGCGAGCTGCGCGCCTGCTTGACAAGCTCCGCGCGCTGGAGCGCCAGCGCTGCGGCAATGCGCTGCTCGGCTGCTGCCTCCACCACGCGCGCCTCGAAGCGCACTTGGTCCACCTGGGGACATCACCTCGATCAGCAGGGCATGGCGCATATTAGAAAGACAAGTTTGCCTTCGCGCCGGCTGAAGCCCGCCTCTTGTGCCCCATGCTGTCGCATCTGCATGGCGTGTGCAGCCATCTCAACCATCGTCTGGCGCATGCGCCCTCCGAGAAACCAAGCCAGAGCGGCGCAGCACTGCTGCTCTGCCGCACAAACAGACTGAGCTGCACCTGCTTGGCGAGCTCCATGCGCTCGAGCGCCAGCGCCGCGGCCAAGCGCTGCTCGGCGGCTGCCTCCGCCTCTCGCGCCTCGGCACGCGCTTGGGCCACCTAGGCAGAACTGCTTGGTTCAGCAGGGCATGGCATACACTGGGATGACAAGCTTGCCTTCACTCCGGCATTTTTTTCTTTTCTTTGTGGCTCATGCTGCCAGATTTGCATAGCATGTACAGCCGTCTCAACCATTGACTGACGAATTCACACTCCGCAGAACCAAGCCAGAGCAGTGCTGCACAAAGAGACTGAGCTGCACCTGCTTGTCGAGCTCCGTGCGCTCGAGCGCCAGCGCCGCGGCCATGCGCTGCCCGGCCGCTGCCTCCGCCTCGGCGCGCGCCTCGGCGCACGCACGGTGCACCTAGGCAGGAATGCTTGATCAGCAAGTATTGCGGCACGCTGTGGGGCACACTTGCCATGTCAGCCAAGCCCACCATGACATGCCAAATGCCGCTCACATGCGTGGCGGTGTGCAGTAGGCTCACTCTCTGCTGGGGGCGTAAATGACCGCGCGAGAGCAGGCAGCTGGAGCGCAGCCAACCACCGCACACATTCGCAAGCTGCGCGCCTGCTCGGCGAAGTGAGCGCGCTCATGCGCCAGCGCAGCCGCAAAGCGCGGGTCTGCATTGCGCACGCCCAGGCGGCGCAGTGCGCCGCGCGCGCCTCCTCCATCGTCGTCCTCATCGACTGCCTCGCCAGCAAAGCGTGCCTCCGCCTCAGCCGCGCCCAGTGCCGCACGCGTGACGACAGCCTCGACACCGCCGGATGACCCGGCCGCCGCGGCCCTGTGCCGCTTGACGGGCCTGCCCTCGGAGGGCAGTCCGCTCTCACATGCGCTGCTACCTGCCACATCGCCCGCAGCCGCCCGCCGCTTGCCGGCCTTGCGGCGCGCCTTGGCGGCCGGAGCTGCCGTGGCAGGGGCGGCACGCGCAGGGTCGGCAGCTCTGCCGTCAGCGCTGCCTGAGGCCCGCACAACAGCTTGCATTAAGTCAAAGTTCACACTCGCACTGCAGCAATGGGAGACACAATAAGTCGGGGCTTAGCAGCGCTCTGAAACTTGATAGCAGTGCCGGGGACAGGCAGCATGCCCCACCTGCGTGTGGTACGTTGCCAGCAGCGCCGTCGGGCTCAGAAGCGCTGTCAAAGGTGCCGGGGGCGAGCGAGCCATCAGACATGCCCACATCGTCCTCGGCCGTTGTGCGCTGACGGAAGCGGCCCGCCGCCGGGTTGCGGCCGTCGCGCGCGCGCTCAGCCAGCAGCCACATGGGCGCCGACTCACGCTGCTCAGCAGAGCGCGCCGGCGCGGCCCCTGCAGCTGCTGCGGCGGCGGCGTTGCGCGCGCGCGCGGCGGGCGACGACAGGCGCGCTGCCTCGCGCTCGTCAGCAGGGTGCGCCGGCGCGGCGGCCGCGTCACCATCGGCGCGCCCGCGCTGCACCTCCGGACTGACGTCCTGGGAGGACTGGACGGGTGCAGCCGTCCGCGCCGCCGCGCGCGCAGCTCCAGCAGCGGGCGCGGCTGCTGGGCGCGCAGCGCTGCTGCGCCCGGCGGGCCCCGCGGCGGCTGCACCGGCTGGGCGCGCCCGCCCCTTGCGCATGTCATACTCGCGCCTTGCCTCTAGACCGGCCTTGCAGGACCTGCCGCAAGTCCGTTGCGCATCGCTCAGGAACCCTGTGTGAGCACCCTTGCGGATCGGTGCATCTTGCACGCAGCAGGGCGCTCTGCTCAACCTGCCTGGAGCATCTTGCTGCGTAGAATGCATGGGCATGCATTTTTGCAGAGGAGATTTGGTTTGTGGGTTAGCACAGCACTCCGAGCGCGAGGTAGGCGCGTACCTGCGGCTGCCGAAGGCCTTGAGGGCATGAAACCTGCAGCAACGCGGACACCAGCGCTGCGGCACGCCGCCGCGCAGCACCGCGGAGCAATTCATGTGTGCAGGGCACAGGCGGTATCTCTGGTGGTAGTCTTTGACGAGCGGCTCGGCGCAGCCCGCCACGCCGCACATGCGAGGGCGGTCGTATGGGCGCCCGCCGCGCACTACTGCGTCGTGCCACTCCTCAAGCACGGGCAGGGTATCGCGGTTGAGGGAAGCCACGCCACCTGCGTGCCAGCATGCAGGTAAGACAAAGCGTGCCGCTGGCTGCATGCCCCTCGGCGTTCGTCAAGGCGCGCAGCAGAGACCCGGCGCAGCAGAGGCCCGGCGCACTCAGGCAGCAGAGCCTATAGCCCAACTTTGCCGCCCTGCATGTTCTGAGGGCCAGCAGCACCGCACGGCGCCGAGATGGCTTGCCCCACCTGCACCCAGGCCGCCTCCAGCAGCGCCGCCAGGCTCGGGAGCTCGGACATCAGCGCCGTCCGCAGTGCTGGGGGCGTACGATGAGCCAGAAGACGAGCCAGATGTGTCAGCCAGATTATAATGCGCCTCGCGGCTGCACGAGGGACTTGCTGCTGCTGCGCTGCTGGCGCGCGTGCGCTCAGCGGGCGACCGCATGGGCACTGTTGCATACTGCTCAGCAGAGCGCGTCGGCGTGACGGCCGCGCCGCCAATGGCGCGCGCGCGCTGGAACACCCGAGTGCTGTTGTGGGTGACCTGGCCTTGTGCAGTCGTCTGCGCTGCCGCACTGGCCAGGCGCGCCCGCCGCATGCGCATGTCGCGCTCGCGCTGTGCCTTCAAGCTGGCCATGCAGGACCTGCCGCAGTGCAAAGCACTCTGAACGGGGCAGGCAAGGTTGCAAGTCATGTCACGATGCGATTCCAATGCAATACTTGCAGACGTCCTGTCCTTGCACTTCGTGAGGCTTACTGATGGTATCAATGATGTTGCAATCACTGCAATAACCAGCAAATGCAACCTTCTGACTTCAGTGCTCAAAACCCCCCCTGGCGTGTGCATGCGAGCGGACTCATGCTTCTTTCCAGACACTGCTTGAGCTATCTAGAACACGTTGCCATACAGTGCGCATGAATTCATAACAAACAGATGCAACAGCGGGGATGACCAGTGCAAACCCATTACGAAGCAGGCGCGCACCTTGCGCTGGCAGAAAAAGCTTCGAGCGTGTGAAAGCATTTGCAGTTCCCACACCAGCGCTGCAGCACGCCGCCGCGAAGCACTGCGAGGCGTGTGATATGCGCAGTGCACAGGCGGGCCTGCAGGTGTCTCACTGTGACGAGCTGCGAGGCGCAGCCCTTCACGCCGCACGCCTTGGGTCGCTTGCGTGGGTCGTCGCTTACGTGCCACTCCTCAAGCACGGGCACATCGGCGATGCTGTGTGGCGCCATGCCACATGCCTGTGCACAGGGGAGCCAAAGCGCGGCGCGTGCTATACTGCCTTGGAGGTCATCAGGCGCTCGGCGAAGGCTGGTGTGGTTGGATACAGTGGGTACAGCACGGTCTTGGGCCGCCTGCGCCCTCAATGCCCCGCCACTCTTGAGATGGTGAGCCAGTAGTTTCAGCGTGAGCCGGGCAACGCAAGGCTGTGCTGAGCAGCCCAGGGCTGCGAACAGGCGCACCGGGTGCAGGTCCTTGTTTCAGAGAGGAGGCGCAAGGGCTGAGGGCGCCGGCGCTTATGTGATGACAGCGAGCTGTTTGGCGCAGGGAGCGCTTTTCCTCGGCAAACAACACAGGTCCTGCCTGCCGCACGACTGTCCGGCGGAGCGTAGTTATAGCGCAAATTGCTCGAAACCAGGTCCAAGGACCAGGTCGTCTACTGCTGAAAGCTAGGGGTAACAAACATAGATTATAATGCTGGGCTGTGTCATTAATGTTTACAGCTCATTTACCACGGATATGCAATAGATTACTTCAGCTTCAGAATCTGCTTGGCAGCCCTCATGTGAGGGCTGGGCGCCTGAGCTGCCTGTGTTGGCCTTAAACTGACTTGCTCCAGCTGCACGGCAGGGTACACATTGGCTCAAGACACAGAGCATGTTGCTTGTGACAATGGGCGACGCAATGCACATGGAGTAGCCTAGCACCTGGTAAGACAAATCTAATGCAGTTACCGCTGGCAACCCTGACTCATCGGACTCCGGGGGCTTGCGAATAAATGCTTGACCCTCTGGCAGGTGTAGAGCTGATTGAGGCCAAAGTCCGCTCACTCAAGGGCGCATTCATCCCATGATTGAAAGATGCAGCTGGCAGGTCATAGCCGCACAACACAAAGATGCCCTCCGCTCGCAGGCACATGCAAGATGCAGCAGGCCCGGCATGGCGCAGTTTCAGTCGCCACAAGTGCACCCCGTCGCGCGCGCAAGCGCAGATGCCACACGCGCCATGCTCCCCAGAGTTCCACCCGATCGTGCCTCGTCAATGGCACAGGGCCAGGCCACACGCATTGCCCTCCCTGTCCGTCACATGGGTGCTCTGCCGCGCGCGCATGTATGAGCGCTGCCTCCGCCCAAACCGACAGCACCCATGTCTACACAGCAGGGTAGGGTCCCCCCGCCGTCGGCCGCTCGGCCCTGCCGCCTGTGCGCGCTGTGGCGTGTCTGCCGCCAGCCTCCACTCTGGGCCACATCGCGTCCGCGCGGGCGTAGGATGGCGGCGGCGCAGGGCTCGCTGTGCACCCAGGACTGCCCGAGACGGGTGCGGCCGCCGCGCCGCTGCTTCTGTGCCCGCGCTCGGCCGGCGCCCATGCGCGCGCGGGCCCCCGGCGTCCGGCAGAGCGCGCCGGCGCGGCGGGCGCAGCCCCGGCCCCCCGCTGCGCGCCCCGCTGCACCGTTCCTGACGAAAGCAGGGTGGGGTGAGCGCCCTTCTCGCGCGCGGCCTCCGCACCCGCTGCGCGCGCGGCCGCAGCCGCGCGCGCCTGCGCCTCCGCCTCAGCGCGCAGCCGCGCCTTGCAGGCACAGGCAGCATGTTAGCAAGGATTGCTGCTGGACGCCACGGCGTCCCGGTGCGCATCCTGACCATCGTCTCAAGCTCCTTTATCAGTGTGCAGCACGCGCCGCCGCGCCAAAGCCCATGCCGTAACCAAGCGGGCCATGCTCTGTAGTTGTCTGATGGCATGGCGTGCTGTGTGTTGTGAAGGTGTGCATGCGACATGTGGAGGAGCAGGTGTATGGGCGAGCGCTCACCCGCCGGGCGCCCAGCGCCAGGGCCTCGGCCACGGCGGCCTCCCTCTCCTCGCGGCGCGCCTGGTCCAGCGCGGCCAGCCGCTGCTCGGCTGCCGCCTCCGCCTCGGCGCGCGCCTCGGCGCGCGCCTCAGCGCGGGCCTCTTGCACCTAGGCAAGAGTTTTCTCGATGATGACGGGCATGGCTCATACCGGGACGATAAGCTTGCCATCACTCTAGCTGATCTTCGGTGTCACATGCCCCATGCTGTCACACATGCGTGGCATGCACAGCCGTCTCATTCACACCCTACTTCATAAACTTTTCCGATGAAGCAGGCTCAGGCGGTGCAGCCTAACGCCTCCCGTGCGCAACATGCTGCGCGCCTGCTTGTCGGCCTCTGCACGCTCACGCGCCAGCGCCGCCGCGCAGCGCTGCTCGGCCGCTGCCTCCACCTCGTCGAGCGCCTCTGTGCGTGCTTGCAATACCTGGATGCGCTCTCTCGGTCAGCAAAGCCTGACGCGACATGATCGGGACGGGCGCTTGATGCATCGCATCCCACCAAAACATGCATGCCCCATGCTGCCGCACGCATGGCATGCACAGCGGCTTCACTCACAGCGTGCTGCACACAGAGTCTGCCCGATGCAGATAGCAACCCCATCGCCGCACATGCACAGCCAGCTGCGCGCCTGCTTGACAAGCTCCGCACGATTATGCTCCAGCGCCGCAGCGAAGAGCGCCTCAGCTGCCGCCTCCGCCTCGGCGCGCGCCTCGGTGCGTGCTTGGCGCACCTAGGCAAACTCATTTACTTAGTTACATCATGGCACATCATGAGCAGGAGGAGAGATCGCCTGCAACTCGTCTCCATCACCACATGCGCCACTTCACTGCGTGCATGGGGACATCAGTCCTGTCGTCTGTCTGTCACCGGTGAGAGCACTTGCGGAGGCAAGCTAGTGCAGTGCATGGGATAGGGTAAGAGTAGGGTAGGGTAGCTGCGCGCCTGCTTGCCAAGCTCCTTGCTTGAGTCCGCGCGCTCATGCGCCAGCGCTGCGGCAAGCCGCTGCCCGGCTGCGGCCTCTGCTCCGGCGACTCGCTCCTTGGCTGCTGCCTCGGCCTGAATGCGTGATTGGTGCAACTACACAAGTGAGCTCAGCCACCAAGGCGTTGCATATATTGGAAGGACAAGCTCGAGTGCTCTGCAGCTCACCCCCGCCACTCCATGCCCCATGCTGCTCCATGCTGCTCCATGCATGGCATACCGGCGGTCCCACGCACAGCATCCAAAAGCAGGCAAGCGCAATGCAGCCAACTGACGTTCGAGCAAAACATATCCGAGCAAAACATATCCGAGTGTGCTTGCTAGAGTCTGTGCGCTCATTCCTTACCGCCGCTGGAAAGTGCTGCTTGGCTGCTGCCCTCGCCGCAGCAGGCGCCTCAGTGCATTCAAGCGAAAAGCTCCGCGCCTGCTTGTTGACCTCCACGCGCACAAGCGCCAGCGCTGCGGCAAAGCGCTCCTGAAATGCTGCCTCCGCCGCAGCGTGCGCCTCGGTGCGTGCTTGGTGCACCTAGACACACTTCCTTAGTCAGCATTGTACACACATTGCGAGCAAGACAGGCTCCTGTATTCAAGGGAGCCCACCTCCATCATCATACGTGCCCAAGCTGCTACGCGCGTGGCACATATGGCTGGTGCCTGTCTCACGCAAATGTGTCGCCTACAAAACTCTGTTACTTCAGGATAAGGCGGCACTCCAGAGTCCACATCTTTGCTGCCATACAAGCACCACAGACTGCGCGCCTGCTTGACGAGCTCCAGGTTGAGCGCCAGCGCCCCAGCAATGCGCCCCTCGGCTGCTGCTTCCATCGCGCGCGCCTCATTGCGTATTTGGAGCACCTAGGCAACTCGGAGTCGTCAGCAAAGCATGGCACATCATGCATTGAACAAGTGCTTTGCTTTGACTCCTGCTGAGGTCTACCACCACATGCCCCATGCAGCTACACGCATGGCATATACAGCGGTCTTCCTCCTGTCTGTCGCTTGCTCAACTGTGCAAAAGCAGGCTTGGTGCAGCCAACTGCCACACATGCACGACAGGCTGCGCGCCTGCTTCACAAGCTCCGCGCGCTTGTGCGCCAGCGCCGCGGCAAGGCGCTGCTCGGCCGCTGCCTCCGCCTCGGCGCGCGCCTCGGTGCGTGCATGGCGCACCTGGGCACAACCGCTTGATCAGCAAGGCAATGTAAGCAGAACAGGCATTTCCCTGCACTGCAGCTCAACTAGATCATCATTGCCCACGCTGCCACGCGCATGGCATGTGCCAGCGGCTTCATTCGCAGTCTGGTGTGCACACAGTGCACAAAAGCAGGCTAGGGCAGTGCAGCGGACACCCCTGTCGCCGCACATGCACAGCAAGCTGCGCGCCTGCTTGACGAGCTCCACGCGCTGGGTCGCCAGCGCTGCGGCAATGCGCTGCTCGGCTGCCGCCTCCGCCTCAGCGCGCGCCTCAGCGCACGCAACGGCGCGCGCTTGGTGCACCTAGGCAGGAATGCTTGATCAGCAAGGCGCGGCACGCTGTGGGGCACGCTTGCCGTGTCAGCCAAGCTCAACACAACATGCCCGATGCTGCGCACATGCATGGTGGTGTGCAGGAGGCTCACTATCTGTCGGGGGCGCAACTGATCGTGCGAGAGCAGGCTGCTGGAGCGCAACCAACCACCGCACACAATCGTAAGCTGCGCGCCTGCTGGGCAAAGCCTGCGCGCTCATGCGCCAGCGCCGCCGCAATGCGCGGGTCTGCGTTGCGCACGCCCAGACGGCGCAATGCCGCGCGCGCTTCTCCCTCATCATCGTCCTCACTCACTGCCTCGCCAGCAAAGCGTGCCTCCGCCTCAGCCGCGCCCAGCGCCGCATGCGCGACGCCAGCCTCGTGACCGCCGGGTGACCCGGCCGCCGCGGCCCTGTGCCGCTTGCCGGGCCTACCATTGGAGTGCAGTCCGCTCTCACATGCGCTGCTACCTGCCACGTCGCCCGCGGCCGCCCGCCGCTTGTCGGCCTTGCGGCGCGCCTTGGCAGCCGGAGCTGCCGTGGCCGGGGCGGCATGCTCAGGGTCGGCAGCTCTGCCGCCAGCGCTGCCTGAGGCCCGCACAACAGCTTGTAGTGAGGTGAACTTCACACTCGCACTGCAGCAATGGGAGACACAATAAGTCGGGGCTGAGCAGCGCTCTGAGGCTTGATAGCAGTGCCGGGGACAGGCAGCCCCACCTACGTGCGGTACGTTGCCAGCAGCGCCGTCGGGCTCAGAGGCGCTATCAGAAGTGCGGGGTGCGAGCGAGCCATCAGACATGCCCGCATCGTCCTCGGCCGCCGTGCGGAGACGCAATCCGTTTGCCGCCGGGTTGCGGCCGTCGCGCGCGCGCTCAGCCAGCAGCCGCATGGGCGCTGACTCACGCTGTTCAGCCGAGCGCGCCGGCGCGGCGCCTGCGGCCGCTGCGGCGGCGGCGTTGCGCGCGCGCGCGGTGGGCGACGACAGGCGCGCTGCCTCGCGCTCGTCAGCAGGGTGCGCCGGCGCGGCGGCCGCGTCACCCTCGGCGCGCCCGCGCTGCACCTCCGGACTGACGTCCAGGGAGGACTGGGCGGGTGCAGCCATCCGCGCTGCCGCGCGCGCAGCTCCAGCAGCGGGCGCGGTTGCTGGGCGCGCAGTGCTGCTGCGCCCGGCGGGCCCCGCGGCGGCTGCACCGGCTGGGCGCGCCCGCCCCTTGCGCATGTTGCGCTTGCGCCTTACCTTGAGGCTGGCCTTGCAGGACCTGCAGCGGGTCCGGTGCGGAACCCTGTGTGATCGCCGTTGCGGAATTGTGCGTCTGGCATGCAGCAGGGCGCTCCGCTCAACCTGCCTGGAGCACCTTGCTGCGTAAAGTGCACGAGTATGCATTCGCAGAGGAGAGTCAGTTTGTATATTAGCTCAGCGTTCGGAGCGCGAGGGAGGCGCGTACCTGTGGCTGCCGAAGGCCTTGAGCGCATGGAACTTGCAGCAATACGAACACCAGCGCTGCGGTTCGCCGCGGCGCAGCACCGCGGAGCACTTCATGTGCGCAGGGCACAGGCGTGATCTCAGGTTGTGAGCTTTGACGAGCGGCTCGGCGCAGCCCGCCACGCCGCATATGCGCGGGCGGTCACATGGGCGCCCGCCGTTCACTGCTCTCTCAGCCCACTCCTCGAGCACGGGCAGCGCATCGCGGCTGCGCGACGCCATGCCACCTGCGTACCAGCATGCAAGTGAGACAGAGCGCGCCTGCTGCATGCCCCTCGGTGCTCGTCAAGGCGTGCAGCAGAGCCCCGGCGCGCTCTGTCAGCGAAGAACTCGGCTCATATGTGCCGCCCTGCAGGCCCTGAGGGCCTGTAGAACCTCACAGCAGCAAGTTTGCTTGCCCCACCTGCATGCGGGCCGTCGCCAGCAGCGCCGCCAGGCTCGATAGGACCATTCGCGGTGCTGGGGGCGTACACCGAGCCGGATGTCGAGCCAGCCGTGTCAGCCGCACCATCATCCGCCTCGCGGCTGCGCGAGCGCCTTGCTGCTGCGCTGCTGACGCGCGCGCGCTCTGCGGGCAACCGCACGGGCGCTGTTGCATGCCGCTCAGCAGAGCGCGTCGGCGTGACGACCGCGCCGCCGGCGGCGCGCGCGCGCTGGAACACCCGGTTGCTGTTGTGGGTGACCCGGCCATGTGAGGTTGCCTGCGCTGCCGCGCGCGCAGGCTCGGCAGCAGGCGCGGCTGCTGGGTGCGCAGCGCTGCTGTGCCTGGCGGGCCGCAGCGCAGCTGCGGCGGCCAGGCGCTCACGGGCTGCCTTGAGGCTCGCCATGCAGGACCTGCCGCGGAGCCCGGTGTGAAGTGCTCGGTGAAAAGCGCTCAGAACAGGGCAACATCAATGAAGGTCATTGTCACGATGCCACTCATTGCTATGTTGCAAACGTCCTGTCCATGCACTTCCCAAGGCTTTGCCATCAATGGTATCACTTCAACAACGAAAGAAAAGTGCGTTCCTCTGACTTTTGGAGCGTGTGCATGCGTGCACACTCACGCCTCTTTCATGCAGCACTGACTGAGCTATCTTGAACACCGTGCTATACAGAGCGCGTGATTTCGTAAAAGTTACAGGTGCATCAGTCTTGGGGATGACCAGAGCAATCCAAACGCAAGGCAGTCGCGCACCTCAGGCTGCCAGAAAAGGCGTCGAGCGTGTGGAAGCGGTGGCAGTTCCCACACCAGCGCTGCGGCACGCCGCCGTGCAGCATTGCGAGGCATTTGATATGTGCAGCGCACAGGCGGGCCCGCAGGTGCGTCTTTGTGACGGGCTGCGAGGCGCAGCCCTCCACGCTGCACTCGTGGGGTCGGTTGCGTGCTGCGTGCCACTCCTTGACCACAGGCATGTCTGCGTGGCTGTGTAGCGCCATGCCATATGCCAGTGCGCCGGTGAGCGGAAGCGCGGCGCGTGGTGTACTGCCTTGGAGGTCGTCAGGCGTACGGCAAAGGCTGGTGTGGTTGATTGCAGTGGGTTCAGCCCGGTTTGGGCCGCCTGCGCCCTCAATGCCCCGCCACTCTTGAGCTGGTGAGCCAGTACTGTCAGCGTGAGCCGAGCAACGGAAGGCTGTACTGAGCAGCCCAGGGCTGCGAACAGGCGCACCGGGTGCAGGTCCTTGTTCCAGAGAGGAGGCGCAAGCGGTGAGGGCGCTGGCGCTTATGTAATGACAGCGCGCTGTTTGGCGCAGGAGCGGTGTTCCTCGGCACAAAACACAAAGGTCCTGCTTGCCGCACGACTGTAGGTAGGGAGACAACTTAGCGCAACAAATCGAGGACCAGGTCGTATTGCTGAAAGGTGTAGCTAGGGGTAACGAGCATGACTATAAAAGCAGTAATTGCTTCACAGCAGGCTGTTGCTTGATGTTCACAGCTTATTTTAAAACGAATATGACTTTGTTTGTTTTGGCTTCATCGGCCCAGCAGCCCCCATGTGCATGTGAGGGCTGGGCGCCTGAGCAGCCTGAGTGGGCCTTCAGCCAGACTTGCTCCAACTGCACCGCAGGGTACAACATTGGCTCAAGCTGTCAACACACAGATATGTTGCTGGTGAGAATGGGCGACGCAGTGCACACAGAGTAGCCTAGCACATGGCAGGACAAGTACTATGCGGTTGCCGCTGGCAACCCTGACTCGTCTGACTCTGGGGGCTGGCGAAAGCACCCTCTAGCTGGTTGAGCTGATTGAGGCCAAACTCCGCTCACTCAAGGGGGCGTCCACCCCAATATGGATGACCCATGCAGCTGGCAGGCCAGAGCCGCACAAGGAAATGTCTTCCGCACGCAGGCACACGTAAAATGTGGCAGGCCCGGCACGGCGCCGTTTTAGCCGCCACAAGTGCGCCCCGTCGCGCGCGCAGGCGCAGACGCCGCACGCGCCATGCTCCCCAGAGTTGCACCCGATCATGCCTCGCCAGTGGTACAGGGCCAGGCCACCATGCATTGCGCTGGCTGTCCGTCACATGGGTGCTCCGCTGCGCGCGCACGTTTGACGCCGCTGTCGCCCAGCTGACAGCACCCGCGTCTAAACAGCTGCAGGGTAGGGACCCCCCGCCGTCGGCCGCTCGGCCTTGCTGCCTGAGCGCGCTGTGGCATGTCTGCCGCCAGCCTCCACTCTGGGCCACATCGCGTCCGCGCGGGCATAGAACGGCGGCGGCGCAGGGCTCGCTGTGCACCCAGGACTGCCCGAGACGGGTGCGGCCGCCGCGCCGCTGCTTTCGCGCCCGCGCTCCGCCAGCGCCCACGCGCGCGCCGCCCCCCGGCGACCGGCAGAGTGCGCTGGCGCGGCAGGCGCAGCCCCGGCCCCCCGCTGCGCGCCCCGCTGCACTGCCCCTGACGACAGCAGGGTGGGGTTTGCGTCCTTCTCTCGCGCGGCCTTCGCAGCCGCCGCGCACGCAGCCGCGGCCGC
>JAABUO010001526.1_pt1 | contig 30039 bp, 30 predicted proteins | sample 5559291 | NCBI WGS metagenome assembly JAABUO01 (sample SAMN10711878, study PRJNA513372) | rock metagenome | isolation source: Antarctica rocks | place: Antarctica: Victoria Land, Finger Mt sud | reverse complement strand
GGATTCGACCGTCGAAGAGCGGCTCGAAAGTCCGTGGGCGTCCCTCTCCGACACGGAGAGTTTCTGGCTGACACGCCCCTCACTCCTCAATCTGCTCGCCACGGCTGGCTTTACATCCGTCTACGAGTGCCATAACCCGTCCGAGATTTACCGGTCGCCGGATCGTGTCACGCTCGTTGCGATCAAGGGTGCGCCACAACAGGTGCGCGCCGCGCCGAAGGTCAATAAAGTTCCGCTCGATCTGTGGCCCGAAACGCCGATGCCACCTACCGATCCGTCCCCGGTAGATTCCACACTCGCCGTCATCGCGCACGACGCTGCCATGCTGACACGACGTGCAGCCCGCTCTATCAAACGGACGGTGAATGAACGATTGAAAAAGTGAGGTGCGAGCGTGGCTGGCGCTCCTGACAATCCGCAAAATACGGACACATGATCCCAAAGCGCGTGTGCGCGGCGGCGATGCGAGGCCCTACAGAGGAACAACGATAATCGCGTAGAGCGCGAGCAGGATAACCGCCTGTGTGATACCGAAGAGAGTGCCGATCAGGAGCACGAGTAGGATGCTCGCCTTGATGCCCGTTCGTCGCCAGTTGGTGTCGCGTGGTAGGTCGTTGTAATTGTCCCGCATGACCCCTCTTCCCCACAGGCCCCGACTCACTCTGTAGTATGGAACGGATGTTCAACGGATCGGTTGCGCGAGGAACCGCATTGCGAGTTATGGCGTGGGGATGTCGTATGGGAGCGTGAGCGTGAAGGTGCTGCCCGCGCCGACGCGCGATTCCACCGTCAACGCGCCGCCGTGCGCCTCGATGAGCGCTTTGCTGATCGGCAGCACCAGCCCCATCCCCCGTCGGCTGCCGCTGACCGCGTTCTCTGCCCGATAGAACGACTCGAAGATATGCGGCAGAGCCTCCAGGGGGATACCATTACCGCGATCCGCGATGGCGATGCGCACGGACTCTCCTTCGTCAGTAACACGAACATGTACCTCGCCGCCCTCGCTGTACTTGATCCCATTCAGGAGCAGATTGCCCAGCACCTGCGCCACGCGGTCGGCGTCCCACCGCGCGGGCGGGAGCGCGCCTGGCATCTCGACGGCGATGGTGTGCGCCTCCGTCGTCGCCTGCGCCTGCTCGGTAGCAGCGAGGACGAGCGATCGCACATCCACGGGGCCGGGCGTGATCGCGAGGGCCACGAGCCGGGCGCGCACCGTCTCACGCAGATCAACGGTGAGGCGATCGAGGCGTTGCGCCTGAGTGATGATCGTTTCCATTGCCCTGGCGTCGTACCGCTCCCGTCGCTGCATCAGTTGGGCGTAGCCCATCAGCGATGTGATCGGGTTGCGTAACTCGTGCGCCACCATTGCGACGAACTCCTGACGCTCCGTCTCGGCTCGCTCGCGCATCTGCACCTGCTCGCTCACGTCCGTCGCGACGACGATCACGCCACGGACTTCCCCGCTCGGCTCGCGGACTGGCGCGTAGACGAAATTGAAATAGACGAGGTCGCGCCGCCCCGCGCGATCAAGACTCACGGGGAGTTCGGAACCGACGTGCGGCGTGCCGGTCGCGAAGACATCGTCGAGCAGCGCCTCAAGGCCCTGGCCAGCGACCTCCGGTAGCGCCTCGAAGAGCGGCCTGCCGAACACCTGCTCGAGCGTGCGCCCCCAGAGTTCGCAGACACGCGGGTTGGCGAACTCGATGACCTGCTGTGGCCCGCGGAAGACCGCGATGGCGACCGGCGCTTGGAGGAGCATGGTATACATGCGCTCTCGCTCGCGCACCGTCTCCCGCTCGCGCCGACTGCTCGGTGCGTACACTCTCCTGCCGCAGCCGCGCCGTCCCCAGCGTTGCGGCGACCCGCGCCTGCAACTCGCGCGCGGAGAAAGGCTTGACGAGGTAGCCGTCCGCACCCGCCGCCAGCCCCTCGATCGCCGATTCTTCACCGGCGCGGGCGGAGAGGAAGATCACTGGGATGTCCCGCGTGCGCGGGTCGGCGCGTAGCGCGCGGAGCAACCCGAACCCGTCGACCTGCGGCATCATCACGTCGGTGAGGATCAAATCCGGCGGGCGCTCACGGGCTGCGGCCAGCGCCGCTTCCCCATCGGCGGCTGTCTCGATGGCGTAATCGTCCTGCAGGAGCCGCCGCGCATTCCAATCGGGCCGCCTCTCCCTGTGCTCTCCGTTATTGGTACGACATCAATGCTCTCCTCGGAGGCCCGGTCGCCGTCCGATTCCTCGGACAACCAGCGCAGCGCCTCTTCGACGTATGGGGCGGCGGTGGGGGGATGGGGATGCGTTCGGTGGCGATTCGGTCGGCGGGCAAGTGCGCGGCGCTGGTCGGGATCGCGACGGTAAACACTGTCCCTTCCCCAATTGCGCTTGTCGCGACGACTTCGCCGCCGTGCAGGCGGACGAGTTCCCGCACGAGCGCCAGCCCGATCCCCGACCCTTCGAAAGTTCGGGCGCGCGCGCCTCGCACGCGATGGAATCGCTCGAAGAGGTGAGGCAGTTCCTCCGGTGGGATGCCCGTTCCCGTGTCCGAGACAGTCAGGATGGCGCGGCCCCCATCGGCGCGTAGCCGCACGGAGATCGTGCCATCGAAGGTGAACTTCAGCGCGTTGGACAAGAGATTGAGAATGATTTTCTCCCACATCTCGCGGTCCACAAAGATGGGCGCGGGTAGTGGTGGGCAGTCCACGACGAGACGTAGTTCAGCGCGCTCGATTGCTGAACGGAACAGACCGACGAGGTCCTGAGTAAATGCCGCGAGGTCGGTCGGCTCATAGGACGCCTCAACCCGGTTCGCCTCGATGCGAGAAAAGTCGAGCAGACTGTTGACGAGCCGCTGGAGGCGCAGGCCGTTGCGCCGCGCGATCTCCAGCCGCTCTCGTTGTGTCGGCGCCAGCGCGTCCTCCGTGTCACTGAGTGCGTCCGCGACGGGACCGAGGATTAGCATGAGGGGCGTGCGAAACTCGTGGCTGACATTGCTGAAGAAAGCAGTCTTGGCGCGGTCGAGTTCGGCGAGCGCCTCCGTGCGCTGGCGTTCCTGCTCGTAGGCCCGTGCATTGCCGATCGCGCTCGCAATCTGGCCCGCGACGAGGCCGCAAAACGCCCGATACGCTTCATCGAGGGCGCGCCGGGGGCTGATTCCGACAACGAGTAGACCCGCAGGCCGCTCCTGTGCGCGGGATAGGATGGGCAGGACGAGCGCGGTCGTGGGCGGTGTATCCCACGGGCCGCCGGGAAGCGCACCGAAGCGGCCTGGGAGGTCGTCGAGCCGCACGGCCTCGGCAGTAGCGACGACCTGCGCGAGGGGCCAGACACTATCCCTCAGATCGCCATCGAGCGGGATGACGGTCGGGCTGGCGGGAGTATCGGGGGCGAGGTGTGCAGTGCCGACGAGCCGGGCCGCCGCCCCGTCCGCATCGAGCAGATAGAGCAGAGCGAAGGGGATGTCGGCGAGGTTCTCGGCGAGCGCGTCCATGGCACGACAGCAGGCATCGTCCGTCGTCCGTGCCTCCGCCGCACCTGCGAGCGTGCGGAGCGTGCGCAGTCGCCGCTCGCTGAGAACCCGCTCGGTCATCTCGCTTACGGCGGTGAAGATGCCGCCGATCCCGCCACTCTCGTCGCGGATCGGGCTGTAGGAGAAGGTGAAGTAGCATTCCTCGACGTAGCCGTTGCGATCGAGGAGCAGGAGTTGATCTTCTGACCACGTCGCCTCGCCCCGTGCGAGTACGCCGGTAAGCATCGGTCCGATGACATCCCAGATCTCCGGCCAGCATTCCCGGCCACGCTGCCCCATCGCCGCAGGATGTTTCGTCGCTCCGAGGATCGGGCGATACGCGTCGTTGTAGAGCATGACGAGTTCCGGCCCCTACCAGATGAGCATTGGGAAGCGCGAGGCGAGACAGATGCTGACAACGGTGCGTAGACTCTGCGGCCAATCGCCAACCAGCCCAAGCGGCGTAGAGGACCAATCGAGCGCCTGCATCAACGCACCCATCTCGGCGCCACCCGCGAACACCGCATCGGTCGCGGGGCATTGCGCATGCTCATTGATCGCCATTACTCAACCTCATATCAGAATTTTTATTTCGTAACAGTCAGGCCGCAGCAAAGTATACATCAATGGCTGTAATTCGGTGCGATGCGTTCGCGGGATGCCGATTTGGCCGTTCGACTGATGTGGTACCCTGTACGATGCGCTGGCGGCGGGGTGCCGCTGGCAAGTGGAAAAGGGGACTTGGTGTGACGAATTACCGCGTCGGCGTGGTCGGCGGGACGGGGATATTGGGGACCGAACTGCTCCGCATCCTCGAACAGCGCCGCTTCCCGATTCGTACCCTGAATATTTACGCATCTGACCGCTCGATCGGGCAGCGCCTGCCCTTCGGCGAGGGCGAAATCACGGTCGAACGCCCGCTCCCCGGCGCATTCAAGCATCTCGATCTCGTCTTTCTCGCGTCCGGGCGGGAGACGAACGCGCAGGTTCTCCCGCACGCGCGGAACGCCGGGTGCATGGTCATCAACGTGACTGGTCGCGAGAATACGAGTGAAACGACACCGCTTATTGTCCCGGAAGTCAATGAAGAGATTCTGGCGAACGGCGCGCGGATCGTCGCCTGCCCGCACGATTTGACGATCCAGCTCTGCCTCGTCCTCGCACCGCTGCATCGGCTCAACCCGGTGCGGCGCGTCACAGTGACGGCGCTCTGCGCGGTCGGTTCGGCGGGCGCGGGGGCGATCCGCGAATTGACAGACGAGACGCAGGCAGTCTTGCAGGGGAAGGAACCAGTCGCACATATCTTCGCGCACCCGATCGCCTTTAACCTCCTGCCGGAAGTCAATGTCTTCCACGCGGACGGTTACTCGCGGGAGGAATGGCTGCTCGCGCAGGAGACGAAGCAAGTGCTCCGCGCACCGGAACTGCGTCTCTCGGCGACTGCCGTGCGCGTGCCCGTTTTCCAGGCGCACACGCAGAATGTGCATGCCGAGTTCTCGCGCCTCCTCAGCGCGGACGATGCTCGCCGTGTCCTCGGCAAATCACCGGGTATCCGCGTGCAGGACGATCCGGCGGTCAGCCTCTACCCGCACCCGGTCGGTGTCGCGGGTCAGGACAGCGTCGCGGTCGGTCGCATCCGGGAGGATAGCAGCAACCCGTACGGCCTCGTCTTCTGGTCCGCGATGGATCACTTGCGCAAAGGCTCCGCCCTGAACGCCGTCCAGATCGCCGAAGCCCTCGCGCACCGCGACATCATATAGGCTATTTGAACCACGAAGACACGAAGAGCACGAAGCAAAGACGAAAAGATGATAAAAGAAAATTGTGTTCTTCTTTTCCCTCTTCGTGCTCTTCGTGTCTTCGTGGTTAATCGTTCCGGGGGTGACGAATGAGTGAGCAGCGGGTGGAGTTGGATCGGCCGGAGACGTACGGCGCGGTGGATAGGCACGATATGGCGGGGCAGATTGCCGGGCTGCCAGAGCAGATTCGGCGGGCCTGGGATCACGCGCGCTTCGTGGACTTGCCGGACAAGCATGCGGATATCTTCAGTTTCATTGTCGTCGGGATCGGCGGCGCGGCGATCAGTGGCGATTTCCTGCAAGCCCTCGTCGCCCATACCGCACAGATCCCGGTCATCGTCGCACGCGGGTACGACCTCCCGGCCTTCGTCGGGCCGGACAGTATTGTGGTCGGTGTCTCACATTCCGGCAACACGGAGGAGACGCTCACGCTCTTCGAGGAAGCGATTGATCGCGGCGCCAAACCGGTGATCGTCACATCGGGTGGCAGGTTTGCGGACCTCGCGACGATTCATCGCGCACCACTGATGAACTACGCGGCGGCGGGTGCACAGCCGCGCACGGCGGTCGGCTTCATGCTCATGTCGCTCCTCGGCATCGCGCAGGCGGTGCATGTGGCAAGCGGGATAGATGGGCAGGTGGCAGAGGCGGTCGCGCTCCTCGAACAGGCGCGCGCGCATTTCGGGCCAGACGCGCCGATCGCGGCCAATCCGGCCAAGCAGATTGCGCGGGAACTGATGGGGAAAATCCCGATGATCTACGCGGCGGGATTCCTTCAGCCCGTGACGCTTTGGTGGAAGGAGCAGTTGAGCGCGAATGCCAAGACTACCGCGATCACCGATGTGCAGCCGGAGATCAATCATACTTCGGCGCTCGGATACCTCTTCCCGCAGGGGAATGCGGATCGCCTCGCGGCGGTGCAGGTGCGCTCATCCTACGATCACTCCCGCGTGCGGCTCCATTGGCAGGTGACGACCGATCTGCTCGACCAGGCGGGCATCACAAACAGTATTGTCGAGGCACAAGGCCAGAGCCGTCTCGCGCAGATGCTCTGGTGCATGTCGCTCGGCGACTGGGTGTCGTATTATCTCGCGCTTCTCAACGGCGTTGATCCGACGCCCGAAGCAGCCATCGCGTACATGAAGCGGAAACTGGCCTAACACCCGCTGTGGTATCCTGCCGCCACGCAGTCATTTCACATCGTAAAGGGAGAACACAATGCAAACCGAGATGCGCGAGAAGTTTCGGGAACAGATTGCTACGGCGATTGACGAGCACGGGCCGGGGATTATCAATATCTCTGACCAGATTCACAAGCGGCCGGAGATCGGCTATCAGGAGCGGTTCGCCTCGCAGTTGCTCGCGGACCAGTTGCGCAAGGAAGGGTTTGAGGTCGAGAAGCCATTGGGCGGGTTGGAAACTGCCTTCCGGGCGACGAAACGCGGCAAGGGGCCGGGGCCGACCGTTGCGGTGCTCGCTGAATACGATGCATTGCCGAATCTTGGGCACGGCTGCGGGCACAACCTGATCGGTGCGTCCGGCCTGGCCGCCGCTATTGGCCTCGGGCAAATTATGAACCAAATTGACGGCACATTCCAGATCATCGGCACACCTGCGGAAGAGGGCGGCGGAGGTAAGGTAAAACTGATTGATGCGGGCGTCTTCGAAGATGTGGACGCCGCATTGATGATCCACCATGCCGGGCCGTCCACCGGCTCCGCGACGCAGTATCCCGGTGGCACCTGTCTGGCCGTATCCCACATTGATTTCACGTCCCACGGTAAACCTGCGCATGCAGCCGGCGACCCCTATAACGGTGCGAATGCGCTCAATGGCGTGATCAAACTTTTCACCGGCATTGATGCGATGCGTCAGCACATCAAGCAGGACGCACGCATCCACGGCATCATCACGCACGGCGGCGATGCGCCGAATGTCGTGCCACACTACGCCGCAGCCAAGTTCTTCGTCCGCGCCGCTGACCGCGACTACCTCGCGGTGCTGGAGGACAAAGTGCGCCGGATCGCCGAGGGCGCCGCGATGCTCACCGAAACGACGGTGGAGATGCACCATGCCGAGCCGACCTGCTACGACATGCGCCCGTCGTATGTCATCGGCCGTATCTACGAAGAGAACATGCGCAAGGTCGGGATGGAAGTGAATGCACGGGATCAAACGGCACGCGGCTCGTACTCGACGGACTTCGGCAATGTCTCGTACGTTGTCCCCTCCGTCACCGGCTCGTTCGCGATCAGCCACGAGATGATTCCCGGCCACTCGCAGCAGGTCGTGGACGCCTCCTGCTCCGATTTCGGCTACGAGCAACTGCTGAAAGTCTCCACCGCGATGGCCCTCACCGCCTTCGATCTCCTCACCGACCCGGAGTTGGTCGCTACCGCCAAGGACGAGCACGCGCACTGGACGGAGTTGTACGAAAAAGGATAACGCGAATGGGCGCGTCGCGTTTGTTCGTCGCATCGGTGATTGACGAAGATGGATGCCCATGCGATACCTACGGATAGAGACGGGGATTCCCGGTCGGCAGCAGGCTTTGGCTTTGGCCTGAGCCTGTTACTCTTGGCATTCGTACGGCAGGATTTCGCTGCTATACTGTCGCCAACGTTCCGTAGGGGCGGTTCGTGAACCACCCTCCCCGCCCGTCATGGATTCCCGCTGTATCGCAGTGTCGGCACTCTAAAGAGGGCGATTCAAGCACCGCCTCTACGAAATTTGGTCTGTGACAATATAGGCAAGAAAGAGGGCAGCAGGACGATGGCGGAGGCGGCGCTGCGCGAAAAGGTCTTACGGGCGATTGACGACGCGACGGGCGACATCCTCACGGTGAGCAGATTTATTCACGCGCACCCGGAAATCGCGATGCAGGAAGTGGAGTCCGCGCAGGCGGTCGCAGCGATGCTGGAGCGGTATGGCTTCGCGACACAGCGCGGCATCGCCGCATTGCCGACCGCTTTCCGCGCCGAAAAGGGGCAGGGTGCGCCCCGCATCGCCTTCCTCTCCGAGTACGACGCGCTCCCCGGTCTCGGACACGCCTGCGGACACAATCTGATCGCCTGTGCCGGGATGGGGGCGGGGATTGGCCTTGCTGCCGCGCTGGACGATCTCGCGGGTACGGTTGTCGTCTTCGGCACACCCGCCGAAGAAGCGGTCGGTGGTAAGGTCATCATGGCGCGGCATGGCATCTTCGACGATATAGATGCCGCGATGGGCGCGCATCCCGGCACGAACGAGGCGACCGTCCCGACCGAACCGGGTAGCGGCCTGTCGCTCGCCGTCTCGACCGTCGTGATGGAGTTCCATGGCCGCGCCGCGCACGCCGCTGCTGATCCCTACAACGGCGTCAACGCGCTGAATGCGGTGATCGAGACTTTCAACGGCATCAACGCGCTCCGTCAGCACGTCACGCCGGACGCGCGCATCCACGGCATCATCACACACGGTGGCGACGCGCCGAATATCGTGCCGGAGTACGCCCGCGCCGTCTTTTATGTCCGCGCGGCGACCGTGCGGGCGATGGAGCAACTCGTCGCGCAGGTGAAGCGGGTCGCCGAGGGTGCGGGGGAAATGACGGGCGCGCGCCTCGCGTGGAGCCGCCCGGAAGAGCCATACACGGACATGGTGACGAACTACACGCTCGCGCGCCGTGTCCGCCGCCACTTCGACGATCTTGGCCTCCACATGCCGCACCCACGCCTCGGGGAAGCGCTCGGCAGCACGGATTGGGGTAACGTCTCGTATCTCGTCCCCTCCGTCGAGACAGGCTTTCCAATCACGGAGCAGATCATCCCGTGGCATTCGGCGCAGGTCGTCGCGGCGGCGGACAGCGACCTCGGCTACCGGAATATGCTCCTCGCCGCTAAAGCGATGGCCCTCGCGGGATTGGATGTGCTCATGGACGGCAGCCTCCTGCGTACCGTCAAGGAGGAACACCGCCGCGCCCTCTCCGAGCGGCAGGGCGACCGTGCGGCGCGGTGATGGAATGAGGCGCTACCGCGCGTGGGTATGATGCAATGTAGACGGGTTTCATCCACCGGCGAGAGCATGCAACGGAGTACGATCATGGAAGCGGTCATGAGAGCAGTCGAGGTGACTGGACAATTGACGAGCAGGAATGGCTGCACGCTGCGGCGCGGAATCCGGCGTTCGATTTCTTGAACGATTCCGCCAAGGATATTTATTACCCGCGATGACGGGCAACTTTTCCACGATGAAGGTTAACGTCGTTCTTGTGCCGTTCCCGCTCGACGATCTCACGACAACGAAGGTGCGGCCCGTAGTCTGCCTGACAGATCACGTAGAATGGCATCCTTTGATGACGCTTTCGACAACAATAATTGTGCGCGAACTCGGTGCGCTTCCTGTCGCAACACATCAGCATGTCATCATCGCATCGCATCGTCTCTTCACGATATCGTGAGGCGTTCCCGCAATCGCCGCTGGCGCATGGGCAATGTTCATCCACACTCTGGTGATGAACTGATCCCCCCTCCGGTGCGTACGCCTTGATGAGTGGGTATCACTTCGCATCCGTCAAGGAGTCTTCAATGCAAACCATCTATACAGTCTGGGATCGTGCGGACCGCGCCCTGCAACGCTGGCTGATCCGCCACAGCATCAGATTCTTGCGCATCGCGCTCGGCGCCGTCTTTCTTGGCTTCGGCGTGCTCAAGTTTTTCCCCAATCTCAGCCCCGCGCAGAGTTTGGCGGAACGCACGCTGCACCGGCTCACCTTTGGGCTTGCTCCCATGCATGTGGGCATTGTGCTGATTGCCCTCCTGGAGTGCGTCATCGGTCTCATGTTCATCACGGACACGTTCCTGCGCGTCGGGGTCTGGCTCTTGTGTTTGGAGATGATCGGTGTCCTCTCACCCCTCATCCTGTTCCCCGGCGAGCTGTTCAGCGGCCCCCATCACGCGCCCTCGCTGGAGGGGCAGTACGTCATCAAGGACGTGATACTGATTGGCGCTGGATTGGTGATCGCTGCGACGCTGAACGGCGGGAGGCTCGCCACAAGCCGAAAGAGCATGCCGCAGGCGACGCCTGTTGCCACCCTGCGACCAACGGATGACGCGAGACCGGGAGCACAAGCACGCGCACGGTAACCCCGCTCTCATACCGTTTCACGATGGCGATGGCGTGATGTGTGCGTCGGCGCGGTGCTCGGGTAGGTACAGACAACACGACAAGGCGATTGTGAAGGGTATCAGGAGAAGGTGGCGCTGCCCGCGATGCCGTCAATGATCGGCCCCCACTTGGTGGGGAAGTCGGCGGCCGGGGCGGTGGCGCTGATGAACCAGGTCGTGTCGCTCCCCGTCGGCTGAACGGCTACCTGCTCAGAGACGACCGGGACGCCCTGTGTGTACGAGACGATGAACCGCACTGCTTCCAATCCGCTCGGGCTGCCGAGATGCACGCGATCAATGGATCGCACGGTGAGGTCCGTTGCGCCCCGCCCGCTCGTTTGCGAGGCGAGCGTTTGCAGGTAACTCTGTGCGTTGTCACTGGAGAGCAGATCGAGTTGGATCGGCAGGCCGTTGAAGGTCACACGCGGTACATTTGGATCGGTCGGTGATGCGCCCTTGGGCATGAACTGCGCGGCGTTTGACGCCATTTGCGCCTCCCAGGTATCAGGGTAGCGGATCGTGATTTTCTTGTCGGTGGTTGTGAAAGTCTGGCCGCTTGAAAGGGGTTGCAGTACCGTACCCGTCGTCACTGTCGGGACCGGGATCGTTGCCGGAATGACGCCGAGCGGTGGTGTCGGCGCGCTGCCTGGCGGATTGCTCGCGCTATTCGCGGTCTGCCCGATCGGGCTGGGGATGATCGCGCTGCCGGTGCGGATGTGGATCGGGTCTATCGTCGGCGGAGGAGTTGTCGTTGGGCGAGCGGTCGGCAGCGCCGTGGGCGAACTGCCGCCACAGCCAACGAGCAAGGCGATACCGAGCATGACTGCGAACAGATGGCGCGCGGCTGGGGATGGATACAAAATGCCACACCTCTCTTTAGTCACCGGGCGACGCGCTTGCCAGCGCACTCGCGCGCCGTTTCCGCCCGCCGAGTAGCCCCCGCACCGTTATCAGCGCCACGACGCCAAGCGCGACGCCGAACCAGAGCGTGCAGAAGCGGATCAGGAGCGTCGCAGCCACAGCGACATCGTGCGTCATCAGTGGGGCGGTGACAAGGGCGAGGAGCATCGCTGTCATGCCGATTTCCGCCGCGCCGAGGCCGCCGGGCAGGAGCGAGACCGAGCCGATCAATGTCGAGGCGGCGAGCACGAACATCGCCGTCAGAAAGAGCCGGGGCGTACCCGCGAATCCCAACCCGACGAGCACGAGAAAGAATGCGACGCACTCCCCGAGCCAGGAGACGAGGCCAGTCGCTGTCGCGAACAGGAGGGGCGCCGGGCGCAGCAGCGCATAGATACTGTCATAGAAAACGTGCATCTGGCGCGTGAAGGTGGCGATGAGGCGGAACCGCTCGCCTGCGTCAATCATTTTCCGGATCAATCGTTGCTGTTGCAGGAGCAGGAACCCGAGCATACCGAGAACGGCAAACGTCGCGAAGACCGGCACGCCATAGCGGAAGATAATCAGCCCCGTGGAGGCGAGAAAGAGCATCGCGATCCCGTCCGTCAGCCGCTCGACGAGGATGATCGGCGCGCTGACGGCGATCGGCGTGCCGACCGCTTCGCGAAGCAGGAGCGACTTGAAGAGTTCGCCGACTTTGCCGGGCGTGATCGCCATCGTGAAGTTCGCGAAGAAAATCCGGGCGGAAAGATGTGCCGGTAATTCCGTGATGCCGATGCGATGCAGGTAATACTGCCATTTGATGAAGCGAAGCGCATAGTTGAACGATGTGAGAAGCAGGATCGGTACGAGCAGCGGCCAGCGGAATCCCCGCAGCGCATCGACGAGTTTACGACTGTCCGCGAAGAGGGTCAGCCCCATGAGGACGAGGAGCGCGAACCCCACTGAGATAAGGATACGCCCGCGCACGCTCCGCAACCAGTGTTGCCCTGCCTCGCCATTTACCGTCGCCACCAATCGCACCTCGCCCGCGCCGCACGCAAATCCGACTGCCAGTATAGGTGCGCAGCAGAGCAGGCGCAAACGGCTTTGCCTGAGTGTGCAGCGGCGGGTAGAGCGCCCCTAGCGTGCGTCACGCGAGCGTTCTATGGACGAAGGCGAGCATGGTCGTATTGAATTGTTCCGGCCTTTGCAGCGGCGCGAAATGTGTCACACCGGGCAAGATGACGAGGTCCGCACCGGGAATACTCCGCGCGAGATACTCGGCATGTTCGCGCTTGATGAATTCGTCGTGCTCGCTCTGCACGATCGTCACCGGGACGCGCACTGCGGCCAGATCGTCCGCCCCATAATTGGGTTGCGTCGCCTGCATCAGGCCCACTGCCTCGGCAAATTCCTTGAATTCATCGGGCGTGGCCGACAGTGCGGCATAATCCCTGGCATGTCGGCCGAAACAGCGGTTGAGGATCGGATCGGACTCGGTGATCTCTTTCGTGCCGCTGGGATCCATGTTGCAGCCGAAGAAGAAGACACCCGCGACGCGCGCGGGGGCCTGCATGGCGAGGATCAGGGCAATACACGCACCATCGCTCCAACCCACCACTGCGGCCTTCTCCAGTGTCAGTGCGTCCATCACGGCGAGTACGTCGGACGCCATCCGTTCATACATGAATGGCCGTGCGTCGCGCGTGCTTCGTCCGTGTCCACAGCTATCAATGAGGATGGCGCGATAGCCGGACGCGATCAGCGCCGGGACTTGATTCCCCCAATTGCCGCTATGGCCGAGGCCACCGTGCAACAGGATCACGGGCGCGCCATACCCATACGTCGCATACCAAATCCGCGCGCCGTCGTGCTCCACATGGCCCTCGGCGGTTGCGATCGGCAACGCCAGAGCGCCCTCGGCTGCGAATGTGCTCAGATCATCGTCGTACGTTTCCACTCTGGCCTCCATTTCAACAGCATCAATTTCTTTCAGCCAGTCCCGTAGGAGACGCTCTCTAAGCATAGAATGGATAGGCGAAACTAAAATTACGCCGCGTGGGGCGGAAGCCCTTTATACCGGCTCGTATATGCGGCTTCAACCTGTTCGGAAAACCGCTCGATCCGTAACGGTGAGGATGGGTCAGGCAGCGTCGGGTCTATCGAACCGTCAGCGGGATTCCAGAGCACGAGGGAAATAGCCTCCGCCATGTAGTCAGCGCCATCAACGCTTGTACGGCGCGCCAACCGCTCCAGTGTCTCAGTCGTTGCTGACCGCTGACTTACTGACACACATGGCTCAGGGTAAATCACCATGAAGGCGACGACAGCATGCGGGAAGCGACTGTGAACGGTCGTCGCCTCCGTCGCGAGGTCATTGATCATGTTTTGCCAGTTCTTGCCAATGCTCTCACTATCATTCAACGTCTTGCTATCGAATGCGAAGCGCACGCCGTCCGGGCGATAGCCGACATCGAAATTCTGTGGCCGCACACCACCGATAATCCGCACGGGGCCAACTTCGACGCAATCGGCTTGCGGTGGCGTTAGCGAGTTCGGATTCGGTGCAAAAATCGGGATCTGGCCGAGCATCGCGGCGACCGCGACGCCGACCGCCCGATCAAATAAGCCGCCGAGTTGCCCGGATGACTGAGGTGGCGTGCGACTCAGTCGGCGATTGAGCGCTGTCCATCGTGCGCCAAATAAAGCGAGTGATGACGGATCAATGGAGATGGGAGGCATTGGCGCCAATCTAGCCATCGGTGCAGTCCGATGGCTTTACTCGTCGCTTGAACGTCCGGCTCGTCCGACGATGTGAGAGTTTTTGCCAGATGCCGCGAAGGACATCAATGTCTGATGTGGCGAGGCCCATGCCATTCCGCAAATAGACGTGATCGGTGAGGTCCAGCACCTTGGTAATTTCATTCGACCTGCTCAGGCGATCCAGCGTTTCCAGCATGATGTTCGTTTCTTGTAGCGGCGGAATCGGTAGATTATCCGCTTCGTTCGGCTCCAGTTCAAGCACGCCGCCTCCATAACTGCGGCCGAGAACCTCGGCGAAAGCAAAGGTCATCGAATTGTGAAATGCGGCAATCGCTGGGCGGATGTGTTCCTTGCTGTGGAAACGGACACGATGAATGGTATCCGTCGAGGTCGCGTCCGTCTCATTGAGGACGAGTTTCGGGAATCGGTTGATTTGCCGAAAAAGAAAAGCGTCGGGCGTTGATACCGAGGGAACGATGTACCAACGCTTTCGGATGCTGCATTTATACCCTTCGTGAACCGCCTGCTGCTCACCCTGCTCCAGATAGCGGACCAGTTCGACGGGGAACGTTTCCTGCGGTTCATTCGGTGGAAAGAGAAGATGACAGCGCGCATTCGCACGGCGATCCTGGCACGAATCATCCTTGCCATACACGAGTCCAGGTAATTGTGCCGTGCGCCCGACGAGTGGAACGGTGAATGATCGTAGATGATGCGCATCTATCTGCTCATCGGTGAGCACGAAGAAGTTGTTGTTGCCGGTGACGACTCCCACGTCAACGGAGGCGATTGCACGGAAGCGGGGTACTGCCGGATCATGGGACAGGCGACGAAGCAGTTGAATCTCGGCTTCCGAAAGATAATATTGTGTCCACTTATCGGTCGTATGATCAATTGGCTTCAGCGCGGTTTGATCATGACGACGGAAGTCGAACGTCGCGAGTTGATGATCGTCGTCGAGTTCGACGACATCAATACCGCCCCGACCGGACGCGACGCGACTGGCAAGGAGGAGTACGACTTCTTGTTGCGCTCCATCAAACAGCAGTTTTCTAAACGTGACAATCGTGATTGCGGCGAAATGGTCCGCGAGAAAACGACGCAACTCGGCGGTATATCCGACTTGCAGCAATTCGGCCGGTATCACCATCGCTAACTTGCCGTCATCACGCAACAAGAGCGTGGCGGCGACCACGAATGGTACCCAGATATTCGTCAGGTTCGTCGGTTTCATCCCAGCAGAGCGCATAATCTGGAAGGCGGGCTTTCGGTATCGCTCATCGAAGTGGTGATAGCGGATAAATGGCGGGTTGCCGATCACAACATCAAATCTCTTGTCGCCCCACAACATTTCCTGGCAATATGAGAAGAAATCGGCAGCGATGACGGGTGCGTCCGTGATGCCAATACCGAACGTGCGCAGTCGCTGCGTGGCTTTTTCAACTTCTTCACTATCGAGTTCGACGGAAGTCAGTTGATCCGTTACCCGCTCTAGTGGCGATCCAAGTGAAAGGAGGCGTTGCGCTGCTGCCACTGAGATATTGCCGTCTCCGCAACTCGGTTCGAGCACGGTCGTCTCGGGCCGTTGGATCGCCCACTGGGCAAGGAAGTCGGCCACAAGCGCGGGAGTGTAGTAGCCGCCGCGCAGTTTTTGGGCCAATTCGAGTATCGCCACATGCCCCCCGATAAATCGTTCGCAAGCCTCATCCGACACGCTTTCGAAGCCTTCAGAAGTATAGAGAGTCTGTACGTACAATTCAATCCGATGGAGGTTGCACACATCCACTATGCGGGGGCAACGAGCAGTTCCTGGGCGGCGCGGACGCCGAGGGCCATCACGCGGTCATCCTTTTGTATCGTGACGGTGCCGGCGTACGGGGCTTGCTCCAGGACAGTCAGTATCGTGCCAGGCATCAGACCTTTCTCGTAAAAGTAGCCGAGCAGTTGTGGCTCTTCCTCGCCGTCTTCGGTGATCCGGCGGACGATCACTGTCTCGCCGACCGGCACCACCGCGAGGGAGCGGAGGTCTTCCTCGGTGTAGTCGTCCGGGATGTTGCCGGGGATTGGGTTGCCGTGCGGGCAGGTGAGCGGGTCGCCGAGTGTGCGCGAGATCGCCGTCGCGACCTCCGGTGAGAGGACGTGCTGAAACTTCACTGCCTCGTTGTGCGCCCGGAGCCAATCGAAACCGAGGATGTCCGTCAATAGGAGTTCCGACAGGCGGTGCCGCCGCTGGATCGAGCGTACCTGCTCCATGCCGGCGGGGGTCAGAGCAATCTCCTTCTGCGCGTTCATGCGCACGTAACCGTCCTTGACCATCCGCTTAAGGGTCTGCGTCACGGTCGGCGCGGAGACGCCGACCGCCTCCGCGAGCCGCGCCCCGATCACCGGCCCACCCTTCTGGTCGAGGCGATAGACCATTTCCAGGTATTCCTCAATCGTTGCACTCGCCATACCTTCTCCTTCCGAATCATATTTCAGCCTGTTGAGAGGAATGCTTTTGATGTTGAGGGACATGGTGTTTACGTGCATAAAGTATACGCAATCGTATCGCCTCATGCAAATCCACGAGGCGGCGAAGAGAAGAGTATCGGGATACGAGATTATGGAAGTGGGGCGCGCTGTGTCTCTTTCCGGGTGCCGAGCACGATGATCGTCTTCGTATGCGAATGGGTCGCGCTATGCAGGCGGTTCATGAGTCCGTTGAGGTGCGTAATGTCCATACAGCGAATCTTGAGAATCATATCAATGTCCCCCGCGACGCCATGCTGTTCGAGCACCTCCGCTTCGCGGGTCGTGAAGGCGCTGATGCCCTTGTACTCCTCGTCATAGTTCTGCCCCGTTGGGATCGTGATCTCGATGAAGGCGGTCACTTCGAGACCGAGCGCCGCCGCATCGAGGTTCACTTCGTAGCCGCGCACGATCCCCGCCAATTCCAGTTTCCGGATACGTTCCTGCACGGACTGACCGGAAAGCCCGACCGTGCGCCCGATCTCGGCATTCGGCGTGCGCGCATTCTCCTGCAACAGGCGCAGGATCGTGCGGTCTATCTCGTCGAGGTCCACGGCCATACGCGGTGCGCTCCTCTCGGTCATTCGCAGTATGCACGCTACACACCTCGCATATTGTAGCAGCAGGGGGAAGTTCGAGGTTCGAGGTTCACTGTTCGCGGTGAGGGCGCCATCTTCGATCTCCGAACTCCGCACTTCTCCGTGTGGTATCATGGAGCCATACGAACAGGGCGCAGCGTCGCCCTCTTTTTGCGCGAAGGAGACCAGAGGGCACGATGTCCGCAGAAACCGAAGCGAGGACGCAGTTCCTCTCGAACACGATGCGGTTTACGGTGATAGACGTACGCGGGAGCATCAGTTTCGTCGCCCCAGTCGGCAGTTTGAAGCCGCTCATCGCCGCATGCAGCCATCGCCCGGCGTCCATTGGGGAGTTATTGCGCGCTGTCGCGCCCTACGATGACCAGGTGGCGAAGGATGTTGCCAGCGGCCTCGCGGTCTTCGACGAGCACATCACGCCTGATACCTCCGAGCGGCTGCATCGCCTTCTCGATGACGAACCGGAACGGAGACCGCCCGTCTTCCGTGTCCTGGACGAGCGGACGCGCGAGGTGAGTATGCGCGCGGCGCGGGGTGGCCTCGTCCTCTTTAATCTCAAGGCGCGGCGAATCGTCCAGATTCACAACAACGTCCTGCGTGTGCGCCGCCGCGACCGTGGCCGCGTCCGCTCCGGCGGCGTTCCCCTGGATGACCAACTTTACTCCTACGAACTCCCCGCAGACTGGTCCCTGGTTCCGTAGGGGGATTTGAACCGCGAAGGCGCGAAGGACACGAAGAGGGAAAGAGGAAGGGAAGAAAAGGAGCGAGAATGTAGCTATCGCTCTCGATTTCTCCTTCATTTTCTTCTCTCTTCTTCGCGTCCTTCGCGCCTTCGCGGTTCTACGTATCCTATGACGGACGGCGGCCAGGGGGGTCGTTGAGGCCGGGGAGTTTGCGCTTACGGCTGGCGAGGCTGCCGAAGAAGAGCCGCCCGAAGGATGCCTTCATGTCTTCGTTCATCTCGTCGCTCGTGCCCTGCAAAAGGTCGCCACTCTTGCCCTCCTGCGTTGCCCATTCGGCGCGCATGTCGCGCGCTTTCGTGAACCACTCCTCGACCCGTTGCTCGCTCTCCTCACCGGGTTCGGTGAGCAGGGCACGCAGTTTCTCCAGTTCGTCAATCTGCCGGTCGAGCCAGCGGGTGATGCCCGCGCGATTCGTCAGGAAAATATCGCGCGACATGATCGGGTCGCCCCCTGCGAGGCGCGTCGTGTCGCGGAACCCCCCGGCGGTGAGCGTCTTCATATCCCGCCACGAAGCGTCCGCACTGAGCGCGTGGACGAGCGCAGCGGAGACGGCGAGCGGCAGATGGCTGATGCCGGCCACATAGGCATCGTGCTCCATGGCATCGAGGAAACGCGGTGTCGCACCGAGCGCGTTGACCAGCCCGACAACATTTTGCACCGCCGCGTCGCCCGCCGTGACGGTCGGGATGACCACCCACGTCGCGCCCGTAAACAACTCCGCGCTCGCCCCTTCGAGGCCGCGTGTATTGCCGGCCATCGGGTGGCCCCCGACGAAACTGACCGTTGGTGGCAGGAGTTCTTTCGCCCACTCAAGGACTTCCGCCTTTGTACTGCCGGTGTCCGTGATCGTTGCGCCCTCGCGCAGATGCGGGGCGATGATCTCGAAGACATCTCGCATCGCGCGCACGGGCGTCGCGATAATCAGGAGATCGCATGCCTCGGCAATCGCCGGGAGCGAACTGACTGTCCGATCCACCGCGTTCAGTTTCCCCTTGGCATAGCGCTCATTCGCCACATCAATGTCGAAGCCGAGGACCTCGACCTTCTGCTTGCCGTCCGCGCTCGCCCATTTGCGCAGGCCCATGCCGACCGATGCCCCGATCAGGCCTATACCGATGATGCCGATTTGTTGCATGAATGACGCTCCTCTATTCAGTGGCAGCGTAGGCTTCAGCCTGCGTTCCTGTGGTGAGATGCATACGCTACCGGGGACTGTACCACCGACCGAAACACTTCGCTTTTCTAAGTATACCAGACGTATGGCTGGCTCAACCGGGGATTTTCTCGAGGTCAATATCGCGCACCCAACCCTCAGCGCCGCTGGCGTCGCGCAGTCTGCGCCACACCTCGCCATCCACTGTTTGCTCCTGATTAAGGTACTGAAGTTCCGTGCCGGGCGGCAGCGACTTGACGATCGCGCTCGATGTGCTGGCGTCGCTGCGGAACCGAATCGTGAATCCCCCGGCGATGCGGAAATTCGCTTTGAAGACCGTCGGTGTACCGGACGCGCGCGGCCCCGCCGTGGCGCCGCTGCTATTCGCAGTCGCACTGCTTGCCGCTGTCGTCGAGAGACCGGCAACGGAGGTGGCATTCGCGTTCGGCGTTCCCGGTAGAACGGTCGCGGCGGGCGTAATCAATTGCGATTGTGACCCGGCGGCGGACGAACCGGACGGTGCCCGCGAGGCGGGGACATCGGTCACGCTCAGTTTTTGCGAGAAGTCAGGCAGGATGGTGATATGCGTGTACAAATAAATGAAACCGGCGAGGCCGATGAGGATGCAGGCGCCCATCGCGACGCCGAGCGTGAACCCGTTGCGGCGCGAGTGCTGCTCGAGGCGTTCCGCCAGCCCGGTATTTCCGATCGGGTCTCGATCTCCTGCCACGATTTGTCCATCCTCCACCATGTCCATGCCGTCAAAATGACAGGGCATCATACGCGTTATACACACATGCGGTCAATTTGTTCTGAATCTCCTCGTTCCGGTATGAGACTTGCGCACAGGGTTGCTGTACGGGCCGCATAATGAGGTGGCCGGAAAGGAGCATGGTTCGATGCCGCAGGGAGACAAATCGTCCTATACCGACAAGCAGAAGCGACAGGCGGAGCACATCGAGGAGGGGTACGAGAAGCGGGGCATTGCGAAGGACGAAGCCGAAAGTCGCGCTTGGGCGACCGTCAACAAAGAAGACGGCGGCGGCAAAAAGAGTGGTTCCGGCCGCGCCCATCACGAGGAGCATACATCCTCCTAACCCCGACCCCTTTCCCGTGTCGGGAAGGGAGAGATGATAGCCCCCGCAATCGGGCAGGTATCGCCCCTCGCCATTTGGCGGATGCGTTGAATGTCATCACGTCGTACCCTGCAACGTGAAGCCGACCGGGATTGTGACGCGTATTCCCGCGCTGGAGTAACGGAGCAGGACGATGCAGGGGTTTTACTGGCTAATTGAAGGACGGCTTGCGGGTAGCCCGCGCCCCGGTAGTCGCCGTGGCGACCACTCCGGTGACGCATCCCCGGAGCAGGAGCAGGCGGCGCTTGATGAAGACCTCACATGGCTCCGCATGCGGGGCATTGGCGCGCTACTCTCGCTCACCGAAACGCCGCTTGACATCAGCGTGGTGGCGCGACACGGATTCGACGTGCTCCATCTTCCGATAGATGACCTCCATGCACCGACGCCCGCGCAACTCCACTACGCGCTCGCCTTCATTGACCGGCAGCACGCACTTGACCGCTCCGTCGCCGTCCATTGCTTGATGGGGCAGGGGAGAACGGGCACGGTGTTGGCAGCGCATCGCATCCGTGTCGGAAGTACGCCCGACGCCGCCCTTGCGGAATTACGCGCCCTCACCCCCGGCGCAATCGGCAGCCCTGAACAAGAAATTGCCCTTCGCACCTTCGCCCGCCACCGTGATTGGATCCTCTAACAGTATCGGTTGCCGGGTGCCCTTTAGGGCAGATACAGCCTGCGCGAGAGGCCGCAGGCTAAAGCCCACGCCACCAAGTTGACACTGTCTGGGTGGAATGGCACGATGCGCGAGCGGGAATCCGCGCATGGCGCGCGGTGCGGGGCGCGAACGCGATGAGCGAACACGAAGGAGCGTCCATGCCACGATTGACAGGTGGGCAGGCACTGGTCCAAGCGCTTATGCGGGAAGGAGTGGAGACACTCTTCGGGCTGCCCGGCGTGCAACTCGATTGGGCGTATGATGCGCTCTACGAGGAGCGTGACCGACTTACCGTCTATCACACGCGCCATGAGCAGGCGACCGCCTATATGGCCGATGGCTACGCGCGGACGACCGGAAAGATCGGCGCCTGCATGGTCGTGCCGGGGCCGGGCGTGCTGAATGCGAGCGCCGCCCTCGCCACCGCCTACGCCTGCTCATCGCCCGTGCTCTGTGTGGCGGGCCAGATCCCGTCCGCGACGATTGATAAAGGGTACGGAATGCTCCACGAGGTACACGATCAGCGCGCGGTGATGGCATCGTTCACCAAGTGGGTGGGGCGCGCGGACACCCCGACGGCGCTCCCCGGCGTCGTACGCGAGGCGTTCCGGCAGTTGCGCACGGGGCGGCCCCGCCCGGTCGGTATCGAGGTCCCGGCGGACATGCTGCAAATGACGGCGGACGTGACACTCCTCGATCCGGCCACGGTTGAGCGAAGCGCGGGTGACCCCGATCTGCTGCGGCAGGCAGCCACGTTGTTGCGCACCGCCGCGCGTCCGCTGATCTACAGCGGTGGCGGCGTCCTCAGTGCGGGGGCATCGGACGCGTTGCGGGCGGTTGCCGAACTGCTCGAAGCGCCCGTTGTCATGTCGCTCGACGGACGCGGCGCGCTCTCCGACCGGCACTATCTCGCACAGACCGGCCTTTCCGGGATGCACCTCCTGCCGCACGCCGATGTCGTGCTAGCGGTGGGCACGCGGTTCTTCCAGCCCGCCATCGCGTGGGGATTGCCGCCGGGCGCACAGGTCGTTCGGATTGACATTGATCCCGACGAGATCACGCGCCACGGAGCGCCGGCCATCGGCATTGTCGGCGACGCGAAAGGCGCGCTCGCCGCGCTCCGCGACCTGCTCGACGGCATGCCTCACCGCCCCTCGCGTGAGGCCGAGTTGTTAGCAGCTAAACAGGAAGCGGCCGCACGACTCGGTGCGATCCAGCCTCAGGCCGCGTATAGCGCCGCGATTCGTGCCGCCGTACCGGATGATGGCATCCTCGTTGCGGACCTCACGCAAGTCTCCTTTTTCGCGACGCTCGGCTACCCGGTCTACGCGCCGCGCACCTTGATCGGCCCCGGCTATCAGGGCACCTTAGGCTCTGGCTTCGCGACCGCGCTCGGCGTGCAGGTCGGCAATCCGGGCAAGAAGGTTGTCGCGCTGATGGGCGATGGCGGCTTCCTCTACAATGTGCAAGAGTTGGCGACGATGCGTCAGCAGCACCTTGATGTCGTCGCAATCGTTTTCAACGACAACGCGTACGGCAATGTGAAGCGGACGCAGCGCGAGGACTTCGCGGGGCATGTGATCGCCGCCGATCTCGCCAACCCGGATTTCGTTGCGCTTGCGGCGTCCTTTGGCATTCGGGGCATCCGCGTTCATGAGCCGGATGCATTGCACGGCGCGCTCGGCGAGGCGCTTTCCGCCAATGAGCCGGTGCTCATCGAAGTCACGGTCGGCGAGATGCCGAGCGCCTGGCACCTCGTCGGACCCGGCGGCGGCGCATACCCGGTCCTGTGGCCCTCCTGAACACGATCAACTACGAAACGGCGGAATCGGTTTGTCAGACCCTTACCGGCGGAGGGCGCCGCCGACGCGGACCATTTCGCCGGTGGCGGCGGCGAGGCGGACCTTTTCGAGCACAGGCAGCACCCAGCGGGCATCGAGGAGCGATTGCGGGGCGGTCGCGCCCGTGCGGATCGTCTCGACGAACGTGTTCACGATGCTGATAGCCGGATGTGGCAGCCAGTCCTCGCGGGTCGTGCCGGAAGCGCCGGTGATGGTGATCGCCTGATTAGTCGGATTGGCACGGAGGACGGCATCGCGGCCGAGGAATTCGACGCTCACTTCCTCCGCCTGCGGGAAACCGTCGGGTAGCGAGCGGGCAACTTCGAGCGTCGCGACAACGCCGTTCGCGAAGCGCAGGATGATCAGCGCACTGTCAGCGTCTTCCGGGTTGTCGGTTGTTTCGCCGGTGAAAAGACGCTCAGCCATCACCTGCACGCGCTCGACCTCCGCCTCGACGAGCCAGAGGGCGACATCAATCAGCGGCAGGGCGAGATCGGTGAAGAGATCGCCCGCGATTGCACGGGTGGTGCGATGGGCGGCGAAGAGCGAAATCGGCGCACCGATACTTTTGCGGCGCGCGTGCATCGTCGCCAGCGGCAGCCAGTGGCGGAGCGGGTTGGGCGCGTAGACCATCACACCCGTATCCGCCGCACGGAGGATAAGCGTGTCGAGCGTCGAGAGGTCACCCGCAACGGGGACGGGGCAACAGACCGGAACACCTGCCTCCAACGCCGCGACGATCAGAGCGGCGCGATCCGCGACCGGCGCGGCCACGCAGACCGCCTCTGCGCCCATCGCGCGCGTGATCGCCGATGGATTCGGCGTACTGCCCTCCGCTGCCACCGCGACGACCCGCGCCCCCGGCGTCCGGTCGGTCAGCGCATCGAGCATCGGGCGGGCCAGCGGGCCATCGCCGAGGACGGCAACCCGCAAGGGCTGATCGGTGACGCTCATGCCGCGCCTCCTTCCGCTGTCTCCAGCGTGTTGAAATCGGGCTGGATATGCGCGACCTGTCCGCGTTGGCTGGACCAAACCGCCGCCACGGAGAGCAGGACCGCCTGCCGTGCCTCCTCGGGCGGTAAGGGAACGGCAGTGTCCTGTTCAATTGCGTCGAGCAGGCCGCGCAGTTCATCCTCGTATGCGGTGTCAATGTGCAGGAGGGCGTCGAAGTTCAGCGGCTCGCGCATGCCCGCCTCCGCCGTCTCGCTGTAGATGCGCATCTCCGGGTCCATCGCGCGGATCACGCCCTCGGTGCCGTAAACTTCGAGTTGATGATAGAGCGGGTAATCATGCGGCAGGTTCGTGACGACTTCCGTCCCGGCGAGTGCGCCATTGGCGAAGCGGAGTTGGATGCTGATAAAGTCCGGCACCTCGGCATTCTCATCACCGATGCGGCTCTCGGCATAGACGCTCGTCACCTCATCGCCGACGAACCAGCGGAGCAGATCCACCTCGTGGATCGCGTTCAGCATCGCCGCACCGAGTGAGTAGCGTGGGTCGGCCATCCATGCCCGCTGGCCGTCCGGCGCCCACGCGCCTGTCGCGAGCGAGAGGCCGCGATACATGGCGCGTGGCCGCCGCTCATTCTCGCGCGCCATGCGCACCTGCCCGATTGCGCCCCGGTCAATTGCGGCGCGCACCGCCTGATAGCGCGGCGTGAATCGGCGGCTATGCCCGACCATGAACTTGATGCCCGCCGCGCGCGCCGCGACGATCATCGCGTCCGCTTCTGCGACCGATGGAGCCATCGGCTTCTCGCAGAGGATGTGCTTGCCCGCCACTGCCGCTTCCGCTACCTGCTCCGCGTGCAGGAATTCGGGCGTGGCGATGATGACGACATCAATATCGGGCCGCGCAAGGAGGGCGCGATAGTCCGCGTACGCCTCCTCCGCACCCCAGGTGCGCGCCGCGTGCTCCGCCGCCTCGCCGCGCACATCGGCGACGGCGACCAACCGCACCCGCTCCCGCAGCCGGGCAATCGCCGGGAGATGCGCGCTCTGCGCGATCGTTCCGCAGCCAATCACGCCAATCCCAAACCGGTGCGGCATCTGAACGACCTTTCCCTACGCGGCAGCACATCCTCTGCGGCGATGCTATCCCCATTCGGTGGCGGAGGCAAGGCTGGATTTATTTCGCCCGCGATGCGATCGGCGGGTGGGCCGGAGCGGGCGCCTGACGCGACGATACCCGCGACCGACCGAAGGCCCCGGTCAATACCGTCCGATAGCGGAGCAGCAGAACGACACCGCCGATTGCCAGATTGATCGCGACGTTGATGATCCGGTTGGTGAGCGAAATGAGGAAGCCGACGACGTGTGAGACCCCACGCGCGTTCAGCAGTGCGACAAGGCTCCCGACCGAGACAACACCGGGCAAAAAGCCGACCGTGCCCGCGATCGTGCTCAAGGCGTGCGCGCTGAGAACGGATTCGTAGTGGAGTGGCGCATCATTGATGACATTGGCGATGCAGAGTAGGACGCCCGCGAAGATCAGCCGCATCACCGTCGCGTAGACCATCCCACCGAGGATGACGGAGCGGCGCGTCAGGAGATGTGTGACATGGACAATCTCTTCTTCGCTCAGCGCATAGCGATGGGTGAAGCGGAACCGCCCGAGCATGCGGGAGGTGAAGCGGGCGAAGCGGCGGGAGCGGATAATGAGCAACAGCACGAGTGGGATGACGAGTGGCAGAAAGAGCACCCAGCGCGCGACGAGGTGCTTGCCGAACCCGGCGAGGGCGAGCAGGGGCAAGGTCATCATGTCCGTCACCCACATCGCAAAGGAGATCGTCACGCCCGTGCGCGGGAGGACGCCATGCTCCGCCGCGAGGCGGATGCGGAGTACATCGCCGCCGTGCAGGATACTGGCGGTCTGGGCGGCGAGCATGCTGGTTGCCGAATCCCGCCAGCGGATCGGAACACCCGCCGCACGGACGAAGAAGTGCCACCGCGCGATCTTGACCACCTCGTCGAGCAGGATGAGGCCGATAATGAGCGCGATCACCCAGCGGGGGAAGATCGCCAGGATCGTATGGACGGCACGGAATTGGCGCGCGAGGAGTATGATGGCAACGGCGACGCCGAGCAGCACCAGCGGAACAAGCAACCGCCGGAAGAATCGCCCCATACCCGACACCTCCCCCGGCTCCTTTTATTGCCACGCACATCGTGGCGCGTCTATGAGACTACGCAACGTAGATGCCATGCGTCAAATCCGGACGACGCGCGCTGCCCTGGGCCGCACGCGCTGCTCAGGCCACCGCCGACCGCCTTGCCGCGCGGAACATGTAGCCGATACCACGAACCGTATGGATGAACGCGGGATCGCTGGGATCCGATTCGATCTTGGCGCGCACGCGGCGGATATAGACATCCACGCGGTTGCTGAAGTCGTCGCACTCGTAGCCCCATGTCCGCTCGATTAACGCCTCCCGCGTGATGACGGCGTTTGCGTTGCGCATCAGGCATGCGAGGATTTTCATCTCGGTCGGGGTGAGAGGCACGGGCGAGTGGCCCGGCAGGGAGAATTGCAGTTCGCTGACATCGAGCGCGGTGTCACCCACCGTGATAACGGAGCCATAGACATGCTGCCCCGCGCGGCGATAGCGGCGGAGGACAGCATGGATGCGCACCAGCAGTTCGGACGGCTCAAACGGCTTGGCGACATAATCGTCGGCGCCATGATCGAATCCTTCCACCTTATCACTCACCTGCGCGCGGGCGCTGAGGAAGATGATCGGGATGTCCGGGTGGGCGCGGCGCAACTCCTTCGCCACCGCGTAACCATCCAGATGCGGCAGCGTGATGTCCAGCAGGACGAGATCAACGGGATTGTCCTGCACGAATGCACACACGCGGCGTGGGTCCGCGAGCGCGGTGATCGTATATCCTGCATTGTCGAGCAGGAATGTCAGCAACTTGCCGATCAGCGCATCATCGTCAACGAGCAGAATATGCTCGCTCACCTGTTGTTTCCCTGCGTCGTCCAGAGCATTGCCATCTCCTTCGTGTTGCATACCATGCCGTTTCTCTTTCATGCATGATGATGCACGAATAGTCTGACATCTCTGTATGCTCTGGACGCTATGTAGATGACACCTCTGTCATTTCGAGCCTGTTGCAACGCCCACAGAAAATGAACCGTCACCACCAATATACGAGGGCACCCGCAAAAACGCCAAGAAAATGCGGATGACTAGACCGCGAATCGTCAACATCGTATACTCGAACGAACGCGCGTTCTGTAGGTACACCTCGACATGACCAAGGGGTGTGCGATGCAGTGGATAGTGTGCCGACACGCCGACGCGCTGACGCACAGACAATCGGGGGTGGGCGATGGATGCGAGCGATCTGATCACGCTGTATGACTACTACTACTGGGCGACGAAGAAGATTCTGGCGCAGGCTGAGAAGGTAACGCCTGAGCAGTGGTCAGGGCCACCGCCGATCGGGGATTGGAGCCTGCGTGAGACACTCGTCCACACGCTGAACGCCGAGCGGGCCTGGCGGCACGGCTGGGCCGGGCAGGGGCAATCCGCGCCGCTCCCGGCTGCCGATAGCGCGGATGCCGCGTCGCTCGCCACGCGCTGGCGCGAGGAGGAAGCGGCGATGCGTGCCTACCTCGGTTCGCTGAGTGACGAAGACGCGCAGGGGGCGTTCTACGACGAAGACGTGCCGGATCCGTACGTCCTCTGGCAGGTCATCGCTCATGTTTCCTACCACGGGATGCAGCACCGTAGCGAGGCGGCGATGCTGCTGACCCACTTCGGTCACTCGCCGGGGGGCATCGACATGGTCTTCTGGCTGGACGAACGTGCGTAGCTGGTCAGCGACACTTCCCAAGACCTGAATGAGCACGCGACGAGCACGAGCCGGACATCCGGGCCTGGCTGGCCGGGCAGCGGGGCTGAACGAACGCGCCCACCACCCGCGCTCCCTACCGTACCACAACTGACGACACGCCCTAAAGAGAAACCCTTCTCTATTCTCTTTTCCCTCCTGGCGTCTTGGCGGTTCTGAAATCGGCGCTTAATCTGCGGCTGCGCCCAGGAAGCCTGGCATGGCGTCGGACAGGAGAATCACGGCAAGTGCGTCGGGGACGACCTCGATGATCGCCGGGGTGGCGCCCACGTCCTCGCCGTCCGCCTGGATGCGCAGCGGTTCGGCGGGGGACAGGACGACGCGCCGGGCGCGGCGGTAGTCAATCGCCGGATCGGCGGCGTGCCGACGGCGCGCGACAGACCAGGCGCGGCGCAGGAGGTCGAGTGGCCCGCGTCCGCCGAGGATGCAGACGTCGAGCAAGCCGTCATCGGCGCGCGCACGGAAGGTAATCTCGGCAACGCCACCGTAGAGTCGCGTGTTGCCGACGACCAGCATCAGCAGTCGCCGGGTCACCGAGACGCCGTCAATGTCGAGCGTCACACGCCGACCGCGAAAGTGGGTTGCGGTCCGCAGGGCGGCGAGGCCGTAGGCGACCGGCCCGGCCAGGCGCTTGAGCCATGTGAGCGGCGTGCTGTCAGCCACGGCAGCGCTGGCCGTCGCGTCGAATCCGACACTGGTCATCATCAGGAAGTAGCGGTCGTTGACCCGTCCGAGATCAACCGTCTGCCGCCGCCCCCGCGCGATCCGCTGCGCGATGTCAGGCTCGTGTTCCGCCGCGCCCAATTCAGTCGCCCAAACGTTAACCGTCCCACCCGGTAGAACCGCCAGCGCCGTCCGACGCTGTCCGGCCAACCCCTGCAACGCCTCGTTCACCGTCCCATCGCCCCCGGCAACGACGACGACCTCGACCCCCGCCGCGACGGCTTCGCGCGTAAACAGTGTCGCGTCACCCGGCCCGGTCGTTTGCTTCATCTCGACCCGCCAGCCAGCCTCGTGCAGGGTGGTTCGTGCGGCGGCAATCTGTTGCGTCCAATCGTCCTGACCCGCCACTGGGTTCTCGATCAGCCACGCCCACGTCACGACTGTGCTCTTTCCCGTCGTCGGCGCACCATGTGCCGCACGAGGAGGAGCGCCCCACTCGCACTCATCATGGAGAGAGTGACAAGCAAGGCACAGGGGAGGATGCAGCAAAAACCACCGCGCCCCGTCGGGATCACGATATCCGTTGTTGGCTGAAATGGTCCTTGCATATGCCCGTGTTCCTTTCGTGATGGTGATGGCGGGACTCTTTCCCGCACCCGCTGCACGGCGCAACGCGTCAGCCATGGATATTTGCCACTGCTTCATCATGCCGTAGCGAAGGATGCAGGTTGCATGCCAGTGTTCCTCTTCCGATAATGGCGATGGATCGCTGACGCGAGAAGGGTATGTCGTATGGTAAACGCTCCTGGACTGATTGTGGACACGCACATGCATGCCTGGAAAATTGATCCGCCGCGTTACACGCTCGAACAGACGCTTGTGGATGTCCCGCTACCGACCACGGATGCGACGATCGAGGATGTGCTGGCTGACAACGAGGCGGCGGGTGTCACGCACACCGTCCTCGTGCAGCCGAGCACGTCCGGGTGGAACAACCGCTACGTTGTGGAGAGCGCGGTGGCGCGCCCGCATCTGTTCGCGGCGCACGGTTTGATTGATCCGGATGGCCAGACGAATGCCGCCAATCTGCGCGAGTGGATGGCAGCGGGGATGGCGGGGTTCCGACTGAACATGGTGCGTGACCGCGATCCGGCATGGGTGAGCGCATCGCGCAACTACACCCTCTGGGAGACGGCGCAAGAACTCGGCGCGGTGATCAACGTGCAGATGCATCCGTCGCAGGCGTGGCGACTCCGTGAAATTGCCCATCGCTATCCCGGCGTCAAGGTGATCGTTGACCATCTCGGCAAGCCGGATATCACCGAACCGCCTCCGTACGCGCAGTTTGCGAATATCCTTGCGCTCTCGAACCTGCCGAATATCTACGTCAAGGTTTCCGCGCTCTCACTCGCCTCGCGCACGAAGGAGTACCCGTACCGCGATGTCTTTCTCTGGGTGAAGATGCTCTACGAGGCGTTTGGTGCGTCGCGACTGCTCTGGGGCACCGGCTACCCCGGCGCGCATCGCGCGCTCCCCCTCGATAAGGAACTGGCGATCATCACGCAGCACCTTCCCTTTCTTCTGGAAGACGACAAGCAATGGATCCTCGGCCGAACGGCAATGACGATCTGGTCATTCGCGACCGACTGAGATGAAACCGGGGATGAACCGCAGAGGCGCAGAGAGCGCAGAGAACGCAAAGAAGAAAAACCAACCACGAAGACACGAAGAGCACAAAGGAAAGAGGAGAGAAAATAGATTTCTTCTCTTTTGTCCCTCTTCGTGTC
>JAABUO010001525.1_pt1 | contig 30046 bp, 28 predicted proteins | sample 5559291 | NCBI WGS metagenome assembly JAABUO01 (sample SAMN10711878, study PRJNA513372) | rock metagenome | isolation source: Antarctica rocks | place: Antarctica: Victoria Land, Finger Mt sud | reverse complement strand
AGATCTCTTTAGTATTTGAGTAGAAATCGAACTCTTCTGTTCTATCGCGATTTTCTTGCTCGAAAGAACAGTCGAATGAGCTTTGATAGAATCTTTGATATGAGCTTCGAAACTAGAAAATTGAAGACGATCGTCTTTCATATCAATAGTCATTTCGATCTTGTTCATTCATGTTTTTCGAGAATCATCTGATGTTGATCTAATCGAGTAATCAGCATAGAAGCGAAACGTTTCATATGATCTTGAACAGTTAGATTCGAATAAATCGCATGAGTAATGAGCTTTTTTGCATAATAATCATCGAATTCTCTTATTGGTTTGAGCTTGATTAAAGATAAAGATTCGATTTGCAAATGATCACAAACATTCTGCGCGATTAATTCATCAATGAACGAATAGTCAGCTGCTTCAGTGTCAATCAATGACTTTAATGAGTAACTAATTTCATTGCTAGATAGTACACATTCAGTAGTCAAAGATTTCGAAGCAAAGAAGTCATTTGAGCTGCTCGTTGTTGAAGAAATTAACACATCTTTCATCGCGTCTTTGATGAAAGTCACTAGTTTTTTGTCTCATTCTTCGATTTCTTTGTAAATAATTTCTTCTCTTCTTTCGACATGACGATCTCATTGAGGCGAGAAGTGAATGCACGAGATGTCGAAGTACTAGTCTTCAGATGAGAACAGTTCTTTGAAAGATGACTCGATACTTTACAGTTGAAGCAGATGATTGACATTCTTGATCGTTCAGGTTCAAGAGTGAAAAAAGTAGCGAGTTGAACATAGCTAGTAGTCGAGATTGAAGCTGATGTCGACGAAGAAACAAAACGTTTTTCCGAAGCTGCTATCGATTTGACTGTTCATTGCTCGTCACGTAGCTGATAATTGACTCGTTGTTTGTTATTCACATCTTGAAGAAAGATCTTGAGCTTATCAAGCGAGCTAAACTCTATGAGACAAACTGACAACGCGTTCTGAAGACGATTGTTGATTTTATTCTGAATGTCGTTCATCAGAGTGACATCGTCGTAGTTCAGAAAGCTGAATATTCTAGTGAATTCTGAATAGAAAGAGCTGAAGAGCTTGTTGAGCTGCTTCAGAGCGACGTATTCGCGACGACACTTTCGAATCAGATTCTGATCTTCGTAAATTTCTTTCAGATGTTTCAGTAGCTCTGATAGTGATTGATAGAGTGAGAGAGCGTCAACACGATGCTTTGCATAGATTTGCTGATCAGCATCGTCTTCTAGCCTGAAAATCACATAGACAATACGAATCTTTTCAGTAGAGTAATGATTCGCGTTGACATCGAGCTTGTCAGCTATTTTGATGTTTCATGTCTCTCAGATAGAATCATCTGTTTCGATGAAGATGAGTGAATTCGAAAGCTTGACGAACTTGTGATGATCATTCTCGTTTTCGTTATCAGATAGAGTAGAAGATTCTCGTTGAGAGCGAGCTTCGAAAGTCGAGCTTCGTTCAACTTCAGAGCGACGAATCGAAGCTTCTTTCTGATTGACTCGTTGTTCAGCTGACTGAGTATCTTGACGAAGCATAGATCGATCAGCTTGACGTTGTTTCGCTCTGAAGTTCAATCGCTCGCCTTGTAGCTGATTGATCTTTTTCTCTAGCTCATCGTTTTTATCAAAAGCGACTTCTAGTTGTTTCGCTCTCTTTTTGTGATTGTCTTGTACGAGAAGTCAGTGTTCATTGAGTTGTAGAGTCAAGTCTCGCTGACTTCGAAGCTCGTTCAGCATATTGATGACTTCGTCAAATTGATTGCTGACTCAATGAAACAGTTGTTCTTCGATGTTTATGTTTCATGAGATGACAGCTTTCTCAGCTTCAACTGAAGCATCGATGAATAGAAGTGAAACTCTTCTATTGACAGTGCTTCTAAGCAGACGAGTTGTTCGAAACTCAACTGACTCGACGTCGTGTGTCATGATGAGAGAAGGTAGAAGTTGTTGAGGTAAGAGTAAATGAGAGATTGATGTTTTGAATTGATGTTTTTTGATGAGTGAAAATTCAAAGAATCCCTTGTGAATTTCAGGTAATAATTGAGTGCTTTATTCGAAGAATTTCTTGCGGTCTAAAATGATGATGCAAATTTGAAGAATTTCTTGCAAATTTTTCTTACTGAATAGATTGTCTCGTATCGTTTATTCGTCGATAGCAGAATAGTAAATGACGAGCATTTATCTAATGTTAGAGATCTGTCTAGAGCGAGTCAGATAGAAGTGTTATTTAACTAGAAGATAAATGCTAAGGAAGAAAGATAACTACGGGAAAGAAGCTGACTACATATGTGTGTTTCTCAGCCGACGCTAGGCCCAATAGAAACTAGTCAAGGTGACGAAGCGAGAATAGACCTGATAAGGCTAGAAGGCTGAGCCTGACAAGGCTAGAATCGTGACACTAGAGATCGAAATGTATACAAGTTCGCTGCATGTTCATTTGAACATGCTGCAGAATAAAGTCACATTACGCTGTCAAGTTGACAACAGAATGCAAGAGACTAAATGAGCATGCAAACTTATATGCATTTGACTGATGAGAATTAGTCGTTTCACTTCTCACTTCTTTGTCATCAAGAAAATAGTGCTTCTGAACACATTTATTCAAGAAGACGTAAAAATGTAGTTTAGATGCAAATGATTCAACTCTTTTATGATGATTTCAATAAGTGATAATATTGCAATAATGTTATATCACAAAGATCAATGAAAGCAATGATGAGAAAAATACAAGAAACACATTGCAAACATTAATGCAATTTCAGCACAAAGATTTCATCTATTCAACAAGACAATAAAGATGCATGTTGATCTTCAGAAAATTAAAAGCATTCTTGCAACTCACATCAGAATTGAATGCATAGATCTTAATATTTATTTGCACTTGAGAAACGTTTCAAGCATGAATAGCTCGCGATGTGACTGCAAACAAAGTCATCAGACAGCGAAGCATGTACTCATGCACTGCTTGAACTGAACGCATCTACGATCAAAAATGCTACGTAACGTTGACTTCTTAAACTATCAAATAATCATCATGATCACGAAAGATTTCAGAGCAGCAGCGAGAATGATGATGAAAACGAAACTTCTGAAGCAATTTAAAGTGACTAGAACACTCATTCTTTAACATGCAATCAACGTGAACAAATTTGATACATAGTCTTAATCTTGTTGTTTTGACTGCGTGAAGCAGTTGTATAGATAGTGAGTGATTTTCTACCTCAGAGAATTTTGTTCACTCGACACACATAGCATAAAGTTTCTCATGAGTCGATTTAATCGATGTCACAAGAATGTATGAATTTATTATTATTATTATTATTATTATTATTATTCTTTGTAACAATCATTTTCAAACAACAACAATATATTGCAATCATGATTGCAATAATTTAATAAATTATGTATTAATTTTATAAGTTTATAAAAGATTGCAAAACTGATTACAATATAAAAATTATGAATTTAACATTAACAATAAAACATTATTTAACATCTTTGATTTTGCAATTAATAAGATTTTGAAATCAATTTTGAATTTAAATGAATTTTTTAATCTGCATGAATTTATATATATATTTCATTTCTTATGAATAATCACAACACATGCATCACAAATTTTGAAAAAGAGCACTATAAATAAAACAGAGTGAATTTAAAAGATAATTGAATAATGATGAATTGCATGAATTGCAGCAATGCTGATTCAAAGATGATTACAAGTAACATCAATTTATTACAAGAAAATAAAGATGCAAGATTGAAACATTTATGTAATAATGAAAAGAACATTGTTAATATTATTGATTTACTAATAAAGATATTAATGTTAAAGAAAGAAAAAAGCAAAGATCATTCATGAAAAAAGATAGCATTGAAGCTGATTCAACATCTTCAACTCGACTCAGAAGAAAAACATCATATGAATCAGAATACATTTATCGCGAAGAATGTATAAAAATTAAATACATCAATTCAACTGTTTAACAAGCAGTTACATACACAGAAAAGCATGAATCTTTCAATGAAAATCACGTCATGAATGAATGTGATAAGAGAAGAAATAGTGATGAAAAAGCAACATTTCAGAAGTAATTTGTCATCACTTTGCAAGAAATAAAAAGTCATGATTAAAATAATAAACAGAAGAGAAATAAAAAAGATACAGAAGAAGTTGATTAAACAGATTTTACAGAGAATTGCAGATGTGTTAACAGATCAAAGAAATTTAATCATGTCACTTTGCAAGCTGAGTAGCGATGATATTTTTCTTCACGCAGTTAACTCAAATGCTCAAGCAAATCTGAAAAAGACTCAAACATGAGCAAAAGAAATTGCAAGTTCAATACATGTAACATGTTAAATCTTTGCAATGTTGATACATGAAGTACATATTACAATAAACATGAATAATCAGAAAAAGATCATTGAAAGATTGATAAAAGATAATATAAAACTTCATGAAGATTTGAAAGTTTTAAGAATAGTTTGATTCAAGAAGATAACAAAGAGTGAGAAGATTCATTCATTACTTATCATAAAGATCATGATTGAAGCAATGATAAATTAATTAATAAACATGAGCATGCTGAACTTGTATTAAGAATGTGCATGCAAACTATTTGAAAAGAACTGTCACATCATACAATGCTTCAGATGTGTCAAAGACTGAGTTAAACTAAAGATATTATCAATATAAAAGACTGATATTATTATCATTACTTTGATAGAATCTAGATACAAGACAATACATCAGATAATGTACAAGATGAAAGACAAAGAGCGAAAGAAAAGAATGAGAACTTAACTTCTATATACATGAATCGAGCAGAATCAAGACTAGACAATAGTTTTATTGACTTAAGATTGCAGAAGTTCACGCATATGACTGAGATAATTGAAACAAAATTGCTGAAACTAAATTAAGATGATGATGACTAGATTGATGACTTGATTCATTGAACTGCAAAATGAGTTCAATGAATCAAGATTATTTAAAATATCAATGATTTATGTTCTAAATTGAATTGATGATCTGACATCATGACAGTAGCTTCTCTCTTCAAGACTAAACTTCTGCAAGATAATGAGAAGAAATGAGACAAGATGAGAAAGAATCGAAGATGAAGATTGAAACAAGATGAGAATTGATGTAAACGCATTTTAATGTGATGAAGCACAGATGAGACTGAAATAAATCTGAGTCACATCTGAGTCAGATCTGAGCAAGATTTCTGTAAAATGAGATGAGATAAAACGCATTTTAATGTGATGATGCACAGAAAATTAAAACACATCTGAATCACATCTGAGTCAGATTTAAACGAGATATCTGAGTCAAATTTAGACAAGATCTGAGTCAGATTTGAGTAAAAGAAAGACGAAATGCAGTTTAATATGATAATGCACAGACGAAACTAGAATACATCTGAGTTACATCTGAGTCAGATTTAAACATGACATCTGAGACAGATTTAGACAAAATCTGAGTCAGATCTGAGCTGAGTTGAGATGATGAAGATTGAATTTAGAGTTCTTGACATTGACATTAAAACATCACACATGACAGTACATGTGATTCTTCGACAACAGAGTTGATGAGATGATATTCATCAAGCGCTTGCTTGCAATTATTCAGAAGATGAAAAGACTTTCAAGTAAAGAAGTGATTTTCTCAATCAATGTAATACTTGAGCAGAGATAAGTTATAACATCTATCACGCTTGAAGTTTAGTATGCTGTTTACATATCAGAATCTTTCGTCATTCTTGATGACAATGAGTTCTCAAGATTTCTGACGTTGATTCGAAAGAAAATCACTTGCGATATGACTCAGAAGAATAGCATGAAAGATTGAATGAATTTTCATGAATGCTGAAAGATTTAACTTGATGATCAGAGAATTGTTCTTGAAGACATGCTTGATATTGAAGAAATCAACATTATGATCATTTAACTTGACAGCAAGATGAGCGATGCTGAGATTGCAAGCATTCAGTCAAACTTCATCTTCGACGAAGTATTTTGAACAAGAACGACGAAAGAGATTGACATTGAATTTGTAAATGATCTGAGCTATAAGCATCTCATCACGTAAATGCTCAGTTAGTTTCTTCATCTTCTTGATGAACTCTTCAACACTAATTAACTTGTCTCAAGCTTGAAACGTAAAATTCTTGAGCAGAGACTTAAAAAACTTGAAGTTTAAATGTAAGTTCTGACTCAAATTGATCAAGAAGAGTGATGCTAAAGTGATTAATGACGATGTGTTATTGACGATGAATTCAACTTCAGAAAGTCACTTAGCTCAGTCATCTTGCATGTAGTTGACAAAGACTCAAAGATAATGCTTCATGACAGCATTGATTTTTTCGATTTGATCATCAATTTCAAAATGATACGTCGTTGATAATTTAACGTCTATCTTCAGCATTTTACACATATGCTTTCAGACATTGAAGATGAATTGTATATCTTGATCAGACATGAAGAACTTGAGTAAATCATGATGTTTTCAAACATGAGCATAAAAGCAGTTGATAACTTCTTCAACTTTTATAAAAGTGATAAGAACTAAATGTCTCATTTTGATAAAACGATCAATGAAGACTAGAACATATTTATATGTGATATTCATAAAGATACTGAGCGATAAAGAATCTACATAGTTCATGAAAACATCACGTCAACGACGTTCGAGAACTGAAAGAAAACACAATCATTCTTGAGTTCATTGTCTAAAGAGCTTAAAACGTGTGCACATGTGATAGTTTCATACAGAGCGTTGAACATACTTATAAATGTTTGATCATCAGTAAATTCAACTGATCAGTTCATAGCTTTTTGCTCTTTCTGAGTGATCATCAATGACACTATCATGAGCGAGCTGAATGATACGAAGACGTAATTTATTTGAGTTGAGCACGTACTTTCTTTCTTGAAAGTACAGATGATTCTCGTGTTCTTCACACTCGACTGAAGAAATCTTGTTGTGATGTTGTGCTTCATTGCGAAGCACTTTGATTATCTGAACTGCGAATTTGTCATTGATTTCAACTTGCTTTCACAATGTCTAAGTGAGAATGTCAGCAGAATCTTCATCAAGATTCAGAATGTCTTAATTTAACTGAGACTTAATGTTTTCAACGTTGAATTCTTTGATTTCTAGATTCATGAAGACTAGAATTTGCAAAGATGCTGAAATAATTGAAAACAAATGTAATTGAACTGAATCTAGAGCGATAATTTGTGACTGAAGCTTCATGACTTTGATGTTGAAGATGTTAAAAACGAGATTCTCAACAATATTAAAATCTAAAATATGACTTTTCAGAATTGTCTGATGTTGATATTGATGTCGAGAATCAAATGTAATTTTCTCTTTAAAAAAATCTTCTAAGTGACGTGTCAGAGCATTCAACTTATCATCAATCTTGTTGAGATGATAAGCGATGCAATAGTTGAATCTAGACAGAAACTCGCTTCAACGAGCTTGATGATAACTCAACTGCTTAATTGACATGAAATACTCAAGATTTTTGTGATTCGTGATCATCTCGACAGAATAGATAAAGTCTTTGAGCTCTGATCATCATTTTTCGAAAGCGCAAACAATGATCATGAGTTCTTTATCGTAGATTTCGTAGTTACATTCGACTGAATTATTCTTTTTCGAAAAGTAAGTGACTGAATAAAGTATCTCATTCTCATCGTATTGAAAAAGAATGTCTTTGAACACATAGTTTGAAGCATTGATTTCTATCACAATCTTGTGATCTGAATTATAGTGACGAAAAATAATTTTAAAAGTAAAGACTTTCTTAAGAGTGTTGAATGCAATCTGACATTTCTGAAATCAGACAAAGAGTACATCTTTTCTGATGAGATGAGTGAGCGAGATAGTTATTCTACTATAGTCATAGATGAATCTTCTATAGAAGTTCGCGAAATCTAGAAAACTTTGAACGTCTTTAACGTTGATCAAGATAAATCAGTTGACAATGATGTTTATTTTAGAAGAGTTCATCTTGATCTCTTCAATGATGATTATCAATTTTAGATACAAGACTTGAATGATGTGAAACTTGCATTTGGTTATATTCATCTGAAGATCTGCTTCTTGCAGCTTTCGCAGAATGAGCTTGACATGAATTTTGTGCTCGAGTTCATTGTCAAAATAAATCAAGATGTCATTCAAATAAGCTGTATAAAACTTATCTAAATGTTTGCAAAGAGTATTGTTGATATACTTCTGAAATGAGACAGACTCATTACATAAATTGAAGAGCATAACTAAATACTTGAATAATTCAAATCAAGTGCAAAAGATGATGAGAGCTTCATCTTCTTCTTTGATTCAAAGTTGATTGAACGCAGAGATGATATTCAGCTTGATAAAGATTTTAGCTTGACTCAGATGATTCAGCGTTTCTGAGATTAAAGACAGAGAATATCGATTCTTGATTGTGATAACGTTCAGATCTCAATAGTTCACGCAGAAGCAAAGTTTTTCTTCGAGTTTCTTGATGAAGAGAACAGAAACAATCATCTGAAAGTGATTGACTCGAATGAAATCTTTGCTCAGATTCTCATTCAGATAACGATGAAGTTCTAGAATTTCATCACGACTCATGTCGTACAAAGCAAAGACTGAGAGTTGAGCATCTTCTTTAAGATGTATGACATGATCATGAGCTTGATGCAAAGACAAAATATTGACATTCTTCTTGAAAAAGACGTCTAGAAACTCAAAATATTTGAACGATAGAATTGTGATTGAATCAACGTTCTTACTTTGTCGATAGACTTTAAGATCTTCTTGTGTCATGAATGCAGTCAAATGAAATTTCTTTTTCATTTGATGAAGATTCAGACGATGATTCTTATCATACATACTGTCTTGAGAACGAGACAAGAACTGAGCAAGAGTTGAACTGTTCTTTGAATGAACAATCAAAGTCGTGTGACGTGATTTTGACTCATCAAAGTCTAGATTAGAAGATGAGATTGACTTAAGATTCAAGAAAACATCGATTTTCTTTAAAGTGACGCTAAACACTTCAATGTCTTTGACATGAGCAACATGATTAAAGCTTCAAGCTCTCAACTCGACTATGTCAAGTTGTATAGAAGATCGATTGAATTGATTTGCTTGAAAGATAACAAAAGTTTTAAAGAGAAAAGAATTTCAACACTTGATTTTTGATGAGTATTCTTTTTGAATGACTTGAAGAATACGACTAGAAGCTTCTTGTTTCAGACGAGAGACAAGACTGAACAAGATTTGTTTCTTGTGAACGAGCTGAGTATTAATTGACTTCTTGTGAGTGAACGAGAAGTTATATTGCTTCTTGTGAGCAGATGAGAAACTGAGTTACTTCTTGCAAATAAATTGAAAACTGAATTGCTTCTTGCGAGCAAACTGAAAACTGAGTTGCTTCTTTCAAGTGAATGAGAGACTAGATTGCTTCTTGCGAGCGAACTGAAAACTGAGTTACTTCTTTCAAGTGAATGAGAGACTAAATTACTTCTTACAAGCAAACTGAGTGCTGAAGTGCTTCTTGTGAGTAATCTGTAGACTGAATTGCTTCTTGTGAGCAATCTGTAGACTGAATTACTTCTTGTAAGTGATTCGTGAACTGAATTGCTTCTTGTGAATGAATTGAGAGCAAGACTGAGAGAAAGCTACTTTGTTAACTTCAAACGAGAAATTTTCTTCTTGTTGATTAAAATCATAGATCTTGATGAGAAATGAGTAACAATGATTAAGACAGAAGAAAAAAGACAAAATGAGAATATTGTGCTCAAAATTGACATCAATGACGTGATGATGAAGTCATGACAGACTCATGATGATGAGATACTGATTTAATTCAGTGACATAGAAGAATAGTCTTTCGATGTGTTCATCAAGAATCATTGTGATTTCGACAACATGAGTAATATCATCGATTAAAGCGACTTGATCATCAAATTCTTGAAGTCTGTGAGAGTGAGTTAATTGATGCAAGAGAAGATGATGTTGTTACGCGAAGAATTTATTCATAAAGACATAAGCAGAAACTTCACTATCAATCAGAGCGAGAGTGAGAACTTTAGATTGAGCTTGACGTAAAATACAGAATACTATCATGTGACTATCTTTGAATGTTGAATTGAATTCAAAGAGTTTCAAGACAGATTTAGCAAAAAACTTTCTATATGATTGAAGTGAGAATGAAAAGATTGAGACTAGTAGACAAGATGATATGTATACAGATTTCTGAATGTGACTTAGCTCAGAAACTAAACTTTTCTTATGAACAGCGAGACTTCTTCATCTATACTGACGACATCATTGTCGTAGATGTTCATGATATGCAGAGTGAAAAACTTCTTATTTGAGCATTCTTTAGTGATTTTGCGTGAATGTTGCAACTTGCAGTAGTAGCAAAGCTTTCACTTGTTGCAGATTTTCTTGATCTCAGAAACGATCAAAGTCTTATCTTGAATGATGACAATGACAAAGTTTAGATTCATTGACTCATTGAGAAACAAGAAAGAAAGAGACGAAGATACTGTCAAAACAACAGTCACAAAGATGATGATCTTTGAACTCAAAGAATTACTAGTCGATGCAGAAATGCTCTTGACTTTGACAAATGAAACAATGATGAAGATGAAGCGAGATTGATGATGTCTAAGCTGCTGAAGCTCTTCATTGATGTCAGAGAATGCTTGAATTCATTGATGAAAGATGAATGATCGAATTTCATTGAGATTTTGTTAGAAGAAGATGACGACTTGAGTGAAATAATTGACATTGCGCTTCAGACAGTCAATCAATGAGAAATCTTTCATCAAAGAACATTCTTTCTTTTGATAAAAGAGATTGTAGTAGTCAACAAAGCTATTCATGTCTTGCTTCAGAGTTTCATGAAGATATAGATGAACATCTTCTGTCTTGAAAGAATTGTTGCAGTAATGATGCAACTTATGTCATCAATCTGCAAAGATGAAAATGATACAGAGATCATTGACTCGATATTGACTCATTAGATTGTGAGTCTTCTTATTTATGATGAGTCGTGACTCGACATAGATAATCTTGACTCGATGAAAGAAATAATGATCATCATTCATGTTCATGCGTTGTATCAGATTCTGCTCTCATGCATTCAATTGATCTTTGTCTCTCTCATACTCAGATATGTCAAAAAGCTTCTCGAATTTAGAAGCAATAAAGACAATGACAGAATTGGCAGAAAGATGAATGATGAAAAAAGATTGATTGTTCAAGATTTGTGCAATGATCTGAGCTATCATCACAAGAGACTGAGAATTCAACTTTATATAGATTGAAGAATTAAAAACGATGAATGAGAATGAAATGATAACATCATGTTGTCAAACTTAATTTTGAAGCTTTTGCATTACGCGAAAGATCTCAACTGAATTTTCGATCATACTTTGAGCGAACTGTTCAACAGCACGCTCATCGTTGATTGAGAGATTGTGAGATGACTTTATTTGAGCGAAAGAATAACTAGATGAGATTTCAACGTATGAAAACGTTGCAGAAAGTGTAGATCTTTCATAATGTCAAAGACTGAGCTAAACTAGAGATACTATCAATATAAAAGACTGATATTATTATTATTACTTTGATAGAATCTAGATACAAGACAATATATCAGATAATGTATAAGATAAAAGAAAAAGAGTGAAAGAAAAGAACGAAAGCTCAACTTTTATATACATGAATCGAGCAGAATCAAGGCTAAACAATAGTTCTATTGACTTAAGATTGCAGAAGTTCATGCACATGACTGAGATGATCAAAATAGAATTGCTGAGACTAAATTAAGATGATGATGACTAGATTGATGACTTAATTCATTGAACTGCGAAACGAGTTCAATGAATCGAGATTATTTAAGATATTGACGATCTATGTTCTAAATCAAATTGATGATCTGACATCATGACAAAATGTCACAAATTTGATCATATGATTAAGTTCTGCAGAAAGAATCAGCGCTGCAAAAAGTGCATAAACAAGCATCTCATCAAGAAGTGCATGATGTTTTTGAATAAAAGATGTTGCATCAACTGCAATAAAAATCATGAATTCTGAAGATGCATCTGTCTCAAGTGATGATAGCAAATGAAACAAACGTTCAAAATTTATAGAAACAGATCATTCAAATACTTTGAAACATTCAAATACAATCACGCATTCTTTTTGCTGTTTCTGAACTCTTTAAATTCAATGAACTCTTCAAATTCAATGAATTTTTTTGATTCAATGAATTTCTCAAACTCAGTAACAGTCATGTTAAAAACATGCAGTTGAATCGCTGATGAATCAGCTTGATAAATAGTAGAAATCAAGAAGAGATAAGTCAATCTTTTCTTTTACGTGAATAATGACTCAGACGAGATGACATTTGAGCAGATTCAGAAACATTCAATCAGAAAGCAAGAAAGACTTTTGATAATTGAAAGCATACAAAGAATCTTCTCATCACAGAGTCAACAATAGTTATAAATAACTTTATGATAAAACAATCTTTTCTATGAATTTTACAGTATAACATCAGAAAGTCATTAAAAATTCAAAAATCATTTTTAATTAATAAAGAAATTTGCGAATTTGACATAGTAATTATACAGAAGTAAGATTGCAACAACAATGATTTACAATTATTTAGCTCATCACACAACTTCTTTCATTTAATGAAAAACTCATTATCTTAATCAAGAACATGCATATACAGTTGATTTTATTTTATTTGAATTCATACACTCTTGTAACATCAATTTAAGTTCGACTCATGAGAGAAACTATGCTATGTGTATTGAATAAACAAAATTCTCTGAGAAAGAAAATCACTCATTGACTACATGATGACTTCATGTCATTGAAACAATAAAATTGACACTATATTATCAGTAATGAATCTATAGCTTCTATTCAGCGCATGATGCTTGAGTAAACTCTTGATGAAAGTGTCTGTGCTGTTTAATTATGACACATCGTCTTTGCTCTGCTCTTCATTAATGATATTCTATACAATGATGCTTTGATCTTCGATCTTTGATCGTGAAGTTGATTTCATTGCATTCGTGATGCTCATGATTGTAGTGTTGAAAACTGCGTTCTCTTGCTCAATGATTGTCATTCATTGAGCAGAGAAATATGTGATGAAAGAGAAATGCACATGATGAGAAGATAAAGTGTGATTGTATTGAATAATTCTTTTCTTCTCTTGATTTGACTTATGTCACGTAGACGTTGAATAGATTGTTAGTATAAACATGCAATCGCAATCGTTCAATGTTTGACTCTGATCAATAGAAGAGAATGTGTTCTGATCGCTCTCTTGCGCTCTCAATTTTTCACGTAGATAGATGTATGATCTGACGTCAAGTAAAGAAGATGAACTCAAGCTTTCTCAGTATATCAGCGTGATCGACAAGTCACTACTTCTTCGAGCACATGTAGTCTTGATTCTCAGACTCATCATCTGAAATCACTATTTTATCTGATATCTTTTCATCAATTACTTGACAACACTGTCGATGTGATGAAGACGTTTCAGTATATCAACGCGATTAACGAGTTATCATCTCTTCAATCACTTGCAATCACAACTCTCAGACTATGCATCTGAATTGTTTAATCACTAGTAGTATCTTTTCATCTCTTACTGACATCGACATGTCATTAATCTTTCTCGTAGATTGATTGTGACTGTTAGAAAGAATGTTGTTGCATGAGTGAAAACTCTGCATGATGACTTTTCTAATCACGCAACGTTCTAACATCGTTTGAACTGCGTTGAATTGAGATCTCTTGACTCTTCTGACTTCTATTCAAACATAGAATAGAATCAAAAGATTCGTAGTCAACATCATGTACAAATGAATCTCGTTGTTAATTCATGCATATACATTAATAAACATTTAAAATTTGATCAATAAATAGTAGAAACAGTTGAATCAGACATTTACTCAATCAGAATATTAACTCGCAACGCAGATGATAAAATGCAAACACTAAGACTTTTAAATGTTTACAATTCATGCTCATTGTTTACTACATTTACAGAGAAATCTTTAATCATTTCTTATTTAAATGAACTACTCAAGAATGACTGTGAACAACTGATTGTAGAAGATTTCAATTTACATCATTCTCATTGAGAAAAGCGAAAATGCTTCACTTATCATATGATGATTGATATTCTACTAAACATTATTATAAACGTAAGATTGAAATTATTACTGAAATCAAACATTATTACTTGTGAAGCTCACAATCAATTTACGATGATTGATTTAGTCTTTAACAGCGAGAAAATACAGTTCATGATATGTAAGTGCAAGATACAAATTAATCTACATCAAAGATCAAATCATCTTTCAATCATCACAAAGTTATATTTATAAACAATTTCAGTGCAATTCTTGACTTGATGACTTTGAAAGAAAATGAATACAAAAGCATTGAATGCTTATTTGTGAATACATTTATCTTTGAAACACTCTTTAAATGACAAGATTATAATGAATGACAGAGTGTGTAAGATTATCAGAGTGCTACAGAAAATCATCAAGAAATTTATTTTTTTAACAAAGTCATTAAATTAAGTAAAAGACTTTTAAAATCAAAGCTGCTTCAAAGTAATAATGAAATCAAGACAACTGCAAATTATATGAAAAACATAAGATACATTAAAAGCATGAAATGAATATCTGAAGCATAATGATCATAAAAACAAGATCATTTGACAAATGAAATGTGTACACTTCAGATCACAAATGCATGAATTGAGTGAAGCATTCAAATTGATATTATGCTTTGCAAAATGAGTTAGAATCGAAAGTCAGTTATTTAAAAAGCTTTCTCAGTTTTCATCATTGAAGTGAAGCGACATTAATTATATGACAATGACGTTCAAGAAAAAAATCGAAATACTGCAAGAAAAGTTCTTTCTTTCATCTTTTTAAGTGAATGTCAATGACATTGCAAAGTCATTCATATCTTTAACAGTTTTATTCAATTCACGCATTACAGAAGATGAAGTGAAGCAAATAATTAAATGAGTAAAAGCAGACAAAGCATCAAATGCTTCAAATATTTCAAACAAAGTGCTTTAAGTGAATCTTGCAAAACTGATTTCAGTACTGATGAGTTTATTCAACGTATACATAATACATAAGTATCATTCAAAGCAGTTCAAAAAGACTCAAACAATAGTATTATATAAATTAAAGAAAAGTGATTATATTGATTCAAAAATGTATTGACTCATTGCTTTACTTGATATCATGAGCAAAGCACTGAAGTTGATCATGATCAAAAGACTGAGTGACATAGTCAAGATTCATTGCATGCTATCAAATGCTCAAATGAAAGTGAAATGCAAGCAATTCATGATCTTGACATTAAATTTACTGATAAATCAAGTTTACACAGTATGAGACTGTGAAATTAAATATGTAATCTTCATGCTAAACTTAAACATCATTGAAGCATTCAATCAAGTCTCACACGTCAAACTTCTGCATATGCTGAAAATGAAAAGAATGTTAAGCTACATAATCAAATGAATACGCAGCTTTCTAAAGAATTGAAAGACATCGCTTATATTCAATGAACGAACGAGTGATATATGTAAGATAAACGCAAACATATTGCAGAAATCTTTCATTTCATTGATTCTCTTTCTATTCTTTAACGCAAGTTTAATTGAAAAATGCAAAGCATTGAGAATTAAAATTGAAGTGTTTCACTTCATAAATGATATTAACATTCTAGTTTACAACAGATTCACTGAAGAAATTTGTAAAACACTGAGCAAAGCACATGACATTTGCGCGAAATGAGCTTGCACTCATGACGCAATGTTCACATCAGAAAAGTATGAATTTACGCATTTCACTAAACAATCGAAGAGATTCAACATGATGATTAGCATATAAATAGAAAACTCAGTTATTAAATTAAAATCAGATGTATGAGTTCTAGAAATGCAACTGAACATGAAACTGTAATGAGACGCGCATCTTTGATAAATAAAGATGAATCACGTCACAAAAGTGCTGACACTTAGTTATCTTGAAGTCTTTACATGAAAAGCTATTTTCACAAAAGCGAGATAAGTATACTCAGCAGTAATGAGATCAGAAATCGCATTTGAAGCGTCAGTCTGATATCAGTGTAACAAGAAAGATGAACTGTTGAGCAAAGAATGCAAACTAGAAACACTTCAGAATTAAACTTTGTATCACGTAGCAGAAGCATTCAAAAGAGTAAGCATTGAAACTTTAAAGACAGAAACATACATAAGCTCATTACATATTCATTTGAACATGCTACAGAACAAGATCACGTTACACAGTTGAGTTAATGATTGAATGTAAGAGATCAGACAAGCATGCAAATTAATACATGCTCATTTGACGAAAGTTAATCACGTCATTTCTCACTTACTCATCATTAAGAAAGTAATGCTTCTGAACATTTTAATTCAAGAAGACACAAGAATACAAATGAGATGTAGATAATTATCTCTTTTTGCAATAGCTTTGATAAGTGATAGCATCGCAATAGCGCAGTATCATAAGAATCAATGAAATCAAAGATGAAAAAACTACAGAAAACGCATTGTGTGAGTAGCTCGAGAAACGCGCAGTCACACTAAAGAATATGCGCGTAGATAATATGATCAAATTTGATAGTAGCTTAGTAATATCTATTCGTATAGAAAGTTAACACTAGACTACGAAATACAGAAGTGAACTCTTCTCTATATACTCAGAAGACTAAGCTCAAGCATCATTGATGAGGCAAGCGAGATTACATGCAACTCATGCAAGATTTCTCGAAGATTGTATGTGACTTGAACTCTTATTATCAATGAAACGTCAAGAGTTGTATGTGACTTGAATTCTTGATAAGCTCAGAAACTTTGAGAATCAACGATAGAAATTCTCATAGACTCAGATTCTCGTTTGAGAGATCGATGATAGCGTTGAAGAATAATTCTCGTGTCTGTTCTTTATTCTCTGAAGAGCTTTGACTTTCATAGATCTGAGTTCTGACAATTATCTTTTCTTTTAATAACAACGTTCTCGTTGTTGAATTGTGAACGATCGCAAGCAGAAGAATGATGACGTCATGTGATGCATGACATCAGAGTTCGCTGTGCGTAATTGTGTTCTCGAGATTTTCTTTCAATAACGCGTGAGCATTGTTTTATTCTTTGAGTCATAAGCATCAAGTCTCTAGAGAATTGACAGTAGCATTCGTGTCTATTCTCTTGATTTTCATAAACTTCAATTCTGATGATAGCATATTCTTTAACTTCTGATTCTCGTAGACGTAGACTGAGCATTCTCTGTGATTCATGTAGATTTCTAGATGATCAGCAGTAGCATTCATGCTCATTCTCTGATTCTCGTAGATCTGAATTCTGACAATTATCTTGTTGTTTCATTATATTTCGACTGTCGCTTTGCAGACGTTTTATGTAGTTATGCAGTGTATTGTCATGATCTCGACGCTTTCTTTCATTAGCACATTTACGTCGACTAGACTTGAATTCTCATGATGACAATTGTAGTGAGAATTGAGATTTGCTCGATTTGAAGTTTTTCTTCTATAAATAATACTCGATAGTAGAAGCAGACAACGAGCAGAAGATAGTATCAGATAGTAGAAGTAAACAGTGAACAGAAGAGTGATGCTTCTGTTGTTTATTGTGACTAGCGCAAGAATGATGATCATCGATGTTTATGTTTATTTGTTGTGAAGTAGTGAATTTTTGTTGACTCATCTCTTTTATCTTCTGCGTGATCTTCAGCTTTCTTTCTTCTTCAACTTTCGTTCTTGCATTCAATCTTCATCATGTTATTTTACTTGATTTTTTATTCATTCTGTAAAGTAGTTCTGTACAATTTCTTCAAGTATCATGATCATAGTGAGTATGAATCAGCTTCTTGATTTGATGATGATGAGCTGATGATATCTTGAATGAAGATAAAGAAGTCTAAGAGAAGTGAGTGACGCAGTTCTTTGTTGTATCTCTCTCTTAAAACACGAAACGTGCTCGCATCACATCTGCTTGCTTTCTTCGTTATTGATTCTTCGTCTTGCGTCAGCGCGCTCGCTGTGTCTGCTGCTTGCGTTCAATTCTCTCATTCTTACGTCATCTTTGATCAGAAATCTGTCTCTCTTTCTCTCTACATGAGAAATCTTACGTTATCAACTCAGCATCACAAAACAGCTCTGAATGTGTACAGCAAAGAAGTTGTGATACAACTCTTGAATAGATGTAAAAAGTGCGTGAAAAGAAATGTAAACTGTGTAAAAATAAAGTTTTCTATTGAAAAGAATTTCAAGAAATGCGCACTATGCGTCGTTATCAAGACAAATTGCAAGTATGAGTCATAAGTATAATTTTCAGTTTTCAGTAGCTTCAAGATGTGAAAATTCAATGATTAATTGATGCTTTTTAGAGCATTTGAGAACGACTTGACGCTCATTTCTGTCAGCTCTGTTCTCTCTTCATCTGACTCAAGCACTTCTCTGTCTCACTTAAACTCTTCTCATGTCAAGATTACATCTGATCTCGAGTTCAATCTCGTCAGTTCTGTCTCTTCATCACTTCGTTCAAGCTTTCTTTCTTCTCAATCTCACGCAAGCTTCTCTTCGTTCTTTGTTGCATCTGATTCTGAGTCTGTGATCGAGAAGATGATGATTGTTTCTTGCGATCTTTCTCTTGACTCAGCTCAGAGTCAGATGTTTCTTGAATTTGAAGAGTATATTGAGAAGAAGCTGCGTCTTCTCGTTCTTGATATCAAGATAAACAAAGATGACATTGATGAAATGAAGAAGAATGTTGAAGACGTGACTATCAATTGCAGAGAGATGCAAAAGCAAATGATAACACAAGAGACTTGAATCAATGATTTGCTGTGTCAAATTGCAAGACAGAACAAGATCATTGAAGATCTGTGAAAGCAAATTGAGAACTATAACAATTTTTTATTCGTCTTGATTGCTCAGACTCAGAGTGCTTTAACTCTTCTTGCGATGCATTCAAAAGATTAGAATGTTTCTGTTGCAATCAAAACATGCTCTTCTGTGATGTTGTCTTCGTTCTTGTTCTCTTCGCTTTCTCATGTCTCTTTGTCTTTGCTCTTGTCTGATTCATTTCTGTCAATGACTTCTTCTCTCTTCTTGTCTTTGACGTTGATCACGCAGTCTATCATCGAAGTGATGAAGAATGCTTCGCTCTCGTCTGATTCATTCTCATCAATGACTTTTTCTCTTTTCTCATCTTTGACGTTGATCACGCAATCTATCATCAAAGAGATAAAGAACACAATGAGCTTTGATATGAACTTCTTATTTCATTCATTCTGTCAATATGATAGCTTGTGCATGTTTTGTGCTGTCTGACTAATAGTTGCAAGAGTTTACTTTCATCAACTCTTGAATTTTCAAGAAAGTGAAAGCTGAATGATATACATATCATATAAAACTCATGAGTTATTCATGTATCAATTTCTGCATCTGCTAACGACTTTTTTAAACTATTGAGTCGAGTATTGACGAGAATGATTGAACGAGAAAGTCTTGTTTTTCTTTTCTTTTTTTCTTTCTAATGATAACTAGATAGCTATCAATCTTTTTACTTCGTTTTATGCATACTTGTAATCTTTCATGACGATGTTAATGATTTACTTTCGAGCTTGATGAGATGTCTGCGATGAAAGAATCTCAATAAAGTCTTGCAGTTATCAAGACAGTCTGATGATTTTCAGATATTTTCTGAAGCTTCAAAGTTCTTTCAGCTAAGCAGATATTGCAACTGATCGTTCTGTATGCAACTATTCAGTATGTCATCGATCTTTCAGCTATCATGTATCTCTTTCTCTAGCTCAAGATCTTTCACGAGCGACTCATTCAATTTCTTCTTTCTCGAGCAGAAAGATTCTAGCAAGCTGACATTGAATATCGAATGTATGCGCGTCTTTGAAAACAGTTCAAGACGATAGACTTGTCTGCTCAGATGCTTCAGAATTTTATACAATTCGTATTTTCTGACTTCAAGTTTCTTGAAAGACTTCTTGATTCAAATGTTCTTGACATTCAATCACATCAACTGATCGACAAGATATGTCTTAGTTGAGTGTTTTTTGTCATGCTCAGTCGCGTAGTCAACGTTTGTCTCTGCAAGTCTGTAGCGAAGATTCTCGTGCAGTCTTTTCATTCTCATTACGTAGTTCGTGACTGACTCTGATTTCTTTGAGTGACTCTTGACGCTGAACTTCATTCTCGAGTGTCTTTCTGTGATTGCAAAGAATGATGTTAATGATGTTGCAATGTGAACACTGTTATTGTAAAAGAACTCGATCATGACAAGAAGATGAACTCAATCATTTTGAACATCATTGCAGTACGCTCGAAGATAAGTCTCAAGAGTTTGATTTTGTCTTTCGATTTGATCATCGATGCAAGAATGAAACGCAGTGTTAAGTTTTCACTTGATCAGAAGATGATAGCACAGCGATGTTCAAAAGTGTGATGTAAATACGAAATCTCTGTCAGAGACTATATCATCAGAAGTCTCGTGATATCAAACTACTCTGTCAAGAAAGAAATTAATCAGATTGAAAGCAATCATTGTCTTTCAAGTAGAAATGTAGTGCGTCATCTTGAAAAGACGATCGACTACAATCATAATGCTGTCGTAGAAGACATCTGAGACGCCTGTGCTGTCAGAAAGATCGATGATGAAGTTCATGATGATGCTTCTTCATACTCTTCGAGAAACGAGCAAACTATTCAAAAGTTCTCAGATTCTGTGATGTAGTATCTTGTGTTGCTGACATGATCTACAGATTCTGCAGTATTTCTTAATGTTCTTATTTGCAAATGATCAGTTGAAGATTCATTGAACAAGCTTTAGACATCGTTGAGAATCAAGATGTTCTGCAAGAAAGCTGTCATGATGTTGTCTCATAATCTCTGCTCTAAATTCGTTTTGTGCAAAGATATAAATGAATTTTTGAAATATCATGATATCATCTGTGATTTTCTTCGATCAGTTGATCATGAAGACGCTGAAGTCAATCTCAGTATCACGCATGCTTGAGTTTCTCTTTTTCATTAATTCTCGTACTGTGATGACAAGATGATTCATTTTCTGCTGTTTGCAGATCAGTCAAGTCAGACTCTCAAAAGAGTAGCTTGCAAAGTTGACAAAGCTTGAGATCAGAACATCGTTTCATATCAACGAATTGAAGTGTTTATGAATTTTCGTAGACTTTGAGACTGCGTCATCTGTCTCATCTGAATCATTCTGAATCGCAACGAAATGACTCTCTGATGTGTTCACTTTCTCTTTCATGAATAAAGCTTTCTTTATTTCTTCAGCAAAACGACGCATAGTCGAATCTCTGTTCTGACTCATGATCAAACATTCGCTTTTCTCAGCAGAACAACGCATGATCAAAACTCTGCTCTGACTCATGATCAAACATTCGCTCTTCTCGACAGAACGACGCATAGTTGAATCTTTGCTCTGACTCATGATCAAACATTCGTTCTTCTCGACAGAACGACGCATAGTCAAAACTCTGCTCTGACTCATGATCAAACATTTGCTCTTCTCGACAGAACGATGCATAGTTGAAACTCTGCTCTGACTCATGATCAAACATTCGCTTCTGTCAGCGAAACAACACATAGTCGAATTCTCGCTCTGACTCATGATTAAACATTCGCTTTCGTCAGCGAAACGACACATAGTCAAATTCTCGCTCTGACTCATGATCAAACATTCACTCTCTCTAGCAGAATGACACATGATTGAATCTCTGCTTTGACTCATGATCAAACATTCACTTTCTTCAGCAAAAAAATTTGCTCTTCTGCGTTTTCACTTCATCTGAATGACGTTTCTCTCAATCTCAGCGACAGTGATAGACATTGACTCGATGTTCTTGCAAAAGCAGACATTTTCTCTAGTTTCAACAACAGTAGTAGACGTTGACTCAATGTTCTCGCAAGAGCAAACATCTTTTCTAGTCTCAGCAACAGTAGTAGATTTTGATTCAATGTTCTTGCAAGAGTCAACATCTTCTTTAGTTTCAACGACAGTAGTAGATCTTGATTCAATGTTCTTGCAAAATCAGATGTTCTTTTGACGAGAAATAACGACGTTTTGAAATCATCATTGAGACTTCTCGTCAGCAGTTGAGAGTTTCTTCAGAGTCTGAGAAACTCTTCTGATTCTCTTCGCGAATGCTGATAAGTTGATGATCTTTTCGAATGATCTGATGACTATTCTCTCATGATTCTTGATGCTCAGAATCTTGAACTGTCGAGTGAAGATGACGAGCGTTGATGCTGACTGACTTGAGAGATTCTTCAAGAGTTCTCTCATGTATGCTAGATCATGAGTGAACTCTCTCTCGTCTGCATCAATATCTTTCTCATAGTTGAATCTTCTTGACGAGTCATTGACAGAGTTGCTCGCTTTCTTTTGATAGAAGATCTTGAAGTTGTACGCAGTAAGTTTGTTGATTCACTTCATCTGTCTGCAAGAGAGCTTGATTGTTGTCATGAAGTGTCAAAGATTTGCATGATCGTTGATTATCTCTATTTCATGTCAAGTCTCTTCTAGATAATGTCTTCAATGATTCATGCTTTCGATGATCATCAGCATTTTCTGATCATGTGCATCATAGTTTCGTTCAATCGATTGTCACTTTCTCAATCAGATGACTACTGAGTGTCAATGTAGATTCTCGAGTGTGATATCTGTTTGTTGAGACATCATCATTCTCTCTGCAAATTCAGAGACATTCATCTTCAATCTTATGACTTTCGCAGAATTGAAGTGCTGAAGAACAACGTTTTGAGCAAAGATGACTTTCAGCTTCTGAAAAGCGTTTTGAGCACTGTTGATGAGTTCAATTCACTTCGTCTATTCTTTGAGAATTCATTTTTTCTTTGCGTTAGAAAAGAGACTCGTTTTGAGATTATTGATCAAGAATGATGCTATTCTTGAATAGTTCTTTATGAATTGATGATAGAAGTTGACAAAGTCAAGAAATGTTTGAATCTCTTTCATCATTCTCGATTATGATCAATCTCGAATGATTTGCACTTGATTCTTCTTCATTGAAATTTCTCTTTTTTCTACTTTATATTCTAGAAAAAATAACTTTTTCTTAAAGAATTTGCATTTGAAGAGCTTGATGTAAAGCTTTAGAATCTGCAGTTTGTCAAGAATTTGTTGTATATAATGAACATGTTTCTTGCGAGTTTTGCTGAATATCAGAATGTCATTCAGATAAACAAGACAGATGATGTCGAGAAATTCAAACAGAGTCTGATTCATATAAATCTGAAAGAAAGTTGATGCATTGATGAGATCAAAGAGCATCATGAGATACTCATATAAGTCAAATCTCGTATGAAATGTCATCTTTCATTCATCTTCTTCTTGTATGCAAAGTTTGTTGAACATATTCTTGATGTCAAGCTTGATAAATCACTTGACGTCTGCAAGATGATCAAAAACTTCATTGATCAGTGAAAGAGAACATTTATTCTTGAGAGTGATCACGTTGAGTTCTCAATAATTAACGCACGATTGCAGCGTTTCATCTTTTTTAAATGTAAAGAGCATGAGCATCTCAGCTGAAGAGATGAAGTATTGTATCATCTTTGCTCGAAGCTGTTTCTTGATATACGTCTTTTGTGCAATGAGTTCAACTGCGAAAAGATTGTACAAAGAGTTTCAAAGAGCAATACGATTCTTCTCGATGCAAATAGCGTGATCATGAGATTCATGAGTCGAAAGAACTTTGACTTTTTGAGTGAAGAAATTCGCGAAATTCGCAAATTCTTTTGAAACATTTAAGAATTGATCGACTATCGTATTCTCGATCTGTGTGAATCGAAAGTTTTCTTCTGTCATTGAAGAACTCAAAGAGTCATACAGAGCATTTAGAAGCAATCAAATGTGTATTGTGATGCTTTGTTGCTCGAGATTCTGAGTCAATCAAGTGCTTGAGACTTCTCGTTTCTTCTGATGATTATGTCAATGAAAAGACTTGAAAGTGACTTTTCTTATGAAGTTAAATTGATGAATATTGCATGCAAAAAGACTTGACGCAAGTCTTGCTTCATTGAACATCACGTAAGATGATTCTGAAACTGTTCTTCAATGAGATAGTTTTTTTCTTTCATTCTGAGCACACAAGATTCTTCAGCGTAAGCGTTGATGAGCAAACTCGTGAATGAGATTGTGCTTCTCAAAGAATGAAAGATTTAACATGAGATTCTCTGAGATATATTTGACAATGATAAAAATCTTCAAGATGCATAGATTGCTCTCATCGAAGTTCTGAATGTTCAAATCAAGCAGTATTGTTTCGTGTAGTTGCATTGATTTATCGTCAAAGAAAATTCTCATGAACTTTCAAGAATAAATATTCTTGATCTTATTTAAACGTTTCACGAGACTGTGATAAATCACGTTTAACATACACTCAGTGTTTATCATGATTCAAGTTTCAAGAAGATCAAGACATTTTGACTTGATCTTGACTACAAGAATGAATGATGTTGTGACTGAGTTCAAGTTCTTCGACATTGTCAACGCGTTCAGTTCAACAGACAGTTGACTGATCGAGTTGATTCATTGAGCTTCATACTCTTCAGTTGCTCTCTTTTCTTGAGTGATTGATAGATGAAAGAAATCTATCAAGCTAAGTCTTTTCTCAAGACGTCGACAATGAGAATGTTGTTAGAAGCAGAAGAAGCTTCTGAGAAGAAAGCTTTCAAGAAGATGAATCATGAGTTTGAACAATTTAACTCTGCGTGATCTCTAGATTTGCATCTGACGCACGCTCTCTCGCTGACTCTGCGATATTTTTTCTTTTGAAAGACTGTTTTTCTTAATTCTGATTCTCGTTGCTCTTGTTGATCATCGAAGTATTCTTCTTTTTCTTGACTATCAATTCTCTGCAAGAAACTCTGCGAGTTCTTCTTGTGTGATCAATTCTCAAGAGATGAGTTCGTTTTCGACTGTTGATTCTGCTGAGCATAGTTCGAAGCATGCTGCGTGTCAATGTACTTCGTCAATTCTCGACAGAACATCTTGCTTCGTTGAGCGAAAGTTAGTACAATTAGCTTGATCTTGTTCAAAGAAAGTAACTTACTCAGAAATCTGAACAATAGTACTTTCTCAGACTTCATGACTTCAACACGATTTTGAAAATGTGTCTTGTTGAGTTTCAGAAAGAACAACACGCATGTTTAATCGCTTCTTTTTATAATGACATTTCATAAATCGTCTGCTCGATTCTGAAGTGACTTCACATCAAGCAAGCATTGCTGAAGAGTCTTGAGAAACTTTGCTCATGTGATTCTATGATCTCTTTTCTCGACAGTCTTCTTGATCTGTTGAAGATAGTGCGTCATCGTGATCTTTACATATTTTGTGACGTAATCGAGCTTGTCATCGTCTTTGATGTAGTTTATCTTGATGAAGTTCAACTTTAGTTTTCTGAGAAACAACTTCAGATTCTCGTTGATGATGAATTTAAACTTCTTCTCTTTTGAGAACTTATTCAAGAGAATGATCTTAGAGATGATCATTCTCTTCTTAAAGAGATCATCATCGATGAAAGAATTCTTTATGACTCTAGTGACAACTTTTTTGCGAAACTTCGATTTGAAGCGATCAGATGCACGACTTCGTCGTGTTAAAAAATAATCAGAGTTCAACGTGCAAGACGCTTGATCTAGATTTTTTAGCAGAATGACGTTTTCAACGAATAACATCTTGCGTCAAGCGCACATCTTCAAATAATTCTGTTGTTTCTGCAAGATCTTCACATCATTGATAATGCTCTGAATTTCGTCGAGAATAACGAATGAGAATTCATGCTCAACGACTTTCATTCTTGTCTGAAGCAACGTGCGCTGTCTCTCTTTTCTTTCTACATCAACATGAGCACTTCTGATATCTTCGTTCAATGTTGCATGACAACGAGTCTTTAATAGATTCTTCAAACTAACGCTTGCAAAATCAGAAGACGATCGAGTCAATGAAGTCATGATATCGACGATGATCGCTTGACGCTGCGCAAGACTCTTCATCGAATTCAGTTGAAACTTCTCTTTATTGTCGCAAGAGATTTGATCAAGCAAAGCGAGTGCAAGCTCTGTGAAGATGATGAAAGTAGACGAGATAACGCTCTTGAAAGACATGTGAATATTGCTTTCAAGAGATGAGATCACGACATCAAGAGAGATCATATCTTGATCGTGATGCTCGAAAAGTACATCTACAACGTCAGTGATGATAATCGCTTGAATCAGAGACGCAGAAGTCTCAAGAATGAAAAGAAATTGAGATTCGCTACAAAGATTAAGTGTCATATTTGAAGAATTGCTGTTCAAGTTGATGATTTTTTTTTGAATTGTATGAACTATCGTCTCTGCAATAAAGTAGAGTGTTAAAATTGTGAGTAGCTCGAGAAATGTGCAGTCACACTAGAGAATATGCGCGTAGATAATACGATCAAATTTGATAGTAGCTTAGTAATATCTATTCATATAGAAAGTTAACACTAGACTACGAAATACAGAAGCGAACTCTTCTCTATATACTCAGAAGACTAAGCTCAAGCATCGTTGATGAGATAAGTGAGATTACATGCAACTCATGTGAGATTTCTCGAAGATTGTATGTGACTTGAATTTTTATTATCGATGAAATGTCAAAGATTGTATGTGACTTGAACTCTTGATAAGCTCAGAGACTCTGAGAATCGACGATAGAGATTCTCATAGACTCAGATTCTCGTCTGAGAAATCGATGATAGTGTTGAAGAATAATTCTCGTGTCTGTTCTCTATTCTTTGAAGAGCTCTGACTCTTATAGATCTGAGTTCTGACACATTGTAAATATCAATATCATTTCAACACAAAGATTGCATTTATTCAACAAAATGATGAAGATGCATGATAATTTACAGAAAGCAGAAAGCATTCTTGCAACTTACATCAGAATGAAACGCATAGATTTGAATGTTTATCTGCACTTTAAAAACATTTCAGACATGAATAGCTTGCAATGCAACTGCAAATAAAGTCATCAAATAACGAAGCATGTACTTATGCATTGCTTAAACTGATTGCATTTGCGATCAAGAATGTTATAAAATGCTGACTTCTTGAACTATTGAATAATCATCATCATCATGAAGAATCTCAAAGCAGTAGCAAAGATGATGATGAAAATGAAACTCTTGAAGCAATTTAAAGTGACTAGAACACTCATTCTTTAACATGCAATCAACGCGAACAAATTTGATACATAGTTTCAAAACTCACTGTTTCAACTGCGTGAAGCAGTTGTATAAACTGCAAGTGATTTTCTATCTCAGAAAATTTTATTCACTCGATATAAATAGCATAAAGTCTCTCATGAGTCGATTTAATCAATGTCATAAGAATGTATAAATTTATTATTATTATTATTATTATTATTATTTCATTTTTTATTACTCTTGAATTGATTGCAAAACTGATTGCAAAGTAAAAATAATATTGCAACGAATTTTAAATTCAAGTTTACAAAATCAAATTTCAATCATAAGTTAAATAATAAATCATGATTATCAAGCAGCTTAAAATCATCATTATTAAGCTCATCATCATTATTCTCATCATCACTCAGTAAAAAATCTCATAACAAGCAATTTGTTGAAAAGATGTTTTGAAAACAGTCAATAGTAAAGTCAAGAACTGATGATAAAAAAATGAAGTTCATTAAAGTAAGTTTTAAGTCTTATTAAATTGCAAAAATGATTGTAAAAGTGATTTCAAAAATGCTGATTATATGTTAAAATATTTGATTCATTGAGTTAAATTGTGTTTTTAATGTCATAATAAAAAGTAATTTTATCAAGTTCAGAAAAGTATGAAAATATTATAAAGAAACTGTGATACTTTAAGAAATTTATCAATATCAAGAAATAATTGACTTACTTATTTCAAAGCTATCTTTTCAACATGTAATTCATGAAATGTATCATGAATTGATTAAAATTAATTTTTGCTTTTAATTGAAAGTTATAAAAACATTGCAGAAGACTGCAAAAACATGATTCATGATGATGTATAAAAACTAGTTTTACAATTAATTTTGCAATCAGTTATGCAATTAATTTTGCAATTAATTTTGCAATTAATTTTGCAATTCAAATACTAATTACTTAACAGACATCAATCTTTGCACAATTCATGCAAAGCATGTAATCATTCAAGTGAAGAATATAAGATTGATTTTTCATTTAATTAATGAAAAGTTCACGTTTGATACTTTCTTAAACTATATGACAAAATAATCATAATGTAGATAGAATGCAATGCTGTCAACAAAATCAATAGCTGTTTATATAAGATTATGAATACTATTTTTGCATTATGACATTGTTAATAATACTATTGTTTTTACATATGATTGAATGTAAAAGTTATTGCTTTTGTTAAGAACTTTAAATTTTTTTCTTAAATATAAAATTGTTTCATTAATTAAACATACTATTTTTAGAAATTAAATTTAAATTAACTCAACTCAACTTTAAGTTGAACTTAAGTTAAAAAAAATCAACTCAATCTCAACTTGAACTTAAGATTGAGTTAAGTTGACTTCTTTCAACTCAACTTAATTCTGACTCAACGACAGATTTAAACTTTAAACAGTGATATTTAATCAAAAGTTTGATTATCTTTTAAAATAATTCTTTGCAACTTATTTTATTGAGCTTCAAAATTAACTTTTTTAAATGTGAAGTAATATTAATCATTGCTGTCATCAATGACAAAGCATGCATTAAAAACTCATTCATCAATTTATTTTCAAAGTTTTTTACATTTCTGTTGACATTTCTGTTTGTCACGATTTTAGCATGTGTTACTCGAAAGATGTTGGGAAAAGAGATGTTAAATCACTTAGATAATGTTGAACAATATTATAGATGATGATAGACGTGAGATTATCAGTGATGTTATGAGAATTCCTCGATATGAATGATACTCAGCGTTCATGAGATATAAGAATCTCTGAATGATCTCTTTCTTTTCTTTCTTCTTCGTACAACATCTTGTATCTAAAATCTAGCTATTAGAATTTCATTCTGATTTCATTCAGTTCTCAGTTTGTGACATTACGTTGCATCTCACTACATCATGAGTCAATTCGAGAATATCAGCAACACTCTGTCGTCAACATCTTTAGTCTCGATCAACGAACTCATCACTGTCGCTCAGTTTCGAACCCACGTCAACAATGCTTTCGAAGCGTGATACACTTTTCTGATTGAACTTCAAACTTGATTCAACGACATCATCATTCAGTATATCAACTGAATCTCAGTCTGTCAACAAGAACATGAGCAAACTCAGATCGAACTTAAGCAGTCTCAGATCAATAATGAAACCTTGTCAGAAATGATTCAAGAACTCAAGAGCATGAGCAGAATCAATATCAAATCAGAGAAATATTTGAATTCAGAACTCTATATCGAAGAGCGAGAGAACAAGTTAAATCAGTTCATCTTCGAGCTGATCAGCAAGCTGAAGTTGAACGCGAATCATTATTCAACTTTCGAGTCTCGTCTTCTGTATGAGTACAGTCGCTTATCGAGAAACGCTGTCGCTCAAGCGTTGTCGCGTATGACTGCTCAGCATGACAAGCTAGTCACGATTGAGCAATTAGTTGTCTTGTTAAGACAAGTCTTCGATGATTCAGACAAGCAAGAAATCGCTCAGCGATTCATTTCAGCTCTAAGAATGCAAAATCGCATCTTCATTGAATATCTGTTCGATTTTCAGCAGCACATTGATGCAATCGAATATGACGTCGTAACTCGAAAATTCAATCTGAAGAATGAACTATTCAGCGAGCTCAAAGCTCTATTGATTCAGATGAATGTCAGCAG
>JAABUO010001523.1_pt1 | contig 30076 bp, 17 predicted proteins | sample 5559291 | NCBI WGS metagenome assembly JAABUO01 (sample SAMN10711878, study PRJNA513372) | rock metagenome | isolation source: Antarctica rocks | place: Antarctica: Victoria Land, Finger Mt sud | reverse complement strand
TATTCGAGAGTTCGTCCAATTGATCTTTCAGCTCATGACTCTCACTGCGAAGTGCGCGGTTTGACCTTTCCACATCCACTTTGTCATTTATTGATTCGGTCCTTAATGATTCAATGTCTGAGATTGATTTCTGATGTTTGTCGTAAAGTAGTCTTCGGTCTGCTTCTAGTTTCTACAGTTAGCATACTCCTTCAAGGTGCAAACATCAGTGTTCTTTCCTTCACTCTTCACTTTCGCTTCGAGCTCGCGTACAGCCTTTTCGTGCCTCAGACGATCTCGATCAGCCTCATCTTTGACTGCAGATAATTCAAACTTTAGCTTATGTAATTGGGCTCGTAGATCCACAGGTGGAGAACTGCGCTTGAGCACACTACTCGAGGTTTTTCGAGCCAATGTCTGGAGAGTTCGTGCCGAAAGAGAATTGGGAGGGGAACTATGCGGATGGTTCTCAGCATGCCCAGATAAATCAGCGCCGTTTCGAGAATCTGGCACGTCCTTGAACGGCGAAGAGGAATCCATAGAAGAGTGGTAGGTGAAGCCAATACTACCGTCTCATTATCTTAGTCATTGAGTACAGTAGAGTATGTCGACCAATCACATTGAGGCTGACCAGGATCACCAAAAACAAAACATTGATCGTAATAGGTGTGTCATTATATCTCTATGAGGGACCCACCCAGCTTACATTTACAACTTATATATCACTGCCCGGGAGCTCTGTATTTGGTAACTTTGTCATTAGATCAAAGCACCCAGTTCCCACTCCGGCAACTTTTCCTAGTACAATTTTTGCACTTGGACTGTCGAGGGAATCGACACTTCCATCAAGGGCTGCTAGCTGCAAGAAATGGCAGGTTGTCTCAAAGCTCATCTTTAAGAATGGGGACGCGTTAGACTCAATGCCAATTCGATTGAAAGGTGAATAACCTCCTTCACGAGTCATGACGTCTCCAATCAGACTCAAGTGTCGGTGGTTGACTTCAATGCCGTACACTGCAAACACTGCAGAGATTTCTTTAATTATGGCTGCTCGTGCTGCCTCGACTCCGTAATTCATAAGTATTGCAACAATGTCGTTAGAGTACACCCGATCGCTGTCAACAAGGTCTTGTTGCTCCCAGATACCTTTCAAGTTCACTCCTTCAGTAACGATATGACGCTGAAATTAGTTTTTATTTTCTCCCAACATACCAAAGAATCGGCAGGGTTTTCGGTTGGTACTTCGTAACATCTTAGGATTCCAGACAGTTGATGAACGACTGTCTCCTTGCAAACCTTCTCAACAATATTGACCATTAAGATTTTCTGTATAGCCGCAGGATACTCCATCTCAACCTCGCACCAACGGCCCTTTTGATCGTCAAAGCTAAACTTTTTGACATTGGTGAATTTTTCAATAAGCCTTTGATTGCGCAAGGTCGCCTGGTTTTGAATATGATCGTCATTGAGATCATTCGTTAGAGGCGAGCCTATTCCCTCGTCAACGAAAGCTTCTGGAACGGATTTCTTGTTCTGTTCTTCCCCTGCAATTGCGCCATCTTCTTTTTCGTCCTCGTCAGGTTCATCATAAGTAGCAATGTCCTCCTGTCGTGATTTCATTCTAGTGTTTGTAGCGTCATCATCGCCATTGTCAGACGCACTCTCGTCCACGAATTCATGCTCGGGCTGAGCTTGTTCGTTGGAACTCTCATCCACGCTGACCTTAGCTGCTGCAGTACCAACCTGTGGTGTAGTCTCGTCAAAACCAATTTGGCTTTCTCCTTTGTTCCGTATCCTTCGTTTCAACTCCTTCGAGATAGCGGCATCAAGTCGCCGTATGAATGTCTTCTCTAAAACTTCAATAATCTCGGTTTTACTGACGCCATATTCTTCTTCGTACTCTTCACTCGGAAAGAAACTAAGATGAACGATATACGTCTTCGCCTCTGCTTCATCGGGTTTCAATGCTACTCTTTCTGTGACTTTAACGTTCTCAATGAACTCCGACAGAATTCTTCTGCTAAGATTTTTGCAAAATACGTCAACTTCTTGGTCACTGATATGCGGCCGGACAGTTAAAGACATCGTCGGAGTTTTTATTGCAGCGCTAGCCGTCATCACAATTTCTCGAAGACGGGGAATTCCTAGCGTTACGTTTTTTGCACCGAACCCAGCAAAGTGAAACGTATTTAATGTCATTTGTGTCGAAGGCTCACCAATGGATTGCCCTGCTAGCATACCAACAGCCTCGCCAGGCTCAACCATGGAACGCATGTACTTCAAGTACATTAGTTGCCGGACGCTCTTGCGATCTGCTAGAGGGCTTTCGTGCTCGCCCTTCCTGGCAAGTGTTCGATCTGGATCCCGATCAATATAGGCATCAAGATTTGCATAAAAAGACTCCGATACGCTCCCCAAAAATTTGCTTGGATCATATATGGATAATGCCGGATCATAATTATCCATACGCTTGAAATCGCTTGCATCAATATATTTCTTTCGCTTTTTCATAATCTTTTTGATGTAGGTCTGCGCCGTAACTGTATCGACCACACTTGCAACTCTTGCAGGTTGATATTTTTGTATCAAGGACTGAAAATTCTGAGTGCAAAATTTAAACTGATCAAGATGTTTTTGTTTAGTGACATCTAGAGAGTCTTCACCATATAAAAATTGGATCAACGAGCCATCACTGTCCCGAACAGTGTGATCATAATTTACTTGTAAACCTTCCATATGCTTGGTCAAACATCTTTGCAAATATCCAGACCGACTAGTTTTTACCGCAGTATCGATGAGCCCCTCTCTTCCAGCCATGCAGTGAAAGTAGTATTCTTGAGGTTTAACGCCAGTCAAAAATCTTCCGGATATGTAACCACCTGCTTTAGCACTAGAATCAAAGGCGACAAAAGAGGGCAAGGACTTGCCGCTTATCATTGTTGGCACTCTTCGCCCTTCAAGTTCTTGTTGACCAAGGAGGCAAGATATTTGTGACACATTGACATTGCTACCCTTCGCTCCAGATAATGTCATCGCTTGCATACTGTTATGAGGGAAAGGCTTTAGCAAACCATCTGGAATGCACTGTTTGATGATTGAGGATGTGACACCGTTCATCTTTGACTGCACAGCTGCATCGAGCCCAGCAAGTTTCTCATCATCACGTAGTACTTCCTCCAAACGTTGCCGGAGAATTTGTGGATCTGACGAGATGTTATCAAGCATGACATACGCACATGAAGCTTGCTGGCCAGCATCTTTGTTGCCATCAATCAAGTCTCGCCTCCATATGTCACCGCTTGCACTGAGGCGCAAATCATCCATACGACACGTAAAGCCTCGTGACTGAATGAATTTTGTGAAGAGTCTGCCTAGTACACTTAACAATTTTCCGGCAGCTGAAGGACCATATAATTCGTGTACCGAGTGGACCATTCCGAATGCCGATGCTCCGAACTGTGATTTGTCCAGTACGCCACATAGCAATTCTCCATCTCGAAATATAACCTCTCCTTCCAAAGAACTGTCACCCCAATAAGAACTAGCTACTTTGGCCTTTGAATCTAAATTGAGGCCTTGAACATCTTTTCCCAAAGGAGTTAGATTCAGTAAGACGGTTGAAATCAGCTGTTTGCCGGTCCAGAGTGCTTGCGGCTTCCAAATAGCAGGGGCAAGTGTCAGTAGTCGATTTCTCGAAGTGTGTCCATCTTCAGGTCGCAATGATCCATAGATAAGTTGTTGGTACTCCTCGCGAGTGAACATCGTTTCTTTGTTAGTCATCCAAACTCCTGTGACAATATGGTCCTGAATCAATCCACGGAGAGGATTTCCAGATGTCGATACTAGATATTGAGAATCCGTATTACATATTGTCATTGCCTCCGCTCTAGCGTTCTCGTTTTGGGGAAAATGAAGGTTCATTTCGTCACCATCAAAATCAGCATTATAGGCATTGGTGTTGGCATAGTGCAACCGTATAGTTTTCTCGCCAGGGAGGACTCGGACTTTGTGGCCCATCATCGAAGGTTTATGCAGCGTTGGCTGCCGGTTGAACAGAACCACATCGTGATTGCGGAGATGCCGCAAGACTTTTTTGTTTACATAATGTACTTCGGTAGTGTTGCTTTGATGTTGTGGCGTAAGCAGCTGGTTAGCTTGCGCAATTCGCTCTTCCTTGGTCATCGTTTTGAGACTAATATTGATTCCGTTCTCATTCTGAATTTGGACTGCTCCTGGCCAAAGACGAGGACCGTTGATTACGGCTTGACGCAACTCTTGAAAATTGTGGGCTGTCACTGGCTCTGGGTAAGTGAGTTTTTCAGCGAACACTGGTGGCACACCAATCTCATTTGTTTCAATATTCGGATCTGGCGAAATAACCGAACGCGCAGCAAAATTCACCCGCTTTCCCATCATATTTTTCCGGAAAATACCTTCTTTCTTTTCCAGAAACTGTTTGATCCCAGGGACAGGTAGCTTATGGAATGTGGGTGTAGGAGATTTGGTGGAATCAATAAAACTGTTAACCTCGATCTGCAAAGCCACGAAATTTTGAATCAATCGCGAGAAAGCTGACTTTTGTTGTAATGCGCTGATTTCGTCGTCATCTTTAGAGTTCACTTGCGCCATAACTTGTACAATCTGCGAACAAATATTAAGGACTTTGGAAAGTGCTTCATTTTGTACATTCTCGTGTACCTCATCACCAACGAGGGATGCGGGTCGGAATCGATTCGGAGGAACAGCTATTGCATGCAAAAAGAATATGTCAGCGGAGACGTTTGTTCTTTTCAGCTTATCGAGGGAATAAAGGTGCATGACCATTTCCCTTTCATTCTCGAATAACTTCCGCAAGTGGGTTCTTATCTCTGCAACTGTCAAATATGTTCCAGGCGAGGAGCGCTCGACATTACCAGCATGTCGATCTGTGTCGCTACTCTCTTCCGAATCCTCGCCGTCATAGCCTTCGTCGTTCGCGGTCCCCGCTTTATCCGCTACGTGAGATATCTTCCTTCTGTCCAGTACGTTGTCGCGTATCATAGCTTTCTGCTGCATCAATACTTGGTCTTTCTTGCTCAAAGGCATTTCAAAGATCTTAGAGAAACCATCTTTTCGAAATGAAGGTGACTTTCCATGACAATTGTCACATTTCCTTCTGCTTAATCGCTTCATGAATTCACGAATTAACTTTCTCCTTTCATTGGCAGCAGCTGTGTTCATGCGATTACACAAGCCATTTGCCATTGCTCGCCGTATTTTTTTACGCACAAAACGGTCTCTTTGTTCCATATGTGCAGCTGCTTCCGCACCTTCCTCAAGATGTTCAGACCTGTCACTATCAGAAGCTGGATCTTTTTGTTTGTGTATCATTTCATCTAGGTCTTTACACTCGTTTAACAAGCCGTAAGCGAGTAGGCGGAATTTGCAGCAAAACAAGTGGACCTGAATCTTTGCCAGCTTGAAATGATGACAGTAGAGGCAGACAGATCTCAACAAGACGAACATTTGAGAAAAAAACAGAGGGTGATAGACTGGACATGGCAAGCTTATATGTCCAAAGTGCCCAGGGCAGAATTTGCTGTCCAATCTGCATGTTGCGCACGGGTTTCGTTTGAAGGGACCAAGAGCAAGATCGTAGAGACCACCGCTTGTAGGGTGTCCAAGATGGTCAAAAACCACAGGGTTCACGATCTGCTTCACCGAAATCCGCTCCACATCTTCTGTAGACAGAAAGCCAAACTTGACACTGCCAATTTCATCTCCAACGGGTTTGGCAATGTCCATTCACCGTTGTGGAAATCCCGTGATCAGCCGTATTCACGTGCACTATGATGAAGTGAAGTGAACCCAGAGCAGTAGCAAGCGGTCATCAGGATGACCGACGTACGCAAGAGGGCGAGCAACGACAAGAACATATCAGGGCCAGTCCTGAAGCGCCAGAAATCTGCGCAAGGTGACGATCGATTGGCTCGAATCGCCGAAGCCAAAAGGAGAATAGAGGCAAAGCTAGCCGGTCTAAAACATGGTCAAGCATCCAGTGCCGCGACCGCTAAAAGACCAGAGAACAGTGCGAAAGTCAGGGAAGATTCAACAAGACCTTTACGAGGCGATTCCCCATCTTTGCGTCTATCAACAGGTGACTCAAACCGACTCAAACCACAGCACACTGAAAGGACTGGTTTAGAAGATCTTAGGTCTTCAACACCTGGAGATTCTCGTCAACTCTCTAACCTAGAGTACAGAAACGGTCGCGTAGGTTTAAATGGTCAAAAACAGGCACTCCACCCTGCTCTTCTTGGCAACACTGCTGACTTGACGGAAGCACTACGGGACAAGACGAAACATCACTCAGGTAAATTCTCTGCATTGTTGCGGAACCAAAAAGAATTGCAGCCTCTGGTAAAGCAAGCTAGGAGACCAGATGGATCTTCCATCGATCAGGATGTGAGTACCCTCGCAAACCCTTATTTTGATCTATCTGTAACTTCATCGAAGGAAAGACCATCGCGAAGAAATTTGATATTCAACGAACAAGGTAAGTACATTGCGAAAGCCCAAGCCTTGCGAAATGAAGCAAGACTGGAAGAATTAAAAAAACGAATTGCGGAGTCATCTAAAGGATCAAGTCTCGACAAAGATATCACAGCCACTCTTTCTTTTGTGCGTGAGGAACCGCCGGAAGTTGAGTGGTGGGACCAGACTTTATTAGCGAATAATACCTACGACTTTGACGACTCAACGGTCTATATATATTCCAAAAATACACCTATTAGCAAGTATATTCAACACCCTATTCCGATACCAGCTCCGGATGAACAAAAAATGTCCCTACCGAAAGCACCTCCACTGACGGAGAAGGAGCAAAAGAAGAAGCGTAGACAAGACCGTGCATTGCGACAAAAAGACCTTCAAGACAAACAAAAGCTAGGATTGCTGCCTGCACCACCACCCAAAGTACGCCTAAAGAACATGATGCAAGTGCTTGGTACGGACGCTATCAAAGACCCTACTGCAGCCGAAGCACGAATCCGTCAAGAAGTCACCCAAAGAGCAGAGACTCACGAACAGGAAAATGAAGCCCGCAAACTAAACTCGGATCAGCTTTGGGAGAAGAAGCACAACAAACAACAAATTGACGCTATGAAAGGAATCATGTGCATAGTCTTTCGGGTGCAAAGTTTGGATCACGGGAAGCACATCTTTCAAGTCAAAAAGAACGCTTTCGACCGTTCAATTACGGGGTTAATCCTACACTATCAAAGTTTCAATCTGGTGGTTGCGGAAGGTGGCGCGCAACAGCTCAAGGAGTATCGCCACCTGCTCATGCAAAGAGTCGATTGGAAGAATAAAGCCGGCGAGCTGTCAAAGGGAAAGCAAGTAGAAGGTGAAGAAGAACAAGAACCGATCTTTATAAATCTATCGGACAATAAATGTGAAATTATATGGGAAGGAGAAATCAAGACGCGTGGCTTTCATGGTTTTCGTGAAAGACACTGCGACAACGATGCTGATGCAAAGCGTGAGCTTGCAATCGGTAACGCAGATCATTACTGGGCTCTTGCAAAATCAGTCAATTCAGAATGAGTCATTTTCGAACACTTTGTCGACGAAATGTTGCCGTTTATTCACTATTCCCCAAAATGACTCTATGTCATATCATATAAGGATGGCAAAGAGTATTGCGCGATTAGATCACGATAACTTATAATTATGCGACCGTCTATATTTTTATACACGATGCTTTGCTGGCAATCGTGTGATGCAATCTACTCTCCGGCATGGGTTTTCGATCGTTTAGTTGACGAGATTATTCAGACCCTTGACTATGATGTCCCAAGCAACCCAAACACATACCGTCGAACTCAATTACTTCGGAGATTGCAGTGTTTAGGCCAAGACATGGATTCACAAGCATTTCACCGTCGAGTTCTCAATGTCACAGGCCACGAGATAAATGCCACGCTGTTTTACAGTCCAGTGGCAAGGTGAGGGATGTGAGGGATTTTGTAAAGAGCAGCATGTATCTTAGTCAATACCGCCATCAGAAGACCCTTCGTCGCTTTCGTTCTCGCTGATGGCCAAGCCGGCTTCTCGAAGGCGTTTTTTGTCATTGTCCCTCTTTTCAGACAATTCTTGCATGACCAAAAGCATATCGTCAAGCTCATTTTTAATCCGTTTAGTTTCCTGCTGGGCATTTACAAGGCCATCCTGCAGGGGAGCGATACGGCCCTCCAATATTTCCACCGTTGCTCTTGAGTGGGAATTTTCCGCCTCCATCTCCTCTTGCATTTTGTTGAAAGATGATTGTTGACTTTGATTGTGAGCCTGGCTTTTGGAAAGCCGGTCTTCGACATCGCTGATTTGTGCTTGCAGCTGTCCTACTTGCTCAGCGCGAATTTTTTTCTCACTTTCAACGCGAGCTTCAGAACGCCTTAAATCTCCTTGAAGTTTTCGTCTCTCCTCCTGCCATTTGGGTTTCTCAGACTCCAGAGCCGTATTTGCCTCTCGAAGCGATGTAATTTCTCTTCTATGGTTTTGGAACATCAATCCAGCGGTCTCTTTCGTGCTCTTCAGGTCTTTCTGGAGAATGTCGTTTTCATTGCGCATGCCCCGTAGATTGGCAAGTTCCCGATCACGGGAACTTAATTCTGCTTTATGTAATGCGATGGTGTCTTCCAACCGTTTCCGTAAACCAGCAACGGTTTCTGTGTATGAGTTTTGTAGGGACTCCAAAGTAGTCTGAGCCTTTATGAGGGTCGTATCCTTTTCCGAGAGCTGACTTTGGAGTGCCTCAATCATTTGCTGTTTAGGATCTTCGTCTATGCCATTAAGTTCGTCGTCCGCTGGGTCTTTGTCAATACTCCTCTGGATCCGACTGAAATTATCCTTGAGAAATTCGACAAAGAGTTGATCGAAAATAACATCCGGCAGACCTAAACTGTCACGCCTCCACACAAGCGATCCAAAATCTCGCAAAAGCGGCGACTCTCTTAGTCTCATGAGTCGATTGAGAAATACATCTCGCCCAATGCGGGATGTGATTAATGTATGAATAGTTTTCCGGGGTAATGGTGACTTCGACGACGACGTTTCATACACCACCCCTAAAAGAATAGCACACAAGCCTTGTATTATCGGGTCTTTCCCTGACAAAGTGAATGAAACCAGTTCTTGTATGCTACCACTTTCTTCAAGAAAGTCAGCGTTCGAAGACGCATCATTATGAAGGAATACAATCAAAAATGTTAAGAATCCCACTACGATCCGAAAGTCCAGCGGCTGAGTTATGGCCATGACAAGATTTGAAGCTATTGTTTGCAAAAAGGTCACCTTGTCAGCGTCATTGTCTTCATCCACGATGTCTATGCTTCGTAGTAAATCTTTGGTCGGAGAACTACCAGCAACTAAACGCATGCCAATAACGCAAGCAAACCAAGGTTCGTAAGGGTCCGCTTTTACATCTGTGGACAGTGTCAGTAGTCCATCCAGAAACGACAAACTCGAATTGGTGCTAAATTGTTGAATTGAGGACTTTGCAAACTCTTCAAGAAGATGAGGGTTCTGATCAAATAGTCCGTCTAGACATGATGTAGCTGCAAGTCTGAGGTCAAAACTATTTACTGAGTGGGTATATAATGCCATATGTACCAGAGCATCGGTTGTCGATATTTCTCGGCCTCCAAGGGAGCATATTGACGAACTGAACTGCTGTTGTGTACCGCTGTTGCTACGAAGCAGATCGCCAGTCGTGATCAAAGCCTCTGCACGTGTACGTAATGGAGTATCATGTCCAAACCCAATTTGTATTATCCGGGACAGCAGTCCAGCCGAGGACAAAGCTTGCTGATTACCAGGTGTTGAGAGAGCACCACGACTTACAAAGAGGCGAATAATATCTAGTACCACGCTCAAATTATCCTCAACTTGCGCGTCCCAGTCAGTTCTGAGTAAAGACATCAGCTGCGGCATGCATGACGTCTCGCGAAAGAAATTCTGATTTGAAGGATTATACCTTAAAAGATTGCTCAATAGATGCAAAGCATCAATGACCACGATCCCAGTGATTTCCTCACTTATGATCCGGAAAATCTTTTCGAAGGCATTTTCAAATGCGATGAGTTTTTGGAGATCGGGACTACCTTCGGATAAGTGGATTAGAAGAAGCAGTCCTTCATTTCGTACAGCATCTCGAGAATCATCCAACACCGAGACAAGTCGAGCAGTCCCGAGAGGCGATGCAAAAACGCAATCTTGAGTACGTTGCGGACGGTGCGAAGAGATAAGAGAAAGGAGCTGAAGGACGTGTAGCCTGACATAGAAGGAAGGTATGTCAAGCAACGCTATGAGTGACGACAAGTTCTCTTGTGATTGCGTAAATCCATCCGCGAGCCATAGAGAAATATCATCACTATTATCCACATTTCCCTCGGTTGTCATAAACAAGACAAGTATAGTTTCCAAAGTGGCTTTCATTGTCTCGATATCCTCGTTATCTCGTTGGATAGTTCTTATCAAACCTCTTAGAGCTCCTGAAGCCACCTGCTCTTTATAGTCCCTTGAAAACCCCTTCAGCCCAAGCACTGCAGCTCTGCGATCCTCCAAAAGTGTCGAATTCGACAGCCGGTCACACAATGTCTGAATGGCGGGAGTAGCCGTTTGCTGCTTTGGCTGTGCATTGGAGAAGAACGAGGGCAGGGTATTGGCGAGAAAGGCCATCACGGCCAAGTTTTGGGGTCGAGCTCTATTGCCTTTTGAGAGATATCATTCGCAGGGTCGACGTGTTTGACTCGGGAATTCAGCTGCAGCAACTCAACCCCAGCCCACGTGCGACGCTGACATAGAGTACGAAGAAGTGCGACAGAGGTCAGAAGTGTCGCAAAGGACGCATGGAAGGCCTTTACTTTAACGTTTCGTTTGGATACATCGAAGGGCTGATTCGCGGCTATCGAACAGGGCTCCTGACGACTCAGAACTACGTCAACCTCTCTCAATGTGACAACTTGGACGATCTCAAACTGCAGCTCAGTGCCACGGAGTATTCCAGCTTCCTGGCTAATATCCCTTCGCCCCTTTCAACATCTATCATTTCTGACAAGGCTGGTGAGAAGCTGGTTACGGAGTTCAAATACATCCACTCGAATGCATCGGCTCCCTTGGACAAGTTTATGGACTACATCACCTATGCCTACATGATAGACAATATCGCTCTACTCATCACCGGTACTCTGCACGAACGAGATACACATGAACTACTGGAGAGGTGCCACCCACTGGGATGGTTTGAGACAATGCCTGCACTCTGCGTCGCGACAAATGTCGAAGAATTATACAACAGTGTTCTCATCGAGACCCCACTTGCTCCTTATTTCCGCGAATGTCTATCTGCTGCAGACCTGGATGACTTGAATATCGAAATTATCCGAAACACCCTCTACAAGGCTTACCTGGAAGATTTTTACTCATTCTGTAGTACGCTACCTGAGCCAACCTCTGAGCTGATGCATGACATCCTCGATTTCGAGGCTGATCGGCGAGCTATTAATATCACTTTGAATTCACTGAATACTGATCTCACTCTTGCAGATCGCAGGAAACTATATCCCACGATTGGAAAACTTTATCCGTCGGGGACTTATGCATTATCTCAAGCAGAGGATGGCGAAGCGGTGCGGAACGCACTCTCCTCAACTGAGTATGAACCGCTTTTGGATGTCTCTGCTGGCAAGTCTCTGGAGGATCATTTTTATCAAAAGGAAATGGAGCTGATGAAAGGTGCATTCCTACAGCAATTTCACCTTGGCATTGTATTCAGTTGGGTTAAATTACGGGAGCAGGAAGTTCGCAATATTGGATGGATAGCGGAATGTATTGCGCAGCAGCAAAAGGAAAAGATCAATAATTATATTAGTGTGTTTTAAATGGAGTCTTTTATACATGGTAGCTGATGAGAGGTTGCACAGTCGGTCCTACTAGTCAAGCTTTTTCGCCGTTTGTCCCAAAGCGCGTCGCTTGACCGCGTCTATCATTTTTATGAACCAATAAAGATTCAATACACTTAGTGTCATATAGTCGCAAAAGTAGATTGCCATTAACCATACCTTTTGCATTAGACCATCAAAGCAACGGTTCAACTTACCGGAATATTCGCCCTCGTTGACCAACAGTCCAATCCCACATGGATTATAGCATACCAGCCCCAAACAATTCTAGACACAAAAAAGGTAAACACTAGTAAGACCCCATTCACCGTTTGCGAAGGATGCGAGGCCATTCCCATCTTATCCATGAACCAGTTGATATTTAAGAAAGGTGTACTTAATTCAAAGACGAGAAATGCCGGACCATAGTACATAAGAAACGGTCGGAAGGAAAAGGTGAAGGTCACCAGAGAAGCGACCGCATGTAAAGCAAATCCCAATCCAAAATAGGAAATGTAACGAGTGCTGACATACACGTCCCAAGAGAAATAGCCCATTGCAGTTGCATACACGAGTCCGCCATACTTTGTATACCCAAAAACCCTATCTCGCCGTAAAGTCTCGTCCCATGTTATTGGCAGACTGAGCACCATGATAATGAAAGCTTGCAAAAAGGAAACGAAATGAATGTCCCAATTTATTGCTGTTCGCTTGTTCAGCCCCCGATAGCTTTTACTCTTTCTAAAGACCACGGGCGATAGTAGGAAAAGACACTGATAGAACATAGTCGCGATGAGGTACTGGTAGATGTGCGGACCCAAGGCAGGGACATTTAATTGCCGGCACAAATGGTCGAACATTGTCTTCGCCCGAATGGTGCACCCTTTGAATTTCCCCGGCCTTCCGGAAAGGGTCTTTGACACGTCGCTCCAAAATTTATCGACACCCCATGCGTAACAAATCATGTCATACAGCATCATGATTTGTACTCACTATGACTGATCCTGAAGCCGCGGGCCTAAAATAGACGGCATGTCGAAATGTTGGTCTACCAAAATCGGGCAAGATTCTGAGTAAGTGATGGCAGTCATCACGCCTAAATGCGGTAGAGCTATGGATTATGGATGAAGAGGGGGTGCACTTTAAGTCATAGACGCTTGTCGGAGTATCGCTTCTGCAATAATACGGGTCTAACATCAAGTAAGCGGTACAGTCTACGCCATGATCGTTGACAGCGAATCAAGTCATTCGAGGAGAATATCCTAGCGCTGTGATTATCACATGGTACTTCGTGGAAATACAAGTAATCGGTAGCTGGTTTTGAACTCGTCCAGAGGGAGCTCATGTCTCTTTTCAGCACGAATGATACAGAAACCAGCAAGTCACATATTGCGATTATTCATAACGACCCACAATTGATATTGTAGTCATCAATTTCTCTTAGTCATTTCTGATTGTGGTGTTGTAGATTACTAATAGAGAGCGCCATCGATTGGTCACAAATCGTTCGAAGCTTTTTCTTCTCCGATCACGCGGACTTTTAACCCGAAAGAGTATATATTTCCGAACGCCCCCTGGCGCAATTTTTCGCCACCTCACCAAACCACTTCTCGCAGTAGGCACATGCAGGAGCGAGGCCTAGAAAGATGCCGCGGACTGTCGCAAGACGTAGAGGAGTCCGACTCTTCAGATGTCTACAGGGGCGCTACTTGGTCATTCTCACACTTTCTGGATGAGGAAAGCTCAGGAACGACGAGCAAAAGGAGGAATGCATTGACCAACGCTGAAGATATCAAAAATCACTTCGCAAGCTTAGCATCTACACGCTCCCGCACCGGTGAAGCAGGCTTGACAGAGCATCCACTAAATGAGCCGCCGAAGAGAGGTTTCCCGGAAATAACGAAATAGTCCGCACGTCCGGATTAGGAAGGCGCTCGTCCCACTATATCCCGATTTGGCCACTCCGACCTTCCTAATGCGGAAAATTGATTAAATTTGCTGCTTTTCATTGGCTCTCGAGAACGCTGGGGCTCTCGCCGCGAGAGGCTCGGGCGTTTTAGTACGCCTATAAGAAGCTCAGGCCCGTATCTTCGACTAAACACGCCTCGTCTGGAACCCGGTACAACACTTTAATGTTTTTCGGAATTGCTTTCTGGAGAAGCGTATTGGCCATTGGTTCAATTCAGGATACAGATGAAGACCCAACCGGTGTGATTAGTACAAAGCAACTCTCCGATGCAGAGTGGGGAATGGACAAGCATAGCGCCAAACTGGGATAGTCTGCGTTGCGTTGCCACGAGTACAGGAGCTGGGTGCACGAGCACTGTTGACATAAGATGCGGATTTGGAATCGGATTGGGACAACTTTGTTAGTTGGGATAGAGAATATGCATTATGAATTTTAAAACGAGGCGTATAATTGAATCGGCTAACGCGGTGAACTTGATAGAATGCCTTCCACCTACACGCATGTGCCTAATCTCTTCTTGCAGAGCGATTGCGAAGACTCCAATGTAAGTCAGAGATTTGGTCTCAAGCCATCTATGACTTGGATTGCGCTTCTTGCTAATTTATCGTCACATCCGGAGTTGAAATCAAACACCAAGCTCTTCTTCCTCGCTCGTCATGGCGAAGGGTGGCATAACGTTGCCGAAGACAAGTACGGGACGGAAGCATGGGACTCCAAATGGAGTCTAAGGAATGGTGATGAAGAGATGCAATGGGGCCCGGATCCAGAGCTTACGAGCCGAGGTATCCAGCAGGCTGCGGAGATGAATGGCACGTGGAGGGCCGAACTCGCAAACGGTACTCCACTTCCACAGACGTTCTACTGTTCTCCATTGTCGCGCGCTCTGCAGACTTTTGAGGTCACTTGGAATGGCATCCAACCCGGAGCGATTATTTGTGAAGACATCCGTGAACTAATCAACCGGCACACTTGCGACCAACGGCGGACCCAAAGTTTCTTACGATCTAGTCATCCGGCCCACCAATGGCACATCACGGAAGACGATTTACTATGGAGTGCGACTAGGGGCGAGTCATTGACACAGGTCGAGGGCAGGATTCGTACCTTTCTTGATCTCGTCTTTGCCACCGGGGCTTGTGTCGTCTCTGTGACCTCCCACAGCGGCTTCATCGGCGAGCTGCTTGACTACATTGGGCACCCGGCGTACACGCTGGCAACCGGCAAGATGATTCCTGTGGTTATAACTTCCCGATATGATCCGTAAATAACCACGACGTTGCCCTCAGCAACCAGGAATCTGGAATCTGGAAGTCCGAGTGCAGTACTGGTGCCATCAATGCCACGCTTGCGGACGAACTGTAGTCGGGGAAGTGTGTGGGGCGGGTATAAAGTACATTAAGCCGCCTACTTATCTTCCCCCCCACTCTTTTTTTGCCACACAACCTTCCACAACCTTCCACACTAGAACCAAAATGAGTCGATTCCCAGATGCACCAGAGGCGAAGACGGCGTTGGGCAAGTACAGGGTTATGTGCCCAAAGGCGTCTGTGCGCATCTCGCCCTCTTCCTTGGCGCCATGAGTCTGGGCTCTGCCTGGTCAGGCGGACTCGGTACAATGACTCGTGAGGATTCCATGAAGCTACTCGATGCCTTCTATGAAGCTGGAGGCAATGCTATTGACACGGCCAACAACTACCAGGACATGGAAAGTGAACAAATTATTGGTGACTGGATGGAGACCAAGGGAAACCGTGACGAGATGGTCATTGCATCAAAGTACACAAGCCCTCTTCCACGGAAGACAGCGCAGATCAAAGCAAACATGTTTGGAAATGGCCAGAAGCCATTGACAGTGTCGCTCGCCTCGAGTCTTAAGAACCTCAAGACCACATATCTCGACATTCTCTATGTGCACTGGTGGGACAATGCGACCAGCATCCCTGAGATGATGCATGCGCTGGACATTGTCGTCAAACAAGGCAAGGTGTTGTACTTGGGCATCAGTGATACTCCTGCGTGGATTGTCTCTGCTGCAAATATGTACGCACGTGACCATGCCTTGACACCATTTGTGATCTATCAAGGGAAGTGGTCTGCACGTACAAGAGACATGGAGCGAGACATCATTCCAATGTGCCGAGCTGAGGGAATGGCTATTGCCCCCTGGAACGCACTGGGAGGTGGCGCATTCAAGACGAAAGCACAGCTCGAGCAGATGGAGAAGGCAGGTGACAAAGGGCGCTCTTCCAAGCCTGACAAGCATGATCAAAATATGACAGACGTTCTCGAAAAGATCGGAAAGAGTATTGGGTCTTCGCACACAGCTGTCGCCTTGGCATGGATCATGGCCAAGGAGCCATACGTATTTCCAATTATTGGAGGTCGCAAGCTGGAGCACTTGAAAGACAATATCGAGGCTTTGAAAATCCGCCTCACAAAGCAGCAGATGGAGGAGATTGAGAATGTTGTCGAGTTTGACCTTGGCTTCCCCAATACCTTCCACGGAATGAAAGCCGGCGAAAATTTCTGGAAGACGACCTCTCACCAGTATGAATTTCCACGAGAAGAGACTTCCATCAGTGCTCCTCAATAAAAGCTATGTACTGATACTTATGAATTTCATTTGTATTGATTGTGATTACCATCTGTTACCGTCTAATTTTATCCACTGTCCTATCCTTATCACATCAAGCAAAGAGCAATATCACAGGCAACAGAAAAATGCTCAAATCATAATTTGCCATTCTTTGCGAAGCCTCGTTGGTCTGCGCTAGGATCGAAAAGCTCGGCGTAGATATACTCGTTCGCGATTGTCCATTTGCAGGTGTGATTGTAGTCTGGGGTGCAGCGTTACTCGCTTGAGCCCTTGTAGCAGTCGCCAAAGTCTTTATAGGTGTCTGGCTACTTGAGGCGCTCACCGGACCTGTCGAATACACCACTTCCACAACGACAGCCGAGCAATTTGACAGAGTGCTACTTGAGAAGTCGAACTCGAGGACTTGAGGGACTATGTATCCATTGATGAGTGCTGATTGACAGACGTGCCATTTCTGTTGCCCGTTGAATTCCAAAGTGTGGGCAGGCGAGATTTGAAATGGAGCAGACGGTGTTTTTGCAGCGGAAAAACCAAGTGCCGTCGAACCATTACCACTTTCAAACCCAAAGAATTCAGGGACAGAGGGATTGGGGCTGTTTGCCCATGAGATCTGACCGCTGGTAGATAGAGAGAATCGGCTTACTCCGTCCACACTTCCCAAGACGGCAGCGTTCTGTCCCGCACCAGTGTGATAGGGATGTATAAACCCCGTGCTGTCCTTGATCTTCAGATAGAAGGTATCGCTTCCAGTATTTGCAGAGGGCCCAGCTGCATTTGGAGTAAGAGTAACGGTGCTGGACAAATTCTGCCAGTGTGTTACAGACGTAATGGAAGAGGTGTTATTGGTTGCAGTGTGAGTCACGGAGCCAGCCTGGGCTTCAGCAATAGCTAGTGCTGCAACAATAGCAAGCGTCATCATGGTGAACATCATTGCTGAGTTTGTTTGGAAGGTTGCTAATGGATGAGAAGATGCTCATCCTTGCGCAAGTGGTCCTTCTTATAGGATTTCGCATCCGCTCTTTTCGCATTACGTGGAAGTAGAAAGTGTTATATGGCGCCGGGCGCGGTGTGACAAGAAAGCTGAGATAGGAACTTCGGGCGCATTTTGGTGATTGGAACTATTTTTAGCACGCGACCACGCGACACCTGTCAAACCGTTAAAATCAGCAAAAAGTCTCGTGCAACCTAAAAAGCGGAATTTAATCCACGATCCGATCTGGCCCGAGATGAAGGAGAATTTCGGGTTGTCTGCTTTACCACACAACCAATGCAGTGTCTTGGCATCGCGGACTGTTGGCAAACAAGATGGTTGTGGCGCTGCATGGCAAGCGCAGAACGTCATTTCCTAAAAATAGCCGTGAAAGGAAAGTACCATGCCGAATACTAGCGCGGACTGTCTGGTGGACTGGGCCCCTGAGATACTCTTATATCTACCTCCACCGCACCGTCTATACCTCGGGGGGAAACGAGCGATGGGCTGATTGGCACAAGTTCAGGAGACTGCGAGTTTGAAAGACCTTGTATTCAATATACATTGCAATCGACCATTTTCACATCTATCCCTACCTCCCCGCTTATTCCTCCTTCTTCCGCCTTTTCTCTTCCTTGCGCGCACGCTTGGCTTCCTTCTCCTCGCGTTTTCTTCTCTTGCGCTCCGACTTTTCATCTCCATTTTCAAGAATGCCATTCGCGTCGTCTTCATCCATTTTGCGCTTCGTCGATGGCTCGACGGAGACGCCTTCCTCTTCCGCCTGGTCCAGAACCATTTCCTCACGCTGCGCCATAAGCGCGTCCGTGTCTGTATTGTAGGTCTTGACAGGACGTGGGACAAATTTCTCCTGTGAGACTTGCACGGAAGATCGCGGTTGTATCCCATCAAGCGCCCGTAATCGCGCTTCGACCTTTGTGCGACCGTCAATTCCGATGGCGGCGCCATTGTCATCGTCGGCCAATGCATCCACTCGTACACTCAGTGCTGTCTTTGTGGCCAGTAGACGCGCGATCTTGCCCTTGCTTTTGGTGCTAGCTTGGCCAATCAGGGAAGCATGGAAGATCAAGCCGTACTTTGGCGTATCGTGCTTGGTCTTCAAGGCACGAAACAAAGCCTTTTCCGCACCTAGGATCTGAATAGTCGAGGCAGGGGCCTTTGCGAGAGACATGAGTGAACCAGCATGAGAAATGAGACGAGCACCAACGAGATCACCAACAAGCGCGGACAGGTTGGGCGCAATAGCAGTCATTCGTGCAGAGAGATAGGAGGAGAGTTGAACACGGTAGGCGGCAAGGGCGGTAGTCTGCGTGGCAAGGTGTTGAATATGGTGCAAATCGTCAGCGGCAATCTCCGTTCCCATGGAAATCTCAGCAGCTGCTTTTAGTTCTGCTTCCATATCTTCGGTCAAGAGATCGGAAAAGTCTGTCTTGTGCGCGTCTGTCCGCATACCCATCTTGAGGACGACTTTGGAGAAGACGTTTCCGTCTGTGACAATCCGTGCCATCTCGGGGAAGTGCCATCCATACCATTCCTTGAGGCGCATGACATACACATTGATCTCCTTGTCGAGGTCGTCGAGGAGTGAGATTGCCTGGATGATCATGGTATCGATCTTGTCCGGGGAAAACTTCAGCCGATGTCGCGAGAGAGAGTGACTGAGTCCCAGGTTCATGGTTCGCATATCCTGGTCCGTGAGGCCGGGAAGCAGATCCAGCAGATTCTCACGAATTGCCCGGTGCACGTCGAGCGTGGTGGAGTCCGAGATGAGCTTGAAATCGAGCGCTGGGTGCTTGTAGATGCTAACCCCCAGCTTCGAGTCAGCAACGGCCAATTTCCCCTTCTCTCCAGCCAGTAGATTGGCCAGCTTGTCGCTCACCCTGCTGTTGATGATGGACTCGGCCTCCTCCAGGGCGCTGGCCGCGCTGTCGAACTTCTCGAAGCGCTTCAGCTTGAGCATGGCCGGGATCTGCTCAGGGCTGGCCTTGAGCACGGCCTTGTCGCCCTTGAACAAGGCGTAGCCAGCAGACGTCTCCACCAAGATGAGGATGGCCATGGTGTTTTGTAGGTAGCTAGCAAGCTGGCGGGTCTTTTTCTTTTTCGTTGCTGAAATTAATTGAGCCACCGCCGCACGTAACAGAGGCAGGCGAGCGAGCTGACCGGGAGAGGAATTGACGATGTTTGCCTTCAGGGCGAGCGTGGTGTTGTGTGCGAGCAGGGCAAAGCTGGCGGCCATGCGGGCGAAGCGGCAGCATCTGCGGCAGCGGGCTCAGCGCGAGGCGGCCAAGGTGCCGGTGAACTTCATCTGCAGCAACAAGGACGCTCCCTTCCTGGTCAAGGCGCGGGACGCGGTGTCCTACCAGGAAATCAGGGACGACGAGCTTGCCCAGACGCTCCAGGCGGTCGAGCTGGCGCATAGGGAGCGGGCAGCACGGCGGACACCCCCCATCATGATGCATGCAGATGCCCAAGACCCCCCGCCGCCTACAGACCACGAGCATGCGGCGGAAGTGGTGCGACGGGCCGTGGCGCTGGATGCAAGTTCGAGCAAAGCGCACTTGCACGCGCTGATCACGGTCGCCGTCGAGCACTTTGGGAGATCAGATGGAGACACAGGGTCCCCCGAGACGCAGGCTGCCGTGCAGACTCTGAAGATACTAGCCCTTGAAAGGCACTACACGACCCATAAGAAGGATTTCAATGCGCGTCGGAGGCTGAAGGAGATGGTGCAGAGTAGGCAGACCATGCTGCGATATCTTCGACGCGAAGATGGCGAGCGCTACTTTCGGACCATCGCAGACCTCGGTGTTGACGACGCCTCCGTCCTGCAGGAATGCACGCTCTGAAATCACTGCCAAATCTGTCACGCGGAAGGAAACCAGTATCAACGACCCGCCGCTTGCCGGACCAGCCGCGCAGCTAGGAACCGCCGCTGGACTTGCTCGCGATCAAGCGCGGCATGCTTCTCCATGAACAGCTCCACAAGCTGCTCCTCCTTCTTCGCCAATTTGGTCTTTGGCGTGTTCTTGGGGAGGGAGATGGTGTCGAGTAGATGATGTACTTGCTTCCAGTGCTGCCGGGTCCAGGTATCATTCAATGGCATAGTATACTCCTCAAACATATCCTGCTTTGCTTTCCTCTTCCTCTTTCGTTTCTCCACAGCACGAGAGGTCTTCGCTTCTTCCTCGTCCATTGGCTCTGGGTCGAGCGTGACGTGATGCCCTTCATTCCTGTCCTCGATCTCGATGGTGAGCTTGACGGGTGACGCGGCTGCGCTTCCCGGTGTGCGAGAGCGTCTTGCGGAGGAAGGAGTCGGAGGAATGATTTCCAACGGGTCCGGCGAGGATGGTGTTCGGTCGCGGTCGGTAGGTGTTTGTCGCGACATGCTCGTCAGGATAGAAATCACGCAGTTAATTGAAGGAAACGAGTCAGCGCACTAGCAGAATGCCTCACTCATGCTTGACTGGCATCCCTAGTTTGTGCCCTTCGGCTTCTACAAGCTAGGGGCTTCGGCCATGACCGTACTCGAGTACTATGTTGCTCACGTGATCGTTCTTCTCGGATATAGTGTGTTTGTATCTTTTAATGGCATAATCCTCTATGGTTGAGTGGTACAATTCTCGCCTGTCATACGACAGTACCGCGAGCGGCCCGAGTTCGATTCTCGGTGGGGGAGCAAACCTTTTGTTTGACATGGCGAGAGCATTCTTTGGTATGATGAAGCACAGCTGTTGCAGGGCTGCACGAACACGTACATGTACGCTAAAGCGTAACTAATCTACACTTGCCACCATCCACATGGAACTATATTGGTACACCTCGACTAAAATCCTTGCCTCCAACCATTCTGTACATAGCGTGCAATCTACTTCTCATTAGCCCGGAACATCTTAGATGAATGAATGAAGAATCAGAAGCCGTCAATATTCATTCCCAAACTATTGATCATGCATTTCAACCAAGAACTGGTCAAGTGGCGGTCACAACCGGGGTCATTGAATGGATTGACTTGTTTTCGTCCCATGCTACGCGAGGAGCAAAAGTCACATACCTACAAGTCAGCAATTATGCTCGTTCATGTCAAATTGATCAGGTTGTAAATTTGGTGTGTATATCCGCATCGATGTCTCAGAAGCAGAACTGAAAAAACAATTCATCTTGGAATATAAAAATGACTAACCTTGTGATTGTTCGATGGTCCTTCACCGCCGCCAGGGGGCGTACTGCGGGTGCTGATATCCATTTTGCGTGGGAGGTGCAGGCGGTATTCGCTCATTTGCGTTGCTCCACGGTGCAGGAGCCGGGTTTTGCCACGAGTATGCGCTTTGGGGAGCCCCGGAATGAGGTGGGGGAGGAGGTTGAGGATTCGCGCCATGATTGTTCGCAGGCGGTCTCCTATCATAATTGTTGAAAGGAGGCTGGCGTGTGTTCTGCTCATGACGACCATGTCCTCTGCCCTGGCCATTGGAAAATGACTGATTCCGGTCTTGGTCGTGCCGAGGCGGGCCCCCTCTCCCCCGGCCTCTACCATTCTGCACATTCTGTATGTCGGTAAAATTCAGTGTTTGGGGCTTGTGCTTCACCCCCCTCAATAACATACTTTTGTGCACGTACTGGCTTTTCGGCAAATCATACCTGACCGATAAGGACCTGTCAATCTCAATGTCGCCGTACGTGCTAGTGCCTTGGTTGAGTGGATAATTGACTGTTGAAGAGGGAAAGTACTTTGGATCTCGAGCAACCACTCCAATCAATGCACCGCTCTTGTTGGGATCAAGAGTTTCATGCTCCGCAGCACGTTTGCCATAAAGGGCTCGAGTAAGATCATCATAGAGGGAATGAGATTCCGAAAATAACATGTAGTTGTATCCCATAGAATTCCGCTCGATTTCTTCCTCACTCAAGTTTGGAAGAACTTTCTCAATTGCACCTAATAGTCTCCCTTCATCAATAAAAGGCAACAAAGCGACCCCTTGCCACGCAAACTTTTTTCCATTTAAATCAATGGGAAAACTTAGCGGATAGAAGTCGATGATTTCACTGTCTTCGGATGTCATCAGCTTTTGAAGCTTGGCAGGCAGACAGGAGTTTGAAGACGCCGGCAACACTCCCATTAACTGGTCAAAGGGACGGAATGGTGTTCCCTTTTCAAATTTGATGTCGAGAGCCGAGATTTCTCGAAAGTCGGATGCAAATGGCGCGTAGTGGTAGGGATAGTACCAGGTCCACGAGGGAACGCCTTGGGAGTAATATTGCAACACCCAGCAGAGCCCTTGCACATATGCAGTCATTACGCTGCGACGAAATTCGGCATTTTCTTCGCTGACGTGGAATTTTTGAGAATAATACCGAGTCTTGAACCCAGGCTCCCACAGCCGCACGCTGTCTGTTTTTTCTTCGTCTTCCTGTGCCTCAGAGTCTTCGGCTTTTCGCTTCAAATCCAAAGCTGATGTCGGGGCGTTGTCTGTTGTCGCATTTCTCATCATCTCGGCCTTCAGAGCTTGGGCAGCGCTTTTGTTCGCATCTGAAGTACCCATTCGGATTTCTTTACGATTCTGAACAAGTTGTTTGTTTTGATTAGGATCGATTGCATCGCCAGGTTTGATCAGCGGTATATTGGCCGGTTGCTCCACTTTAGCCTTCTTACTCGATCTCAACTCGGCAGCATTCCGCTCCTCTTCTTCCAGACGCTGACGCTTTCCCTGGTCACCCTGCGATCGACGTGCTTCTTGACGTTCATCCTGGATATGGCGTTTTCTGAAAATTTCGTCTTCTTTCAGACTTAACCCATCCATGAGTATTTGCACGCGATCCAAGTTGGCCGTGCCGTCAGTAGTCAAGTAACCTTTCATAACAGCAACGTTCTCCTTCCAGATTGTAATAAGGACATCAATACCGTTTTCTCGGATTTCCAAAGAAGGAATATGCGGCAGAAAGTCGTTGCCAACAAAGAAGCACATAAACACCCAATCGTCAATGGCTCTTTCCAAGTCGAAGCGAAAAGGCAAATCAGGAACTTTGAGCTCAGCATCGAGATACTCACGGAGGATTTCCACATGGAGCCAAATAAAAGGCTTGTCCTCCGGAACCTTTTGTTTCTCGCCAAATTCACCAACCTTTGCTCGCAGTACTCCTTGACACTCTGCAGCTTTATGCCCTTCTTGCCCACATATTCTACAACCTCTTCCATTCGCTTGTTGAAACACGTCTTCGCGTAAGACCCGATAGTGAGCTTCATGCGTAGCCAAACCAAGCATAATCAAATCTGCATCCAACCCATACATGACATGCCGGGTGTTGGGGTCGTGGTCTGGACTGCTCCTCTGCGACCGGATGAAGTCCATGATCTTGTGCTCACCTTCGCCGGGAACGGTGGAATCCGATATGATGACCTTGATGTCTTTCCAGGCAGGGTCCATATTCAGCTTGTAGGTTGTCCAGTATCGCAGACTAGCAGCCAGCTTATCCATAAACGGCGTCCCAGGCGTGATTAGATTGGTATCAAACACTCTCTGGTCTTTGATAGCCTGGTCGATGGTCTCTCCTGTTGCCTCCATCTTCTTGATGACCTCTGCTTGTGCCTCATCTTTCTCGCGAGCTTCCTGGGCAGCACGAAACCTCCGGGAACGCTGCTGGTTCATTTTCGCTCGTGGGGCGACTCCATCGACAGCAAACATGAGGATCTTTCGCGGACGAACCATGTTCACGAGGCGCTCCGTGTATTTGAAGATGGCGAGCATCATTTCATCCACGGTTTCAGGTGGAGGCCGGTCTTCTGGATGCACGCAGGGGTGCACAATGGCATTCATGTCGAGATAGAGGTTGTCAAACTCCTCCTTGTTTGGGTTCGGCCGGCTGATGTCCACCGGCACCTCCACATTGGAGTCTGGTATCCTGGCTGGCCGCTCCTCGATGACGGGGGACACAATCTTCGGGTACTTGCCTGAGAGCCATCGGAAGAGGGCTGGGACGCCCATTGCAGGCTAGTAGTTCTCCTAAGCGTCAGTCACGTTCTTTTTCCCGCTTGGAGAAGAAGGTCTCAGACAAATGTTTAAGGTAGCTTTGGGTTTTCCACACCGTCACAAAGACTCGAGCCAAATGCGCTCAGGTCATCATTGGGAGGGATGAAGGGAAGGAGGACATACCTTGTGCTTGCTCGCCTGCCTGCTCGCCTGCCTGCCTACCTCCCAGCCTGCTCCTCCTCTCTCCTGTGATCCGTCCACCTGTTTTCGCGTCAGGCACGTCTCATCTCCACCGCACCAAGCCAGCCAGCCAGACAGACAGGAATGTCGCTGGTGGACTATCTCAACCAACGGACCCTCGTGCTGACGTCGGACGGGCGCATCCTGCTGGGCACGCTGCTGGGTTTCGACCAGACCGCCAACCTCGTCCTGTCAAACACCATGGAGCGGCTCTTCAGTGCCGAGGAGGCCGTGGAGGAGGTGCCCATGGGCGTCTACGTCCTGCGCGGGGAGAATGTGGCCATGGTGTGCGGGATCGACGAGGAGGCGGATGCGGCCATCCATTGGAAGGAGATGATTGCGGAGCCACTGCGGCCATGTCGAGTGTTTAACTGAGCGACAGACGTCAGTATGCATTATATACAGCAAAGCCAACCCGCGCAGATGTCACGTCGCGAGCCTGCCAGCATCGATCTTGTGGATGAGCTCGCGATGGCGCTGCATGCCGGCCATCCAGTGCTCAAACTTTGGTGCAATGAGGAGGGTGAAGTCAGCATGCAAGCGCGCCATGCTCGTGGCGCAGTACAGGAACTGAGTGTACAGCGTACTCGTGTCTTTGATGCGGGGTAGGCAGGCATCGACCACACACTCGAGCTCGCGGATGAGCTCCTTGGCGAAAGAGGAGAGCAATCGAGGATCGCCAGATGGGAAGACTGATTTGTACATACTGATCATCCCAAAGGCTTGCTCCCGAAACACTTCCAGGTAGCGCTTGAGCCACTGATCAGCAGAGAGCTGGTCCAGACCGTGCACGAGAGAGCGGAAGTAAGTGAGGCGGGAATAGAGGAAGATAGCGTCCACCACGGGAGATTCAAGGTTTCCAATGCGACGAAGGTAGGAGACCACTTTGATAGCCGGTCCCAGCTTCAGTGGACCCCGAAGCAATGTGAGCAAGCGTGAATTCATCTCTCGCATAGCACTTGAGCACTCACGAAAGACATCCGTAATGAGCGGCACGTCCGTGAAGCGAGCCACCAGTCGGTTGATGTGTGAATAGAGATCCATTGCTTCTGCGTAATACCCATTCTTCACGCACGTCCGTATGAGAGACGGAATCTCGAGGATATCGATAATATCATCAATATGCCTAGCCAACAATGATGCATTTTGCTTTCGCACCGTGAGTTCAGGTGCTAATTTCAAGAAGTCATCCAAGGCCTCTTTCGCTTCCTTTGCATGCCCCTCCGGCTCGCTGGCAACACTCGCAATGCTACCGAAAGCCTCTCGGAATGTATCAAGGTTGGATTTCGTAAAGGAGAAGAGTCCTTGATTGGCGCGTGCCAACTGCACGAGGGATGTAGATAGAGTTGCATGGGTTTCTTCCAGTAACTTGTCCTCGGCATCGAGAGCACTGAGAGACAGAGAGCGTAGGTGGTCCAAATAGCTCACAGTCGCTGCATCTGATTTCTCTAGCCCGAGTACATCTACAAGCGGGTCGGTCGACATCCTACATGCGTGGGATGCTCATCTCATCCAAGTCTACTCCAACATCATCATGAAAATTTTATATTTACAGAGAGTACACTTTCTTACCCCCAATCCACGTCTCCAGTACCTTCACCGTGCGCAGGTCTACATTTGGATCAAAGAGATCCTGATCGAGGACGACAAAATCAGCATACTTGCCAAACTTGATGTTCCCCGCACTGTAGTCAACAAACCCGGCGTATGCAGCATCGATGGTGAAACCTCGGATTGCTTCTTTGATGTTCAAAGCTTCCTCTGGGTAGAAGGGTTGTGGGCCAGGCCCGGATGCTGGCGACAGACGCTTCACGGCCGCATAGATTCCATGGATTGGGTTGGGTGGCTCAATGGGAAAGTCGCTTCCCAAGGCAAGTGTAGCATTCGTCTCGAGCCAGGACTTCATCTTGTAGGCAGACTCCGCCAAGCGTCTCGTCCCCAGCCGGGACACGGCATAGGCGGCATCAGACGTTGCATGGGTGGGTTGGACAGCGACAATGATTCCACGCTCAGCGATCCTTTTCTGATCCTCGGGGGCGATGATTTGCGCATGCTCAATGCGCAGTCTCTTCTCGTTTCGTGGGTCTTCAATGTCCATGAATGCGTCAATCACAGCTCGATTTGCCTGATCCCCAATGGCATGGACAGCAACCTGCCATTGCTTGTCGACATAGGACTTGACAAGACTCTTCAGATTAGCTTCTTGGATGAGCATAGTCCCAGTCGAGTCTTTGTGGTCGTCGTATGGTTCGAGCATGGATGCTCCCCATGATCCCAACGCACCGTCGGCAAATAATTTGACAGTCTTCATGTTGAGAAACCCGTCGCCACGCTTTATGAATTGGGTACCCCCACAGTATGTATTGCGCTTTTCGCATTCCAGCATGGCGACCACACGCACTCCAAGCATATGACGCGCAGCCAATTCATTGTAGATCATGAGGTCAGGCATCTTCACTCCAGCATCATGAATACCAACAATGCCCAAAGACAGGAGCGATTTTGCAGCCGTCTGCACAAGATTGACAGTCTCCTGTTGAGTCCTTGGAGGTTGGTGCTGTAGAATGAGATCCACTGCGGCATCACAAAACACTCCATCTCCAAATATTTCACCTCCTGGAGGCGCAGTGACGACAGGTGGGAGGAGCTTCACGACCGCCGGCGATACCCAAACACAGTGGCCATCAATTCGCGTCAGGGAGATATACTTATCCTCGGGCAGATCGGTGGACTTTGGCATCTTCCCGTCAAAGAACCTTTGGTCCCAGCCCATTCCTTGAATCCATCTACTCTTGCTTCCGTAGGCAGGGTTTGCATCACTAAACTCTGTGACCATTTGCCTGACCTTTGCAACAGAATCAACACCGTAGAGCTGTAAGCCATGGAGCGTTTGACCATACTCTATGAGATGCCCGTGGCTATCCCAGAACCCAGGGAACACATAGCCATTCAGCTCCCTCACAGGCCCCTCTACTCTGTCAGGATAGACCTTGTGGAATAGATTCGAGGAGATTGAAAAGCATTGAGCGTGGGTGTCGCCGGTGAAGACTGACTTGGCACAGTACACGGGCAACGGCTTCCTGTTATAAATGAGCCCAAGCACAAATATCAATGGCACAAACAGCCATTGCATAGTTCTATGGGTTGGAGTTGTTGAATTCCGCTGATGGATTGCGCAGCTCAATACCACCAATTCTATTTGTCGCGATGATCTACCTTCCCAGTGTGCCTTGTCAGGAATGCTCAGAAACAGAGGTTCCAGCAGACGGACTACACCTACCAAATAATATATCTATCATGCTCCACAAATGAATGTAGTCTCTCCCCTGTTGTTATTGGAGTAAGAAAGAACTTATGGTGAAAATGCACGAATGAGAGGCCCAGTCACGTTTGATGCCATGGCTAGCCGAGTTGAAGGGCTCAACGTGACGTTATGAAGCATCTTCTCCACGACAGGGCATGAAAGCCGGTATCAATTACCACTGAAGTCATGTATGGTAAGTCTCAAAGGTGGAGGTGTGCCAAGGAACTGCCGGCCGCCGCAATCCTTCCAAGTCGATGAAGCGGGGCGCGAACAAGCTGGCAAGGTGCAAATAACTGATTCGAAATGCGACTAAAATTACACTACGAACTTTATTACACCATCTCTAGTGCGACTGGCTTGAGTTTGTCCTCGGACAGTAATATATTGATCTAGTATCACGGAATACTGAAACGTTGCGTAGAAATGCAGCCGATGTATTTGGTGTCAAGTTGATAGACTCATTGCTTGTAAACCTCTTTTCTTCTTCTCGGACCCAGTCGGGGAGGCAAGCTCACCAGCTTCAACTTCGACTTCACGCCAGATCGACCTACTCGCTCGCTTGTTTGGTCTATGAAACGATTGGTAGCTCAGCGTCTACCTTCGACCAGCAATTAGCAAAACGTAGCAGCGGGACACAAACCATGATAATGTGGTAGCCATAGCCAGTGCGCACAGGCGGATCGGTGTAGACTGGCCTATCGACGGTGCTCACTGCCAAATCAAACTAGACAGCATTAGTCAAACCTCGATCGAATTGAACATACTGCAGCGTCTTGAAACGGCCCGACCATCTGCGGAAGGTCAACAGGATTTTCCATCAAGATCCTTACCTGGCCCCGTGTTACTACCCAAGCGAGCCTCCTGCTTTTGCCTTGTCTTCGCTCGCTTCGCGTGCCACCGCATCAAACCTCTCACCATTCCTCAAACGTTCCACGGCTTCCATGCACTTGGAATGCTTCTCGCACAGGATGTGGCGAACATTGATTGCGTTTGCAGCCTTCAGCTTGCTCCCTTTCCCACTCGCGTCTCGTTCTTCTTGCTCTCTGCCTTCCCTTTGCCTGCGCTCGACTGCTTGGATTTAGCTGGCATGACCTACCCCGCGTGAACTTCGGAGGTTATCAAACACCAGGACCAGAGAGACCGGAACAGACGATCCAGAGGATTCACTCGTGCGCCCCTCTCTCTTCCTCTGCCTGGGCCCTTCTCAGCACCATGGTTCGCGGCATTACCGTGCTTGGAGGATCCTCCCATCCGGCATTGGTCAAGAGCATCTGCATGCATCTCGGCATCCCTGAAGGCCACATTGAGCTCGGCAAGTTCAGCAATCTGGAGACGAGTGTACGCATTCAGGACTCTGTAAGGGAAAAGGACGTCTACGTGATTCAGACAGGTGCAGGCAGGGTGAATGACTTTTTCATGGAGCTCCTCATCACCATATCCGCCTGTAAGACGGCTTCCGCAAAACGGATAACAGCTGTCTTGCCCTTGTTTATGTATTCTAGACAGCCAGACATTCCATACAAAAAAGCCGGGGCTCCCCTTGCAAAGGCTCCGACTTCGGCAGTGAAGGACTTTTACTCGTTCGAGAGCCGGCCGGTTAGCCCTGGAAGCTCGACTGGTCACAGTCCTGTGAAAGGGAAGCCAGAGAGTCCTGTCAAATCTGTGAATAGCTCTCGAGTCTTGGAATACTATCCAGAGGAGAAGAAAGGCGGCCAGTATCGGAATTGGGTCGCCCAAGCTGGCACTCTTGTAGCTGATCTGCTCACCTGCGCAGGTGCAGATCATGTCATCACGATAGACCTTCACGATGCACAGTTCCAGGGGTATTTTGATATCCCGGTCGACAATCTGCACGGGCGGCCGCTAATGCAGCGGCACATTACCAACTCTATCCCAGATTACAAGAATGCCGTCATTGTCTCACCGGATGCTGGCGGGGCTAAGCGGGCTACATCCATAGCGGACAGTCTGGAAATGGACTTTGCACTAATCCATAAAGAACGCCGTCCTACTCGTCTAACAGACCGTCAGAATGCAAACATGATGCTCGTGGGCGATGTGCAGGACCGTGTGGCAATTTTGGTGGATGACATGGCGGATACCTCGAATACAATCACGCG
>JAABUO010001522.1_pt1 | contig 30086 bp, 24 predicted proteins | sample 5559291 | NCBI WGS metagenome assembly JAABUO01 (sample SAMN10711878, study PRJNA513372) | rock metagenome | isolation source: Antarctica rocks | place: Antarctica: Victoria Land, Finger Mt sud | reverse complement strand
GCCGAAAATTACGATTGTGACACCGTCCTACAATCAGGGGCATTTTTTGGAAGAGACGATCCAGTCTGTGCTGGGGCAGTGCTACCCAAACTTAGAGTATATCATCATGGACGGCGGCAGCACTGATAGCAGCGTTGAGATCATCAAAAAGTACGAGAAGCATCTGGCGTACTGGACCAGCGAGAAGGACGATGGGCAGTACCAGGCCATCAGCAACGGCTTCTCCCGCGCCACCGGCCAGGTCATGGCCTGGCTGAACTCAGATGACAAATACTTTCCCTGGACCTTGAAGACCGTCGGCGGCATGATGGCTGAACTGCCGGAAGTGGACTGGATTACCACCCTGCGTCCTGCCTACTGGGACTGGCACGGCCACTGCACCCATGTTTCTTCCAACGCCGGGATGTCCAAAGAAGCGTTCCTGGACGGCCGCTACGGCCCGGCCCAGGCCAGCACGTCGCTGTATGTCCTGAACTCCGGGGAGTGGATACAGCAGGAGTCGACGTTCTGGCGGCGCAGCTTGTGGCAAAAGAGCGGTGGCCTGCGCCCCAAAGAGTTTCCCCTGGCTGGCGACTTCGATTTGTGGTCCCGCTTTTACCGGCACGCCGACCTGTACGGGGCCATGCCGCCGCTGGCCGGGTTTCGAAACCAGGAAGACCAGAGAAGCCGCCTGCTGGACCGCTACTTCGCGGAAGCCGCCCGGTCGCTCGCCGAACTGCGAGACGCCGAAGGCTGGAGGCCGAAGCTGTCCCGAAAGCTGACCCGGACGCGCCTGCGTCGGTTTGTTCGGTCGCTGAACGCTTACACCGGCAAGGTCATTTACCGGGACCGCGAAGGGTCCCGCGACGGCTCGTGGAAGATCAAAGAAGAAAAGTTTGTTTGAAAACTATGAAGGTCCTGGTTATCTGCGTTCTGCCCCCAGTGCCGCTTCCTGAAGCGGACCATGCGTTTCATATCGTTCAGCACTTAGCCGAGGCAGGCGTCACGGTGGACGTGCTAACGGCGCGGGGCAGCATTGAAGTGGAGCATCCTAACATCACCCAGTTTTCGGAGATGCAGCACTGGAACTGGCGTGAGTCCCCGCGTCTGGTGCGGCGCATCAAGCGGAGCCGCCCCGACGCTATTCTGCTGTACTACTTCCCGCATCTCTACGACGATCACCCGATGGTCACGTTCGCGCCGACCCTGGCCCGCGCCGCCGCCCCCACGGTGCCGTTTGTTACGCTCATTCCCCAGTTCTACGGCTCCTCGCCGTCAAAATTCGGCCTTATCGGGAAAATCGTTCACAAAGCCATTCGGATGAGCCTCGGCAGGAACACGCATTACGGCCTGGGAACCGTGCTGCGGGACAGCAGCCGGATTATCGCCCTCAGCCGCCTGCATCTGGAAGAGTTCATCGATGCGCTGCCGCAGGTCGCGGGAAAATCCGTGCTAATCCCCCCTCCGCCGATTATGATGCTGGCCCCGGATACCGAAGACGTGCGGGACGCCGCCCGCCGGCAGCTCGGCGTCACCGGCGACCTATTCCTGTTCGCTTACTTCGGTTATTTGTATCCCAGCAAAGGCGTGGAAACACTGATCCGCGCCTTCGCGCAGGTAGCCGCCCGGCATGACTGCGCTCGCCTGACGATCATCGGCTCCGTCTCGCAGTTCGAGGGCGGTCCGGAATACGGCGTACTGGTTCGCCAGCTTGTCACCGATCTGGGACTGGAAAGCAAAATCATCTTTACAGGAAAGTTCGAGTGGGACAGCACGCAGGGGTCCGCTTATCTCCGCGCCGCCGATGCCGGCGTTCTGCCCTTTGATTCCGGCATTCAGATGAACAACAGCTCGTTTGCCGCGACCGTTACCCACGGCCTGCCGATGGTCACGACGCGCGGCCGCGACTTAGAAGAACCGTTCGCAGAGGGCGAGAACGTCCGCCTCTGCCCGCCGAAGGACCCGGACGCGCTGGCGGCAGCCATGCAAGAAGTTCTGGAAGATGCGCCCCTGCGCCGCCGCCTGCATTCCGGCGCGGTGCGCTTCGCGGACGAGTGGTTTTCCTGGAACAGCAACATCCGACGCCTCTTAGCCGCGCTGGAACCCGTGTGACATGAGCGACTCCCTTTCCATTATCATCTGCACCTGCAACCGGGCGGATGACCTGCGGCAGACGCTGGACGCGATTGGACGCTTGACAATCCCCGCAGGCTACCAATGTGACCTGACTGTCGTGGATAACGCTTCTACAGATGGCACGGCGGACATGGCGCAGTCGTTCACACTGCCGAATATGCCGCTCCGCTACCTTCTGGAACCCCGGCGCGGCAAGGGCTATGCCTACAACGCCGGGATCGCGGCGTCCTCGGGCGATATTCTGCTGTTCACGGATGACGATGTGCGCCCGCCGGAAGGCTGGCTGGAAGGCATGTGCGGGCCGATTGTCTCCGGCGAAGCGGACGCCGTGGCGGGGGGCCTCAAGCTGGCGTCGCATCTGCACCGGCCCTGGATGACAAAACAGCATATCGGCTGGCTGGCGTCCACGGAATGCTTGCCGCCCGATGCCGTCATTCCGCTCATCGGTGCGAACATGGCTTTTTCCCGCCGCGTTCTGGAGCGAGTACCGGGCTTTGACATCGAGCTGGGTCCCGGCGCGAAAGGCCACGCTGATGACACGCTTTACTCCTACCAATTGGAAAAAGCCGGATACCGCCATGCCATGGCGCTGGGGACGACGGCGGAACATCATCTGCAAGCCTCGCGGCTTTCCCGCAAGTCCTATGCGGCCCAGGCGAGGAAGCGCGGCGAGTTCAATGCTTATCTGGCGCGGCACTGGTCGCATTCGGGTCCGCGTTACCCGCTTGCGAGCCTCGCCCGCGCCTTCGCGGCCCTGTGGGGGCTGCGGCTGTGGCATTTCCCGGAATGGGTGACTTCCCCAACCGTTCCCGCCTGGGAACTCCAGCGGCTGGAAACGCTGCACACGATCCTGTGCTACTTGCAGGAGCGGCGCGAGCCGCGCAAATATGAGAAGTTTGGGCTGGTGAAACTGGAACAGCCCCTGTCTTGAAGACAGAGGCTGCAAGAGTGCAGGCCGAGCGGGCTAGGCGAAGATGACTTCGCGCAGCTCTGTGTCGTGCTGATGGAACCAGGCAACCGTTTTGGCGATGCCCTGGCGCAGCGTGTTCGCCGCCTCAAAGCCGAACAGCTCCTTTGCCCGCGTGACATCCAGGCAGCGACGCGGCTGGCCGTTGGGCCGGGTGGTGTCCCAAACAATCTCGCCCGTGAAGCCGACTTCCTCCGCAATGACTGTGGCAAGGTCACGAATACGGATTTCTTCGCCGGTGCCGAGATTGACCGGCTGGTCGCCGTTGTAACGCTCCGCCGCCCGCAGGAGGCCCTCGGCGGCGTCTTCCACGTACAAAAACTCGCGGGTCGGGGTGCCGTCGCCCCACAGGACAATCTCGGAGCGGCCTGCGTTTTTCGCCTCGGCGCATTTTCGGATCAGCGCCGGGATGACATGGGACGTGCTGAGGTCAAAGTTGTCGCGCGGGCCGTACAAATTGACCGGCAGCAGGTAAATCCCGTTGAAGCCGTACTGCTGGCGGTAAGACTGGGTCTGGACCAGCATCATTTTCTTTGCCAGGCCGTAGGGCGCATTGGTTTCTTCCGGGTAGCCGTCCCAAAGCTCGTCTTCCTTGAACGGGATAGACGCGAACTTCGGGTACGCGCAGATGGTGCCGGTGGCGACGAACTTCTGAACGCCCATCTGCCGGGCATATTCAATGAGCTGAATGCCCATGATCGCGTTGTCGTAGAAGAACCGGCCGGGGTTGCCCTGGTTTGCGCCGATGCCGCCGACGACTGCCGCCAGGTGCAGGACAATGTCGGGCCGGGCGTCTTCGTACAGCCGCACAATGTCGTCCCGGTCGCGTAGGTCGTACTCCGCTGAACGCGGGACGATTACTGTCCGGCAGCCGCGCTCCTTAAGCTTGTCCACGACAAACGAGCCGAGGAACCCTGCGCCGCCGGTCACGACGGCGCGGGTTTCAGGCCAGTAAATCTCGCTTACCATTTCTGTCATCGGCTTCCCACCATCACGTTAGGACGTGTCTGAAGCTGGCTCAGTGACGCAATTTCCTCGTCCACCATCAGCCGGACCAGGTCGTGGAACGTGGTGCGCGGCTCCCAGCCGAGCTTTGCTTTGGCTTTCGCAGGATCGCCGATCAGCAGGTCCACTTCCGCCGGGCGCTCGTAACGCGCGTCAAACTCGACGTAGTCTTTCCAGTTCATGCCGGCATGTGAAAAGGCTTCTTCTAGAAATTCGCGAACAGTGTGGGTTTCGCCGGTGGCGATGACATAATCATCCGGCTGCTCCTGCTGAAGCATCAGCCACATCGCTTCCACATATTCTTTGGCGTAGCCCCAGTCACGCTTGGCGTCTAAGTTGCCCAGATACAGCTTGTCCTGCATCCCAGCTTTGATCTGCGCGACGGCCCGCGTGATTTTGCGCGTGACAAACGTCTCGCCGCGCCGGGGCGATTCATGGTTGAACAAAATGCCGTTACACGCGAACATGCCGTAGCTTTCGCGGTAATTGACCGTGATCCAGTGGGCATAGACTTTCGCTGCGCCGTAGGGCGAACGCGGGTAGAACGGCGTCGTTTCGCGCTGCGGCACTTCCTGGACCAGGCCGTACATCTCGGAAGAGCCGGCCTGATAATATCGGGTCTTGAGGCCGACTTCGCGAATGGCTTCCAATATCCGCACAGTGCCGATCCCGGTCACGTCGCCGGTGTATTCGGGAATGTCGAACGAGACGCGGACATGGCTTTGGGCTGCCAAATGGTACACTTCGTCCGGCTGAATCCGGTACAGCAGCTTGATCAAATTCGTGGAATCGGAGATGTCGCCGTAATGCAGAAATAGATGCACGCCATTGATATGCGGATCTTCGTACAGGGAGTTGATGCGGCTGGTGTTGAATGTAGAGGCACGCCGGATAATCCCGTGGACTTCGTAGCCTTTTGCAAGCAGCAGTTCCGCAAGGTAAGAGCCGTCCTGGCCGGTAATCCCCGTAATGAGCGCCTTTTTCATGCAGTAGCCTTTCTTGATCGCGCCAGAATCATTGTCGCGTGATGTGTTAGTGTGAAATTGTTTGTGTTTGAACGAGTATCGCCGAAACTGTCCTTGCACATGAACGGAATTTGCGGTACACTAGACCGGAAACATCGGGGCTGAAAATGCGCGGAGCTGGAACGATGATACCCTAACATTGTGCAAATTCCGTGCCAAGTCCACTCGCTGCCGCCTTCCGCTGTAAAAAACCTCTTACTCTTTTCAAGACTTATTTCAAGACTTGTTTTAAGACTTTATTGAAGAGTGTTTTATAGAAAAACTTGCAGAGTATTCCATCCTTTTTGCCGTCTGCCGTCGTAAATCCCCGACTTGGCATGATTTTTGTAACTACTATTGGAAGATAGGGTTTGAACCAGGTAATTCTAAGACAAGCGCTGCCCAAGAGCATGTTCGAGACAGCAATCTGCTGCAAGCAAAAAATTGCTGCAACGTGGCAGCGGAAGAGCTAAAGGCTAAGAGCGAAAGACCATGCGAATTTGTATCGTCAACGAGTTCTTTTACCCCGACAGCGGCGGCGGCACCGGAACGGTTCTCTCCGATCTGGTCCGGTCACTGCGGGAAATGGACCCGGAACTGGAAATCGATGTCGTCACCAGCACCAATCTGTACCGGCAGCCGCAGGCGGATCTGTCGGCTTACGAAGAGTGGGACGGGGTCCGCATCCATCGCCTGACAACCCCGCATCCGAACGGCCTGTCCCTGCCGCTGCGGCTTGGAGCCAACCTGCTGTTCTGCACCCTGGCCCTGGCAAAGCTGGTCTCGCTGCCGCCCTATGACCTCATTCTGCTGGGAACCGCGCCGCCGATGGTCGCGATGGGCGCAGCCCTCTTGAAGCAGCTTCGGGGAACGCCCTTTGTTTACATTGTGTACGATCTGGAGCCGGACCGCTCGGTTGCCATGAAGATGCTGCCCCCAAAGCACCCCGTCGTCAAACTCTTCCGGCACAGCCAGGGGCGGTGGCTGCGTGCCGCCGCCAAAGTCGTCGTGCTGGGCGAGTACATGGGGGAGTACCTGAGCCGGACCTACGCTGTTCCGCTGCAAAACATTGAAGCCATCCCTATCGGCTCGAATCCGGAAGAGATCGTTCCCGGCCCAAAAGCCAGCCGGTTCCGCGCGGAGCATGGACTGTCCGGGTTTGTTGTCCTGTATTCCGGCAACTTTGGGCGCTACCATAACTTTGACGCCATTTTAGATGCCGCCGCGCGGCTTAAAGACAGCCACTCCGAGATCAGCTTCGCTCTGGTTGGTGACGGTGCCCAAAAAGGGCATATCGTCCAGCGCGTTCAGGAAGAAGACCTCCGCAACGTGCGGCTATTTGATTTTGTTGCCAAAGACGCTTACGCCGACCTCCTGGCCTCTGCCGACGTTTCCCTCGTGACGCTGGAGCCGGGCATGGAAGGGCTATGCGTTCCCAGCAAGTTTTACAGCATTCTGGCGTCCGGCCGGCCCGTGGTTGCGACTGTTTCCCCGAAGTCGGAAGTGGCGCGGGTGATCGATGAAGCGCAGGCCGGGGTGCATGTGGAGCAGGAAGCGACCGACGCACTGGTTTCGGCGCTGATCGCGCTGATGGAGTACCCGGCGCGGACTGAGCAGATGGGCCGCAATGCCCGGTGCGTTCTGGAAGAAAAGTATTCCCTGTCTCAGGTTGCCCGGCAGTATCACGCGGTCCTGCACGAAGCCGTGTCCCCGCCGCAGCCGCTTCGCCTCCCAGTTTCTCCGCTTTCCGCCGCCGAGGCTCAGTTGTCTACGGCAGACGCCGCCGACAAGTAATCCCGACCCGATAATCCTAGTAGACTCAAAAAAGCCTCCTCTCGCAGTGCGAGAGGAGGCTTTTTCTTTGTCTCTTTTTCAGAAGCAAGGCGCTCCACTCAGCATGAAGACGGCTTGCCGGGCCGGCTAGGCAGCGCTTTTGGCGACTGACTTGCGGCGCAGGACGGCCAGGCCGCCCAGGGCGAGCAGAGCGCCGAAGGACAGGACCGTGCTGGCTTCAGGAACCGCCGCGGCGGTCAGGTTGTACTGATCACCGGCGGGGGTCGCATTGACGCTGGCGATGCTGAAGTTGCCATTGCCGATTGGAACAATGGTCGTCAGCGGAACTGTGTCGGTGAATCCCGCGCCGCCACCGGACGGGGTGAACGACAGGGCCGTGTTGGTGAACAGCGGGCTGCTGCTGCTGCCGAAGCCGGTTAGGCTCAGGAGGCCGGTGGTCTTCACGCCGCCGTTAAGCGGGTTGTAGTTCACCAACTGATTGATCGCAGTAAAGCCGGCAGGTGTGAAGCTGAAGACAAACGGCGTCCCAGTGCTTAGGTTGCTGAAGGCACCCTGCGCGAAGGCGGGGGCGATGCTGGCACCCGCCACGAGGGCGAGGCCGGCAAGGGTTGAAGTGAGTTTGTTCATGCGTGTTTCCTGTGTCGGGTCATCGGTCGATGCTGCTCTTCTTGTGCCGCCTGTTGAGGGCGGTGCTGTGCGGTGCGAAGAAGCAAATGTGTGAAAGGCACAGCCTCTTTCTGAAGCCGGCTTGCGTTGTTCCTGTCGGTCCAACGCAGCAGGACTTTCAGCAGTTTAACCTGCAAATTCCATGCCAACTTATGCTTTCAGGCGCATTCTACCCGAAAAAGAAAAAGAAATATGCGCGGCAAAAAGCAAAGCAGCAGGCCGGCATAAATACCAGCCTGCTGTTTGGGTAGTAAATTGTTCGCTTGCTTACGCTCCAGCGGCTCTCGATCTTACCAGCGCCTAGCGGACGGCAACAACTTTCTGGTACTGCGGCCAGAAGGCCTGCAAGTTAGACGAATGCTGGAAATCCGTGAACTCCTGCTGGATGCGCTTGCTGTTGAGCGCGGTTCCCTTGATAAGCTTCGCCCCGGTCAGGCACTGATCCTGCACCTGTTCGTAAGGCACAGTCTTTGCAGGCGCTTTATCCTGGCACCGGAAAATCCACCACTGGCGGGCAAAGAAGACCGGCCCGATCTGGCTGCCGACAGTCATGCTGAAGACGCTCTTCTCCAGCGCCGGATCGGCATGGAGCGGCGAGCGGCCAAAAGCAAGCGGCGCGAGCAGGCCGCCGTTGGACCGGCTCGTGTCCAGGCTGTAGGTCGTTGCCGCCAGCTCAAACGGCGTCTGGGCAGCCAGCTCGGCCAGCGCCTTTTGGGCCTGCCCCTGGGTTGCCGTGGCAATCGCCCGCAGGCTGACTTCCGCCGGATGATAAAACTGCGCCTGCGGGTTGGCCGGGTTCGACTGCGCCGCGTAGTAGCTGTGGGCATCGGCTTCCGTCACCGTGACCCCCTGCGTGATGACGTTTGTTTCCGCAAGCTGAACCCGCAGGTTATACTTGAAGTCGCCTTCCAGGATGCCGCTCTGGGTGAGGGCCTGCTGGAAGTTCGGACGGCGGCTCATCTTGGCGTACTCGGCGTCTACTTCGGCATCGGTGGGGGCCAGTTTTTTCTTCTGCGCGAACTGGAGCTGCAGAATGTTCTGGATCATTTTATGCACGGTCTGTGCGCCGACCGCGTCCTGCATCTGATTAAACAAATCGTCGCGGGTGATCGTGGTGCCGTTGACCGAAACCACGATTGTCTGCGTCTGGGCACGCTGGCGTATGACGACAATGCCGATCGCGAGACCGACGAGAAACGGGACGGCAGCCAGCAGCCAGAGCGGAATTTTGGGCGGCTTCTTCTTTGCCGCCGGCTCAGGGGTACGCGCTTGGGGGAACGGCGGCAGGGTGTCCATCTGCGGCAGCGCGTCCTGCGGCGTTGAGGTGGCAGGCCTTTCCGGCAGGTTCAAGGCGGTGTCGGTGCCGGCATTGGCTGAGGGGCTGCCATCAGCAGCGGACGGTTCTTGCATCGGTGCGAATATCCTTCCTGACTCGATAGTTTCTCTGCTCCGGTGACGGTTTTAGCTCCGGCAGGGTGGAGACTTGTTCCCCAGGCTTTTTCGCGGACTGCACCAGCGAATGCACGGGCGGCAGCACCTGCCCGGCAAGCTGGGTGATTTCTTCCTCGGCCTGCGGCCCCTGCGACACCATGAGCCGGACAAAAAGCGACACATACTCATGGCTCGGGACGAACTTCGCCCGCAGGGACAGCGCTTTTCGGGCCAGCGCAGAACGCGGCGGCGGCGGCGTGAACGTGCCGGTGGTCCAGTAAAGCACCTTCATTTTCTGGTCGTCAAGCTGCGCGTCCATGACTGTCACGGTCTGCCCCTGGATTGTCACATCATGGCTGTTGGTGAGCCGCCAGCCCTGCGATGGAAAACAGTCTTTGGGGTTGTGGATGTCGAGATTATCGCTGGCCGTCACCAGCATGACGTCCGCCGACCGTCCGGTTCCCGTCGTATAAACGCGGTCCATGATGGACGACGTCGGCAGCCGGGCCTGAATGTCCGGGTCCACCGGCGCGACGGCTCCGCCCTGCCAGGGTCCCAGCCGGGCCGGAAAAGTCTCCACGGCCAGCCGGCGTGGCTGCGGCACGGGCAGCGGCCCGGCCGCGTACTCAAGCGCGGCCACGCCGAACACCATCACGCAGCAGCTAAGGGCGAGGAAGCGAGTGTTTTGCATCCAATCTTCTTTCCTACCAGCACAAAGAGAACAAACGACAGGCCGATGGCGACATACTCCGCCGGGTCATGCAGGGCGTGCAGGCCGGGCAGACCGCCGTAGATCGCTGCCGCGACCAGCCCGGAAATCCGCAGGACATTGACCAGCAGCGCAATCGGAACTGCCATAAACAAAAGCAGGGCGCGTTTGCCGAAGCTGTCCAGAAACAGATGCCCATAGATGGCGGCAAACGCCAGCAGGCTGATCAGCTTGTGGAACCCGCTGCAGGCGGTCGCGACTTCCAGGGTCGCGCCCGGCACTTGCAGCACATTGGCGTGCTGCACCACCGGGTAGCCGAGCGTTGACATGATCATTTCCGCGCCGGTTGTACTGTACCCCTGAATTTGCCCTGTCAGCGGCCCCAAAAACGAGTTTGGGATGGGAGCCGCGAACAGCAGAAACCAGACCGAGAACTGGACCGTTTTCCAGAGCTGCCGCCCGTGCAGGGCCAAAATGCCGCCGGCGAGGGTGGGGATCAGCGACCACATGCCGATATACTTGATTTGCAGCAGGTAGCTTCCCATCGCTCCGAGCAGGCCGACCGGGATCAGCAGCAGCCCCCAGGCTTCCGGCCTCCGCTCGGTGGCCTGGATCTGGTCTTTCCGCATCCACAGCAGAAAAATAGACACGGGGAAAATAAAGATCCCGTGCGCGTAGCTGTCGTTGGTGAGCCACTGATGGGCGGCGTCCAGAATGATCGGCGCATAGACCAGTGCGACGCCCGCCAAAAACAGATACATCACGCCCGGCCAGGAAAGCGGGCTGATCGGCGTACTGGGCGGCAGCCTTGCTTGTTGGCTTGCCACTTAATGGTCCTCACGGTTGAGCGGGATCGCCAGGTCGTGCGCGTCCGGCCCCGCCTCCGCCAGCGGGTCCGAGCCGTTCAAGTGGCCGGGGGTGTAGCCCGACGTGTTGCGGAACATCATCAGCGTATGGTTTGCCGGAAACGCAGAGCTGCCGTTCGGGCCGGCCAAGCTGGGCTGCGCCTGGGTTGCCGCGAATGACCGCGCGATTTCGTAGGCCGGGGCGTTCTTTTTGCTGGTCCGGTTGATAAACAGGCCAAGCGGGGCAAGGCCCGAAAGAACGCTCGACGTGCTGTTGACCGCGTCTTCGTTCGCCCGGCCCAGGTCAATCACCTGCAGGACATAGTCCACCGAAGGAGCCAGCAGCAGCGGGTCTACCACCGAGCAGGAAGGCGTGTCCAGCACGACAATGTCGGCCCGGCTGCGGACCATCTGCAAGAAGTTCGTCATGTGGGGTGAGACAATGATGTCCGCGGAGTTTACGCGCGGCGACGAGTTGAACAGCACGGACAGGTTCGGAGTTTCCGAGGCTAGCAGGGCATCGTCCATCAAAACTTTGCCGGACAGCACTTCGATCAGGCCTTCCTCGGGAGCATTGTCGAACAGCGCGGAAAGCGCGGGGCGGCGCATGTCGGCGTCCACCAGAATGACCCGCTTGCCCGAACGCGCCAGGGACCGGGCAAGCTCCGCCGCCGTCAGCGACTTGCCTTCTCCGACCTGGGCACTTGTCACCATCACGATCCGGCCCTGTCCCGGCTGAGGCGCACCCAGCATCCGCAGCAGGTTCGCTCCAGCGAGGCTGTACGACTCCGCGACGGGGATCGGGAGCTGCTTGCGGTCCAGAAGCGCCAGCGCCGACCGGGACAAGCGCGGCAGAGCGCCCAAGATCGGGCCGCTGCCCAGCCGCTCCACCTGGTCTTCCGTCCGGACCCGCCGGTCCATCTGCTCAATAATAAAGACAAGCGCAAGGGACACCAGCAGTCCGAGCAGGCCGCCCATCAGCGTGTTCAGCCCCACGTTCGGCTTGGAAGGCAAATCCGGCGCGACCGCCGACTGGGTAATCTGGATGTCGCCGTTGATCTGGTTTTCCCGCAGCCGGGCCGAGCGCAGGGCTTCTTCCAGACCCGAGTAGTAGTCAGCCGCTTCCTTCGCCTGTCCCGCGATCTGCTCATAGCTTGAGCCGGTCTCGACCAGCGGGGTCATGGCTGCCTGCGCCTCGTTCTTCCGCGCGATGGCATCCTGGAGCCTTCTCTGCGTCGTCGCAAGCTGGATTTCAGCCGCCTGGTAGTTCTGCTGCAAGATTGCTAAGGCCGGAAGCGTGGCATTGTTGCTGTTTTGGGTGGCTTTCACTGCCGCCGCAAGCTTGCGCTGAATGTCAGCAATCTGAGCATCAATATGAGTCAGAATGCCGGGATAAGCGGCAGTAACCCGCCGGGCCAGGTCCGCCCGCTGGAGCTTCAAGTCGCTGAGGCGTGTGCTGAGGGCCGCCGTGTAGGCGTCATCACGCGGGCCGGCGGTTTGAATGCTGTGGTTCTGCGCGTCGAGCTGCGCTTTCAGGGAGTCTGCCGTGGTCTGCTGGGCGTCCAGCTCCTGCTGGATGTTCGCGACCGCTTCGGTCCGGGTCGTCAGGCGCTCGATGCCGATTTTGGCCTGCGAGCCGGAATCTAAAATGTCATGCCTCTTTTGGTAGGCAAGCTGCCGGGTCATGGCCTGGTCCATCTTCCTGCGAGCGGCGTCCACGTGCGGGACCAGCCGGCCAATCGTCGCTTGGACATCTTTGCGGGCCTGCTCGGTCTTCCACTGGACGAACGATTGCGCGACGGCATTGGTCAAAAGCAGTGCCTGGTCCCGGCTGGACCCCAGAACGCCGATGTTGATCAAATCGGAGCCGGTGGGGTTCACGACGGACACCGAGCTTTGCAGGGTGCCGATGCCGACCCCGTCCGTGTCGGGTGCCTGGCCGTTTTGCAGCTCTTTGTTTCGGAGCCAGCTTAACGCGCGGTCCGCCATTTCGGCGGTTTGGAGCATGCCGATCTGGGTGGCGACCGAGTCCTGGGCCGGAGGCACATAGGCCGCGTCCCTTGACCCGACCGGCCCGGCGTCCGGTCGTTCTACCAGCAGCAACTGGGCCTGGGCCTGCCACTGCTTCGGCAGGTGCTGCGAATAGAAATGAGCGCCGACTAAGAAGAGCAGCGTCACAAGCATGATAATCCATTTTCGCCGCCAGAGCGCCCGAACAACGTCGCCGAGGCTGCTTTCAACCTGATAATTTGGGGCTTGACCCTGATAATTCGGGGCCTGACCCTGGTATTGGGATTGAAGCGGGGATTGAAGCTCGTTCATGAAAATCCTTTACTGCGATTCGATTATTGCGGTCTGATTGTTGCGGCTTAAGACGGCGAGACGTAAGGCTTTGAGCGCTGGCTGAGTCTTTATCGAGTCTTGATTTGCTGTTAGTGCAGAAACCGTGCCAACCCAAAGCGCCGATTGGATCAAAAAGCGTGGATCGGACTGAGAATTCAGTTCTGCGCTGTTAGTTTAACTCATCTTGAGAGTTTATGCAACTGCAATACGGCCTGAGCGCCGCCGTGGTTCCTGAGAAAGCGGGTCAAAACACGCGGATGGAAACTAAAATGCGGGATTTATCGTAAAAACGTGTGTTATTATGATGTAGTTCAGCTTTCATAACTACCGATTTCATCTTGACTAAGCCCGCTTGCGTTCCCCTGACGGCCTCCACAGTGACATTTTTCAGACCTGTTCCCAATACTCGTTCTGATACTCGTTTTTATACCAGTTCTGCGCGTTCACGTCCATTTTAGGCTTTTGGAGAGAAAACCTGTATACATGCGCGGAAAAAATGTGCCGATTGTTGAGAGTGTCACTTACTTTGAGCGGCCTCAAAAATGATTAGAACATTCAATCGGAGACTTTACACTGTGTCTATACACATCACCTATACCAACTTGCACAAGACGCTGCTTTTCGCCGCGTCCTGTGCGCTGCTTCTGCTGCCGGGAACCGCGCCGGCTTCGGCTCAGGCGACCGATCAAAATACGGCGGCCATTGACTACATCTATGTTTCGCCCCAGGGCAGCGACGCGCTGTCGGGCCAGTCGCCTGCGATTTCCGGCGGCAGTGGGCCGTTCCAGACCCTGGCCCATGCTCAGGCGGCGGTTTCCACACTGTCTGCCTCTGGCCTTATCCGCCCGGTGGAGGTCGTTCTGGACCCCGGTGTCTGCCCGCCGCAGGACTCTCTCGGCCAGTGGTTCTCCTCCGAACCCACCTGCCCGGTGATCTGGCATTCGGACCCGGACCGGACTGTGCTGATTTATACGCCCTCGATGGCGGACCAGATTGATGCACTAAGCGCGGAAGATTTCGCAAACGGCCCCGGCAAGCGTATCACCCGCTTTTATGTTTCCCCGGACGGCAGCGACTCCTGCAATGGCCTGACCCCAAGCCAGGATAACGAGAATGGAAGCAGTGCCGGACCGTTCCGCACGCTCCGCTGCGCTCAGGACGCCGTGAATGCGCTGCAAGAAACGCTTCCGAACGCTCCGGTAGAAGTCGTTCTGGAAGGAGGCTTTTCGTCAGCCGCGCCCACAGAAGCGGCTGCGTCTCCGGCGCTGTATGCCGCTTCCGCCGGCAAGTCCGCTAAGACCTCCAAATACACGCCCGCCGGGCTGGCGGCACTGAAGGCGCTGGCAAAGGCGCACAAGACAGGCACAGCGCCCGTCAAGTTCATCACGCCCGGCGGCGGAATAGCCGTGAAGGTTCCAATCGTCTCCGGGCCGGCGTTCCCCCGGCTGGTCTTCGCGCACTACATGGTCTGCAACCGGGACTACGGCGGCTCCGTCGCCGGCTACGAGCGGGACATTCAGGACGCCCAGGCCGCCGGCATTGACGGCTTCCAACTTAACCTCGGAATCTGGAACGACGGCATTTACAGGTGGAACGTGCAGTGCATATTCCAGGCCGCGCAGGCGCTCAACAGCGGCTTCAAGCTGTTTTTCTCCGCGGACATGACCGGAATGTCGTTCCCGGAAGTCACGGCCATGATGACCGCCTACGCCAACAACCCCTATTACTGGCATATCCAGCAGAAGGTCGGCGGCGCTGTCGTTTCGCGTCCGTTCCTGTCAACCTGGGGCGGCGAAGGCGGCGGGTACGCTTCGGCCAAAGCAAGCTGGAACACACAGGTCTTTCAGCCGCTCCGCGCCGCCGGCATCAACCCGTACTTTGTTCCGTCCTTTTTCACGACCACGCCGGACGGCAAGCAGTATGTCGGCAACTCGCCAAGCGCCATCGCAACACAAATCAGCGGTCTTGATTCAGGGTTTACCGACGGCACGGGTTACAGCGGCGGCCTCGGTTCTCCGACTGCGCCCGGCACCACCGTGCTGACCGTCGCGGAAAACTATGCGGCCCAGCTTCATGCCGCCGGCCTCACCGCCTTCGGCGGCGTCTCGCCGCAGTACTGGGGCAACCGCCAGATTTCCCTCGGTCGCACTTATTACGAGTACACCGGCGGGGAAGGCCTCGAAGCGCAGTGGAACTCGATCCTAAGCAAGCAAAAGCCGGATTGGGTGACCTGCTTCACCTGGAACGACTTTGACGAGGCGACTTACTGGTCGCCGATTGACGACGTCAACAAATACTGGCCGTATGCGGCCCATTCGGCGCTCGGCTACTACAAATCCCATGCCGGGATTGCCAAGCTCAACCAGTATTACATCAACTGGTACAAAAGCGGCGTGAAGCCCGCCCTGACGTCGGACTCCCTGTGCTACTGCTACCGGACCCATCCGAAGAACGCGGTAGCGACCCATGACCTGTTCGGCCCAGTGACTTCCTTTAACGGCCAGGTTCAGGACATGATCTATGTGACGACCCTGCTGACCGCCCCGGCGAAGCTTGTCGTCACGACCGGCGGCCAGGCGCTCACCTACATGGTTCCGTCCGGCATCGGCAACACCCGTGTTCCCTTCCAGGTCGGCACCCAGTCCTTCCAGCTTGTTCGGAATGGGAGGACCGTCTTGTCCCAGACTAGCACCGAGCCGATCATCGCTAACCCGACGGAGTACAACTTCAACTACTACACGGGCTGGATCACGAACCAGCCGGCTGCCGCACACTAGCGGGATTGGAGCTTGCCTGGTACTCGTGCCAAGCGGGCGGCGGCTACTGCGCCGCCGTCCACTTGGTACGTTTTTTGCCCACTTGGCACGTTTTTTGCATGGTCACTGTATCGTAGTTATGCACATCGCTTTTATCAGCTACGAGTATCCGCCCGACACCGCTTTCGGCGGCATCGCCACCTATGTTAAGCAGGCCGCTTCTCTGCTGTCCGGCCGGGGGCATAACATAGAAGTCTTTGCTGGAAGCGAGACGCGCACCGGCACGGAAAACGAGAACGGCATTCTAGTCCATCGAATCGAAGCGACGACTTCTCATAAGAACGACCCGCTCGGGTTCGCCGCCCAAATCGCCCCCGTCTTTGCCCAGAGACATCAAAAGTCCGCGTTTGACGTTCTGGAAGGCCCGGACTATCTGGCGGAAGCGCGGGGCGCGATCCGGGCCGTGCCGGACATCCCGTTCGTGATCAAGCTGCACACGCCCTGCTACCTGCTGCGCTCGATGAACACGTCGCATTACGGCCCGCTGCGGCACACGCTGGCGGCGGCGAAGTCCGTCTTCAAAGGTGAGAAGCCGTTTGTCTTCTACAAGCCCGAAGACGACATTGAGCGCTTCTGCTGCTTAGAAGCCGACGAAATTGCCGCGCCTTCCCATGCCGTCGGCGAGAAAGTCCTGCACGACTGGGGGTTGGACCCCAAGAAAGTCTCTTTTTTCCCGTTGTTCTTTACGCCCGAGGAGAGCCTTCTTCAGATTCCCGTAGAGACCAACACAAACATTGTGACCTATTACGGGCGTCTGGAAATCCGCAAGGGGGTGGTGGACCTGGCGGACGCCATTCCGCTGATCCTGCGCGAATGCCCCGCCGCCCGGTTCCAGTTTGTCGGCAGGTCTTTGTGGGCACCGCGTCCCCGCACGGACATGAAAGCATTCCTCGCGCAAAAGCTGGCGGCGCACACGCGCTCCGTAGAGTTTCTAGACCCGGTGCCGCCCTCTGAAATCCCAACGCTGCTGGCGGAAACCGACATCTGTGTTTTTCCGAGCCTCTGGGAAAGCTTCGGCTATACTTGCCTGGAGTCGATGTCCGCCGGGCGGGGCGTCGTGGCGACCGATCCGAGCGGCATGGCGGAAATGCTGCGTGAGGGGGACAAAGAGTTTGGCCGACTGGTGCCGCCCCGCTCGCCCGCCGAGATCGCGCGGGCCGTGGTCGGCCTGCTGCAAAATCCCGAAGAACGGATGCGGCTCGGTGCGGCGGCGCGGGCGCGGGCGCTGGACCAGTATAGCCTGAGCCGGGTCGGCACACTTCAGGAAGCCAGTTACCTCCGAGCAATTCAGCGCAGAACTGCCGCCGGACCGCGCCCGGCGACCAGTTAAGAGGTATAATTGGGCGTGCAGAATTTATCTTCGCTTGTTCAGATTGGGATCGCGACAAAAAACCGCTGGGCGGACCTGAAGCTGACACTGGAAAAAATCCGCGACTTTGGCCTCGGCGAGATGCGGATCATCATCTTTGATGACCATTCGGACACGCCCGCTCCGTTCGATGTCAACGCGCTCTGCCCCGGCGCGGAGATCAAGCGATTTGACGGGTCGCGCGGCTACATTATTCGCCGCAACGAGATCGCGGAAGTGATGGACGCCAAATATTATTTAAGCTTGGACGATGATTCGTTCCCGGTCGGCGGGTCCCTGGAAGCGGCAGTCGCGTATGCCGAATCGCTTTCCGATAACTTCTGTCTCGGGTTCCCGATCTGCGGTCCGCACAACGGCACTTTGCCTGAAAGCAAACAACTGGAAGACGCACCGGCAGACCTGCCGCATCAAGTGCGCTCTTTTGTCGGCTGCGCCCATCTGCTGGACCGGAAGCGGTTCTTGGAACTCGGCGGTTACAAAGGCGAGCTGATCCATCAAGGCGAGGAAAACGAGATCGCCGTGCGGGCGTTTCAGAAAGGGCTGCTCTGCCGCCGCTTTTACGGGTTTGAGATCGCCCACATGGCGACCAACGTCGGGCGGTCTTTCTACCGCATGGACTTCTACGGCGCTCGGAACACGCTGCTGTGGAACGACTGGTATCTGCCGCCGGAGCAGAAGCTGGTCCGGCAGGGACGCGCCATCGCGAACCGCGCGTATTCGTTTGCCTTGACCCGGCGTACCGGCCACATGCGCGGCAGCCTGGCGGGACTTCAGGATATTCGCCGCTACAAGAACTACCGCCGCCCGCTCAGCCCGAGCCAGTACCGAGAATGGCAAAAACTGCCGCCGTCTTAGAGACTATGTGTCGCCTGCCCTGAACGGCAGGGCTTTAAGAGTGCAAGCGCCCACCTGCGTGGGCGAAGATTTCGGATATTCTTTTGCCCGCGCAGGCGGGGAGTTGCTTTTCTAAAGTACGGGGGTTTAGCCCCGTGAACCTTTTCGTAACAAGCGTCCGATCACTATGGCCCTTTCAGAGACATACCTCAGCAAAACCGCGCCGCTGGCCCTGCCGAAAGCCGTCGTTACCCATGCCGGGCGGCGCGACAGCTATCAGCTTGCGCTGGCGCTGGACGAAGGCCATCTTTTGGAGTCGCTGATTACCGACTTTTACTGGAACCCGGCGGTGTATTCCGCGCTGAAAACCGTGCTGCCGCACCGGGGGGTGCCGGAGCGGATTTGCTCCGGTCTGGACTCTCGCCGGGTCCACCTTGCGCCGAAAGCCGTGCTGGCCGATGTCGCCATGAAGCTAATTCGCGGCAAAGACTGGCACGGCTACAAAGACGCCGCCCTCGGCGGCGCGGCCCGGCGGCAGGCGATCCAAACAAATTCGGCCTTGTTCTCTTACAGTTATTACGCGCACTCGGCGTTTCGCCGGGCCGACACCGAGCTGGAATATCGGTTTTTGTTCCAGCTCCATCCGCACCCGCAGTCGGTGCAGGAGATCTTAGCGGAAGAAATGGAGCGCACACCGATTGCGCGGGCCAGCCTGCTGATGGAAGCGGAAATGAGCCTGCCCCAAGACGCCTTCGCGCGGATGGCGGAAGAAGCGCAGCTTGCCAACGGCTGGGTCGCCGCCAGCCAGTACACGGCGCAGACCCTGGCCGCAAGCGGCGTTCCCGCGGACAAAATCCATGTCGTGCCCTATGGGGTGAGCTTGACCCAGTTCCCGCCGCGCCGGCGGCCTCCCGCTCGGGGCGAGCCGTTCACGGTGATTTATGTCGGCAGCTTGATTCAGCGCAAAGGATTGTCGTACCTGCTGGATGCGGTGCGGGCGCTGAAGAAAAACGGCACGGAAGTCCGGCTGATCCTGCGCGGGCGGGGCGGGGTGGACCGGGAGCTGCTGCGTCATTACAGCGACATCAACTTTGACCTCAAGCTGGGAGTGCCGCTGCCCGAGCTGGTGCGGGACCTGCACCTGAGCGATGTGTTTGTCCTGCCGTCGCTGACGGAAGGCTTCGCCCAGGTCATTCTGGAAGCGATGGCCTGCGGCCTGCCGGTGATTACGACGGCCAACACCTGCGCCCCGGACGTCCTGACCGAAGGCGTCCATGGGTTTATTCTGCCGATCCGGGACAGCGGCGCGATTACGGAAAAGCTGGTGTGGGGTCGGGAGCATCGGGACGCGCTGGCGGAAATGGGCCGGCAGGCCGCAGCACAGGCAGGCTTGTTTTCTTTGGAGCGGTTCCGGTCCGGGGTACGGGAAGCCTACCGCGCCATGATTGAAAGCCGCCAAACAACTTCTAATGAGCACTAACTTCTAATGAGCACTAACTTATGAACGATGCTGTGATCGCACTGACAATTGATTTGACCGTGTTTACGCTATGCGCGTTCTTTCTGCTGAAGCTGGGACGGCTGACCGCGATGCACCCGGCGACGACCTACTTATTTTTCCATTTGTGGGTCGTGACAAAGCGCCTGACCGAGCTTTCTCTGGGCAGCCCGCTGTCGGCGATCTTCCCGCATCAGCCGATCACTCTGGTCGAAATCACGCGGGCCTCCTTGATGTTTGACGCGGTCCTGGTCGTGATGACCACGGCATGGATTATTACTTCTGTCGTAGACCGCAAAAACAACGGCCCGCTGCCGGCGTTCGGGCAGGAAAAACCCCCGAACCTATCCCGAACCTACGTTGTCGGTTTTGCTCAGCTTATGATCCCGCTCGGGTTTCTCACCATGCTGAAAGCGCATGGCGGCGGAGGTGGGGACTCTGCCTGGGATAAGTCCGCCATCGGCAGCTTCGCGGGCCTGTATTTGCCGCTCAGCTTGATGCCCTTCTTTTACTGGTACGGCCCCAAAAAATGGGTGCTGGCGTATGCCGCCGGCGTTGTTGTTTTCTGCGAGCTGCTGCTGGGCCAGACCCGCTGGCTGCTGCTGCTGCCGGCGATTTTCTGCTGCTTTGCGTACCTGTCGCGAACCGGCCAGAAGTGGCCGCCGCGCAAGGTGATCATCGTCCTTGTGGTGCTCGGCATCTTCTGGCTTCCCGGCAAGCAGATCAGCCGGATTATCACTTCCGGGGGTGGAATTTCTGATGTCCTGCAGGCGACAACGCAGGTATGGACGGTGTCTTCCACGCAAAGCAACACAGCGGACACGCAGTTTTTGGACATGGCGGCGATGACGGTGAGCCTGCTGGACGCGAAGGGGCAGTTCTACTACGGAGAATCGGTCTGGCCTGCCCTGACCAATTTCGTTCCCCGGCCTCTGTGGCCGGACAAGCCGGTGGCGTATCAATGGGAATATGACATTTCAACGAAAGACCGGCCGATGCAGACATATGGCATGACCCCCTCCATTGTGGGTGCGGCTTACGTGGACTTCGGCTATGCGGGCATTGTTATTGAGCCGTTCCTGTTCGCGCTGTTTACCGGCTGGGCTTACTTCAAGGCATTCCGCAGCAACTATTATACAGTCGCGCGTTTCTCGTATCTGGTCATGGCCTGTACGCTGTTTCAGCCATTCCGGGACGGCATCTACTCCTTCTTCATCTGCAATTTTGAGTGGATGTCGCCTATGGTGATTATCGTCCTGCTGCACCTGATTTTGCCGACGCGGTCACCGCGCCTCCGGCCACGCTACCCGAAGCCGGCCCGGCTCCAGCCCGCCGGTGCAGAGAGCCAGCAGGTGCCCCAATCTCGTTCGCCGCTCCGGTAATTCATAGCTCCGGTCATTGAAAAGCAAATGAGTAACACAAACCCGAATGTGAATGAAGCCCGGACCGTCATTGGAACGTGGCTGCATGCGGAACCTAAAGGCGCGGAAAGCCGCTATCCGCAGGTTGGCGGCGCTTCCTCTTCGTCCGCCTTTCAGGACATCTACTGGCGGTGCGTCGCCCTGTTCTTCGCGTCCAGTGTCCGCCATAACCCGGACGCCGTTCACAAGCTGTTCACCACAGTCGCGAGCGTTCCCAATGTCGGCGATTTTTCCACGCGCCAGTTTCTTCAGAGCCTGAACGTCGAAGTCATTCAAGTTCCGTTTACCTACCTGCCGCCCCCTGGCTACTACGGCGCGTGGCGCAACCAGTTCTATATTCTGGACATTATCAAGTATTTGGACTGTCACGGCGGGCCGGACGAGCAGTACATTGTTCTGGATTCCGACTGCGTCTTTACCGCCTCCATTGAGCCGCTGAGCCGGGATCTCAGCCGCAGCGGCCTGTTGGCGCTGGATTTGAACCTGCCGCTGGACGAGGACATCAACGGCCTGACCCAGCGCGACATGAAGCAGATTTTTGAGGAACTGGGCCAGCCCTGTCCGTCCGAGGCCGCGAAGTATTACGGCGGCGAGTTCTTTGCCGCGACTTCCGAAGTCATCCATCAGCTTGCCGCCGAAATGGAGCCGCTTTGGGAGACCTGCCTCGCCCGCTTCGCAGAAGGAAAGCCGAAATTCAACGAAGAAGCCCACTTTCTCAGCTACCTTTATGCCAAGCTTGGCTACACGAATGCTCCCGCGAACCCGTACATCGGGCGCATCTGGACGGGCCTGAAGTACCGGAACGCTTCCGCCAAAGATTTTGAGCTGATGATCTGGCACGTTCCGGCAGAAAAGAAGCACGGCATCAAGCGGCTGTTTCAGCAGATTATCCGCCCCAGTTCCCAGTTCTGGACCATCGCGCCGGGCCGGGACTTTTCCCGGTATGTCGCCGGTTATTTAGGCATCCCAAACAGCAGCCCGATCAAGAAGTCCCGCGATGCGTTTGACACGGTCCTCTGGCGCATCGGCGACAAGCTGACGCAAAAGAAGCTCGCTTGAATGAAGAAATCAGTCTAAATGAGCAAGTCGTTTCGTCTGGCTCTGGTCATGGACCTGGCACTCGGCTGGCGCACGAGCTACCAGAACTGGCGTCAGCATTTTCCGGCAGACAGGAATGTCGAGCCGACGTGGATTGTCTTGTCCGACGACACGCCCGTCTGGATTGACCGCGTTCCCGGCATACCCAAGCGCGTCAGAAGCCGCCTGCGGGCCTCGCTGATGCTGCGGGAAGGACTAAAGCGCGGGCCGTTTGATGCCACATTCATCGCCGCAAGCTCGGCCTGGACAATCCTGCCCCGGTACATGAAAAAGCACCCGACGTTTCTGTACATTGACTCAACGCCAAGGCAGCTTTTTGACTTTGGGGACGCCTACGGCTGGCACCGGAGCAAGAACCCGCGCGTGGAGCAGTGGAAGCACCAAAAGCGGGTGGCCGCTTATGGAAGCGCACGGGGCATTTTCGGCATGTCCCAATGGGCGATTAGCTCCGCCATTGACGACTACGGCGTACTGCCGCAAAATACTCACGTCCTGCCGCCGGGCGTAGACACGGATCAGTGGCAGCCGGGCGACAGCGAACAAAAGTTGCAGAAGAGCGTCTGTGACCTGCTGTTTGTCGGCGGCGACTTCGCCCGCAAAGGCGGCCCCCGGCTGTTGGACTGGGCGGCCACGACAAAAGCCGCCGGCTGGCGTCTGCATCTGGTGACGCCGGAGCCGGTAGAAGTCAGCGACCCGCGCGTGTGCGTCTACAACGACTTGAAGTCCAACGATCCGCGCCTGCGAGAACTCTATGCCCAGGCGGACGTGTTCGCGCTGCCGACGCGGGCCGACTGCTCGCCCTGGGCGGGCATTGAAGCGTTGGCATCAGGCTTGCCGCTGGTCATTGCGGACACAGGCGGCACGGGAGAAGTCGTTCAGCCGGAAACGGGATTTTTAATCCCGCAGGATGACCCTGCCGCGCTGGCGCTGAGGCTGGAAACGCTGATTGCGGACCCGGCGCTTCGCTTGCAGATGGGCGCGGCGGGGCGGGCGGACGCCGTGGAGCGCTTTGATGCGGCCAAGCTTGTGCGCCACGCGGTCCAAACCATGAAAGACAAAAGCTGATGAGTAAGCCATTTCGCTTGGCGCTGGTCATGGACACGGGCCTCGGCTGGCGCACCAATTACTTGAACTGGCGTCAGCATTTCCCGGCGGACATGAACATCGAGCCGACCTGGATTGTCTTGTCGGACGATACGCCGGTCTGGATTGACGCCGTTCCCGGCGTTCCGAAGCGCGTCAAGTCGTTTCTGCGAAACGCGCTGATTCTGCGGGAAGGCTTGCAAAAGGGGCCGTTTGAGGCGACGTTCATCGCGGCAAGCTCCGCGCAGATGACCCTGCCTCGGTACATGAAAAAGCACCCTAGCTTTCTGTATATTGACTCGACTTACAAGCAGTTGTTTGAGTTCGACGGCTTCTACTACACGCCCAGCAAGAACCCACGCCTGGAAGCGCGGAAACAGCAGCGCCGGGCGGCGGCGTACCAGAGCGCACGAGGCGTTTTCGGCACGTCCCAGTGGGCGCTTGATTCTGCCGTCGCCGACTACGGCACTTCGCCTCAGAACACCCATGTTTTGCCCTTCTGCGTAGACACGGCCCAGTGGCATCCGGGAGACGCCGCGCAAAAAGCAAAGAAAAGCGGGTGCGACCTGCTGTTTGTCGGCGGCGACTTCCAGCGCAAAGGCGGCCCCCGGCTGCTGGACTGGGCAGCCACAACAAAAGCCGCCGGCTGGCGGATGCATCTGGTGACGCCGGAGCCGGTAGAAGTCAGCGACCCGCGCGTATGCGTCTACAACGACCTGAAGTCAAACGACCCGCGCCTGCAAGCCTTGTATGCCCAGGCTGATGTGTTTGTTCTGCCGACACTGGCGGATTGTTCTCCGATTGCCGGCATTGAAGCGTTGGCATCAGGCTTGCCGCTGGTGATCGCGGACACGGGCGCGACAAGCGAGATTGTGCAGTCTGGGCAGACCGGCTTTCTGGTGCCGCAGAATGATCCTGACGCGCTGGCGCAGAGCTTGGAGGCGCTGATTGCGGACCCGGCTTTGCGCTTGCAGATGGGGGCGGCGGCGCGGGCGGACGCGGTCGAGCGTTTCAGTGCGCCTACGCTTGTGCGGCAGGCCGTGCAGATTATGATGGGCTAAGGTTGTGATGGGCAAATCGTGAGGGTGCTGTGATCTCCGTAGTCATTCCTGTTTATAATGCCACTAAATATCTCGCTGAGACGATTCAGAGCGTGCAGGCCCAGACCTGCGATGCTTGGGAAATCGTCATTGTTGACGATGGTTCCACCGACGATACCCTGGCGATGGCCGAAGAGCTTCAGAAGCAAGATGCCCGGATCTCGGTGCGCTCGCAGAGGAATGCCGGCGTGTCCGCCGCCCGGAACCTCGGCCTCGCGGAGTCGCGCCCCGACTACCCGTATGCGCTTTTCTTGGACGGCGACGACCTGCTGACCCCGGCGGCGCTTCAAACCCTGCACACGCTGCTGGGGTCTAAACCCGAGTCGCCCGCCGCCTGCGGCTTTTTGCAGGACATCAACGCTGACGGCCAGCCGCGCGTTGAATCCAGCCGTCTGGAAGCGCTGACCGACCGGCGCGGGGTGGAGGGCCTGCGCCTGGTGCGCCGAGCGCCGGATGCGCCGCTCGTGTTCGGCGACGTTTGCTTTCACAACCATATCATTACGGCGGGTCAGGTCTTGATCCGAAAGTCCGCACTCCAAATTGCCGGGGCGTTTGACTTGTCGTTCTTCTACCTTGCCGACTACGATCTCTGGTGGCGGCTGATCATGCGGGTCGGCCCGATTGCCGTGTCGCCGGAAGTTGTTCTGAAGTACCGGCACCATGACACGAGCATGTCATCCAAAAGCCGGGTTGCCCGCAGGCGTGATCCGACGGATTTTCGCTGGCGCTGGATGACGCACCCGGACCTTTCGCCGGAGCAGCGCCGGGTGGTGCCGGCAGGCTACTTCTACCACTGCGCGGCGGGCTTCGGGTTTGGCTGGCACTATCTGAAGCGGGGCGAGGTCAAGCATGGCCTCAAGCACGCGGGACTTGCCGTGCGGAACCTGCTGCGCTGCTCCGGTGACCTGGTCCGCCTGCGGCGGTATGCTGCGCTGGGCCGGCCCGCGACCCGCTAGCCTGCTTAGATTTGTAACACTTAGCTTAGCTTGTGATATTTATGCGCGTCGTCTTCTGGCAGAACATTCTCTCTTTTTATCAAGTCCCGCACCTCACGGCGCTTGCCGCGCACCCCAATACGCAGGTTGTCTGGGTGGTGCAGCAGGCCATCACGCCGGACCGGATCGCCCAGGGCTGGAAGGTGCCGGAAGTCAGCGGCGTTGACGTGATTGTCGCCCCGGACGATGCCGAAATCCGGCGGCTGGTCAGCGAATGCCCGGAAGACAGCGTCCATGTCTTTTCCGGCATCCATCAGGACCCAATCGCGCACAAAGCGTTCTATCTCGCGCTGAAGACCCCGGCCCAAATTGGCCTGCTGAACGAGCCGCCGTTTCCAGGGCGTTTACGGGACTTGATTTCCCCGCCGTTCCACTGGGGGCATCGCCTGCTGTATGGGAAGCGCATTTCGTTTGTTCTGGCGATGGGCCACATGGCGGTGGACTTCTACAAGTCCGTCGGCTACCCGGCTTCCGCTGTCTTTCCCTACGGCTACTTCCCGCCTGCTCCACCAGCGTCTGCTGCGTTGCCGGCTGCCGGTCCGGTGCAGATTTTGTACTTGGGCCAGCTTGTTGAGCGCAAAGGCGTGGATATTTTGCTGCGGGCGCTTGAGGCGCTTTCGGGCCTCAACTGGGCGCTGACTGTCGTTGGAAGCGGCGACCAAAAAGACGCGCTTGAAGCGCTGACGCAAGAACTGAAACTGGAAAATTGGGTCACGTTCCACAGCGCCCTGGAAAACGAGGCGGCGATGCAGAAGATGGCGGAAAGCGACGTGTTCGTGTTGCCGAGCCGGCATGACGGCTGGGGCGTCGTCGTGAACGAGAGCCTGCTGCGCGGCGTTCCGGTGATTTGCAGCGACCACTGCGGCGCGTCTGATCTGCTGGGTGAGTCTTGGCGCGGCGAAACATTCGAGACCGGCTCCGTCGCTGGCTTGGAAGCGTCGCTGCACCGCTGGATTGGGCGCGGCAAGCGGACTTTAGATGAAACACAGCGCATCCAGGACTGGTCCCAGTACATCACAGGAGCCGCCGCTGCCGGCTACATGCGGCAGGTGATTGAGTGGACGCGGACACCGGCCAAGACGAAGGAAGCGCGGCCTCTGCCGCCCTGGCAGAGCACCCGTCATACTCAGGAGACCCTATGAAGATTTGCTTTGTGGCGGACGGGCGCAGCGTGATTGCCAAGAACTGGATCCGCTACTTTGTGGAGCGTGAGCATGACGTTCACCTGATTTCGACGTTCCCCTGCGACCCCACTAACCCCCTGGTGGCGTCGCTGCATATTGCGCCGCTAGACTTTTCCGCCCGTGCGCGGGCCGCAGGCGGCAATGCCGGCGGTCTGACCACGCATGGCAACCCGTTTTTCGCCCGCCTGCGCGGCTCGCTGCTCTGGAAAACGCTGGCAAAGCTGCGCGATTTGCTGAACCCTTTCGCTGTTGCCATCCAGCAGCGCAAAGTCCGGCAGATTATTCGGCAGATCCAGCCTGATTTGGTCCACGCCATGCGGATTCCCTTTGAAGGCATTCTGGCGGCGCGTGCGCTGGAAGGGGAACCGTTCCCGCTGCTCGTCTCGGTCTGGGGCAACGACTTTACGCTGTTTGCCAAAGACTCGCCTGAAATCGCCCGCCTGACCCGCCGGGCGATGGGCCGGGCGGACGCGCTGCACCCGGACTGCGAGCGGGATCTGCTGCTGGCCCGCGAATACGGGCTGGATGCCAAAAAGCCGTTCGCGGTGCTGCCCGGCAATGGCGGCGTCCGCACCGACGTCTTTCATCCGGGTCCTGTGGACCCGGACCTGCGCCGCCGCTGGAATATCCCGCCGGGCGTCCCTGTCGTCATCAACCCGCGCGGCGTCAAGCCGTATATCCGCACCGACACGTTCTTTCAGGCCATCCCGCTGATTCTCGCCGAGCGGCCCGACGTTTTCTTTGTCGGCGCGATGATGGAAGGCAACAGCGTCGCCGAAAGCTGGATCAGCCGCCTGCAAATCGAGAAATCTGTTACCTGCCTGCCGTTCGTGTCCCATGACGAGATGGCCCAGTTCTTTCGCCTGGCGACAGTGACGGTTTCCCCGGCAGACCATGACGGCACCCCGAACACGCTGCTGGAAGCCATGTCCTGCGGGACATTTCCAGTCGCCGGTGATATTGAGTCGGTACGCGAATGGATCAAAAGCGGCGAGAACGGTCTGCTGTTCGACCAGTCCGACCCGGCAGCCCTGGCGTCGGCCGTGCTTCAGGCGCTCGGCGACGCGCCGCTCCGAGGCCGCGCCGTGCCGCTGAACCAGAAGCTTATTCAGGACCGGGCCGATTACGGGGTATCTATGTCCAAAGCCGAGGCGTTCTATCATCAGCTTATTTCGCACCCCCAAGAACACTCTAAACCAAGCCATGAACGATCAAGCGCCATCGCCCGCTGACCAACTCATCACTGCCGAATTGACTGTGGATTTATCCAGCTACCGCAATCCGCCCTGGCACGACAAAGGGCGCGGGATTGGGGTCCGCGCCCTGTGGCACTTCGTCAACGTCCTGTTCTTCGAGAACTCCCTAAATCCGTCGTCCGGCCTCAAGATCGCTTTACTGAAGCTGTTCGGCGCGAAAATCGGCAAAGGCGTGATCATCAAGCCGGGCGTCAACATCAAGCACCCGTGGTTTCTGACGCTCGGGGACCATACCTGGATCGGCGAGCGGGCCTGGCTGGACAACACATTCGCCCCCATCACAATCGGCTCTCATGTCTGCATCTCGCAGGGCGCTTATTTATGCACCGGGAACCATGACTGGACCGACCCGGCCTTCGGCCTTTTGGAGCGCCCGCTGACGATTGAGTCGGGTGCATGGATTGGAGCGGGCGCAAAAGTCCTGCCCGGCGCACAGGTCGCCAGCCACAGCGTCATTTCCGGCGGCGCAGTCCTCTCCAAGCCGACTGAGCCGTACATGGTCTACGCCGGGAACCCGGCAGTCGCAGTCAAGAAGCGGGTGATGCGGGAGGGGAAACGCGAGCAGGGGAGGTAGAAGTGAAAAACAGGTGTCCCGCTTGCAACAAAAAGCCCGCGCCTTTTGGCGCGGGCTTTTTTAATGACTTGCTTTAGTTCTTGCCTTGAAGCACCCGCGTCCCATAAGCAGCCGAGCCGACACCACCCAAAGCGCCGAATACGTCGCTGAATGAGATACTGTGCTTCTTATCAGGAATATACAGCGCGTCGCCGGGCTGGATCAGTGGGTTCCCCAGCGGATCATTTCGCAGCAGGTAGCTGTTGAGGTTAACGCGCACCATCTGCGACGTATTATGAGTTTTATCGGTGTGCAGCACATTGATCTTGCTAAGGTCCGCCTGCTGCGTATAGCCGCCGACCGCGCTGATCGCGTCCAGCACCCTGTCGCCGGGCCGATACAGGTAGTACCCGCTCCGGCCGACATCGCCTGTGACATAGGTACGGATTTTTTCCGGGATGGAAATCTGGTCGCCGGGGGCGAGTGCGACATTCGCCGCCATGTCGCCGTGCAGCAGCATCGGCTCCAAGTTGATGGGCGAGGATTTTCCGTTGTGGATCAGAGTCGCGCTGGGCAAATCCGCTGTGTCCGCATTGTAGCCTCCGGCATCGAAAACAGCGTCAAAAAGCGACATGTTATCTCGGTAGGGGATGACGCCCGGCTGCCGAACCTGGCCGACGACGTTGATTTTGCCGAGCTGGGCGGGAACGTATACGGAGTCGCCTGGCTCAAGCAGAATGTCGCTGGGGGTTCCAGCCAGTGTTTCCAGATGCGTTAAGTTTAAGACCTGCTGGGTCTCGTTTTCGTGGGTCACGGTGACATGGCTCGGGTCGGCAATGGTCGTTTGCAGGCCGACCGTCGTTGTGCTGCCTGCGGTGGGACTTCCCGTAATCACAAAGCCGCCGACTTCCGCCAGCGCTTCGACCAGCCGCAGTCCGGGCCGGTAGGTCAGGCCGCCGGGCCGGGCCACGGAGCCGCTGAACACAACAAACTCGGCATGCTTCTGCACGAGTGAAACCGTTACCGACGGGTCCACGATATACTTCTTCCACTTAGTCGTCAGCATCTTCGTCGCCTGCGGGACAGTCTGCCCGGCTACGGACAACTGGCCGACAAGTGGCATGGAGATGGTGCCGTCGGGCGCGACCGTCGTTTGCGGGGTGCTGTTCGCCGGCCAGTCCGCAATGCCTACACTGATGACGTCACCAGGGGCGATCACATAATTCGGCGTGACCGCCGGGGCGGGGGACGGAGCCGCCGGAGCAGGCGGCAGGCCGGTCTGCGCGAGGGGAGTCTGCGCCAGTACGGGCAGGCTGAGACCCGCGATCAGCGCAAAGCTGGCGATCTGGGATTTTCTGATGGAAAACTTCATTCTTGTCTATCCTTCTGGGAGGCCAAACGAGTAACACGCAAAACTCAATAAAACACTAAACTGCAAAATTCATGCCAAGAGGCTTCTCGGGGCCGGCACTCGTTGATACTGTTCTTGCCTGCGTCAAAGTTCCCCCATAGACTTTCGGAAAAGCCGGGTTTCCTCAAACTGCAACAGCGGCAAAAAAACCTGAATAAATCCCTGTTATCCGGCGTTATCTCCCGGCTTGGCATGATTTCTGCACAGTGATACTACTGGAAACGCGCCTGCCTATCCGTTGACGCTGAATTCATTGCCGCCAACCCGTGCGCTGAGGAAAACCTATGAGCGTCTCAAATCTAACAACCCGGACTGACTTCCCGCCAGTGAATTTCGTGGCGGAACCCATAGCTTCTCCGAACGCTTCGCCCTTCGACGCAGCCTTGCGCCGCGCTCTGGACGTTGTTGTCTCTGCCGCCGCCCTGCTGCTCCTCCTGCCCCTGCTGGCGCTCATCGCCCTCTGCATCCGCCTCGACAGCCCCGGCCCCGTCCTCTTTGTCCAAAAGCGCGTCGGCAGGCACGGCCAGGAGTTCCCCGTCTTCAAGTTCCGCTCCATGTTCACCGATGCCGAAGCCCACCTCCACACCGT